>Ga0206954_1170_pt1 | contig 16505 bp, 11 predicted proteins | sample Alteio_BWOrgHeat_37_FD_153250 | JGI IMG/M metagenome (GOLD analysis project Ga0206954, IMG submission 153250) | Enriched cells from forest soil in Barre Woods Harvard Forest LTER site, Petersham, Massachusetts, United States -... | ecosystem: Environmental > Terrestrial > Soil > Temperate forest >...
AGTGATTCCAGAAAGCGCGTTCGTCGCCGCCATCAGGGGCGTGTGCAACAGCGGAGGAACCCGGGAGATCACGACGTAGCCGAGAAATCCGGCCAGTGTGAAAATGTAGAGAGCCGCGATAAATGTTTCAGAATTCATGGGGATTTTTCCGGAACCGATTATGTCTGCGATTCGAGAGACTTGCGAAGTCGTTCGTGACAAATGACGCCACCGTGAGTGACCAGGCATTCCTTCAGAATGTCGTGGGTTGAATCGAGCTTAACCGTTTTGCCGGTCTTGTCCCAAAAATGATCGACGAGATATCCGAGATTATTGGAGTACATTTCGCTCGCCGTGCGGGCACTGCGTCCCGCCAGGTTGCCATAGCCGAGAACTTTCACGTCATGAACGACGACCTCCTCATCCAGGCGGGAACACTCCACATTACCGCCTGATTCAATCGCCATATCCACCACCACACTCCCCGGTTTCATTTTTTCCACCATGGCTGTCGTGAGGATGCGCGGAGCTTTGCGACCGAAAACCTGTGCTGTCGTAATAACCAAGTCTGCCTGGGCGCAACAATCGGCCATGACGGCGCGTTGCTTTTCAAGTTGTTCGGGGGTCAATTCCTTGGCGTAGCCCTGGGCCGTCTGGCCGGTTTCGCCGAGATCAACTTTCACGAATTTCGCGCCGAGAGATTTCACCTGCTCTTCCACAGCGGGACGAGTGTCAAAAGCCTCGACAACGGCACCCAGGCGCCGGGCGGTGGCAATCGCCTGAAGACCCGCCACTCCCGCGCCAATGATAAAAACTTTGGCGGGTGGGATTGTGCCGGAAGGCGTCGACATCATGGGGAAAATGCGATTGAGTCGCGTGGCTCCCAGCATCACGGCGACATAACCCGCGATATTGGCCTGCGAACTGAGAGCATCCATTCTCTGGCAGATCGTGGAGCGGGGAATCATCTCCATGCAAAGGGCGCTCACCCCGGACTTTGCAAGCTGTCGAATCAGATCGGATTCGTTAAAGGGATCGAGATAACTGATGTGAATGCAGCCTGATTTCAAACACGCGATTTCATCATGGTTTGGTTTACCCAGACGCAAGACCAGATCAGCCGCAGTCAGGCCGGTTTTGCGATCAGCGACAACAGAGGCTCCCGCAGTGGCATAGTTGTCGTCGGAAAAATAAATCGGCTGACCTAAACTCGCTTCAACGGCAACGGTCGCGCCTAATTTTACCAATTTGGCAACGGTTGCAGGTACAACGGCGATTCTCTTTTCGTGAGGATTGGCTTCCCTGGCTATGAAGATTTGCATGGTGAAACGATCAACTTAAACCATCATCTCCATTTTATCGTAATAATTTACCGCCAGATAACAAGCAACGCGATCTTCAAGCAAGCACGTTGCTTCTAAGGCACGACATTGGTCAGATCCATGCGGCTGATCTGGGCCCGTTTAAGGACGTCAATGACATCGATCACCTGCTGATAACGCAGCGATTTATCGGCATGAACGACCACGGCGGCATCGGGAGTGTTGCGCCGAAAGGTGACCAGTTCCGCTTCCAATACCGGAAGCTCGATCCGTTTCGATTCCAAATAAATCTGGCCGTTTTTGTCGATGCTGACGGTGCGGATCGATTTGGGATCGGGCGGCTGGCTTTTGTGATCGGAGCCAACGGGCAACTGCATCGGGATGTTACTTTCCAGCAGCGGCGTGGTGATGATGAAAATGATGAGCAGGACGAAGGCGAGATCGAGCAGAGGCGTGACGTTGAGTTCCGCCATCGCTGTGTGCCCGGAACGTTGGGAATAGCGCTTCATGGTCGGAAGGCTAACGCTGGGCGTGGCTGCCAGTGTCGAGATAGCGGTGATCGAACGACGAGGCCAGCTCCCCGGCGAAATTATCCAGCCCGACCGTCATGCCGCGTAAAGTGACGACGAGAAAATTGTAGCCGAACATGGCGGGAATGGCGACGAGCAGGCCGGTGACGGTGGTGATAAGTGCTCCCGAAACGCCGGGTGCCATGGTGGTAAGGCTTGCGTTGTTGGAGGCGGCAATCGCGCTGAAGGTATCCATCACGCCCCAGACCGTGCCGAGCAATCCGAGAAACGGCGCGCCGCTTACGGCGGTGGCCAGTACCGTCATGCGGTCTTCCATGCGCAGGGCCTGCTCGCCCACTTCTCGTTCCAGTGCCGAGCGGACCGCATTCATGGCTACAGACGAAATCCGGTCGGCTTCGGCCACGCGTTGGGAAAACGTATCGTCGATCTCCGGCGTGCCCAGGAGATGAAAGGTCAGTTCCTTGCACCCGGCGAGATAGACCGCGTAATTCGGTGAATCAGGATAAGCCTCCCGGTTCTGATAGATGAGTAGTGGCTTGCGCGCGGCGCGAAACCGGCGCAGAAACCGGATCGTCTCGCGCTTGGCTCGGCGAATCATGACGATTTTCGTCAACATCACCGACCAACTGAAGATGGAGCCGAAGAGAAGAATGGCAATGACCAGTTTCCCGGCGACATTGGAATGCCAGAAGGCATAGACAATTCCGATATCGGCAAAGAAATTGACCGCACCAGGCATCAGCATAGATTTTAAAGAGGGCGTCTTGTCTTCTTTTGAAGACAGGGCCTAGTATGTGGGTAGAGAGTCTGGCCGTCAAACGTCACGTGCAAGGCTTCTTAAGCCAGGGTGTTTCCTCAAAAGAGGATGACGCCGCGAGACTTCCACCTTTGCTTTCTCACCTGTCCTCCTACTAAAACGATTTCAAATGGATTTGCTCGAACTTCTTGGTTGCTTTGTCCTGATGGTGGGAGGGCTTTTCCTGCTCCAATTGAACTTTCTCTTCTGCCGGAAAATCGGCATGGGATTCATCTGGGTTGCGAGCGGTCTGGGAGCCTATTTCTTAACCCATTCGGTTTTGTTGGCCGGCATGGTGCTCCTGGCCTGGATCTTTTTCCCGATTTGGGAAATGGTTTTTGTCCTGCGCCAATTGCGGGTGCCTCAACATCGTCAATTGGCCGATGCGCGTGCTCCACGGAATGAATTTGAAGAATTGACGGACATTACCCATGCTCTGGTCGAAGCTGGCTTTGAACAACTCGACGAATGTTGCCTGCGCCCAGCTCAACATGAACAATACTATCGGATTTTTGCCCGGGAAGATGGCCGGACCCAGGCCACCATCGGTTACATTGCTCATGGCGCGATCGGTTTTCATTTCCTCGCTTTTACCTCCAACGGCAAAGACGGACGCCGTTGGGTGACCTGGGATTATCCGTTGACCTATGGCCTTATCATGCCGCCGAATATCGCCGTTTTTCGCAATCTCCACTGCCAGGATGTGTCCGAGCTTTACCAATCGCATCTCGACTTTCTGAAGATCAACGAGATCAACCCCGAAGATCTGGTCTCGGGCGAACGCACAAGCGAAGCGGCTCGCGCCCGGCTCGAACAGACCCTTAACCAACAGATCGAATATAATATTTCGCGTGGATACCTTACCCCGGCAGCGGGGTCGGACGCGGAGAGCTTTTGTTATTCCTGGCGCGGAACGCTTTATGTGGCCGGTCAGGTGCTGCGGGATTTACTGTTTTAGTATCGCGCCTTCAAATGAAGGGTGCGAGGGGAACAAAGGTGGAGAGCGGGTGAAAACTCTCCTGTCCCGGCGTGACTCCAGACCGCGGCAGCCGTTCCGCCCAATCGAGCAGAAAACGGCAAAGCGCTACCTTGTCGTGGAGATGGACCTGTTCGTCCGATCTTGAAATGATGCCGAAGCCATGGCCGTAGGCCTTGCCATTCAACACGCAGGCATCAGTCAGGCACTGTTCCATCTGTTTTCGACCTTTGGCTGCCAGGTTGGCCGCAGTGCCTTCGAGTTCGTATTTCCAACCGACGAGAATGCTGGCCGGAAACAGCCGCCGCAGCGAATGGATCAATTTGGGTGCGGGTTCGAGCGTGAGTTTGAGCACGCCTTCCCGGCTTGGCACTTTATCGTGATGAAGTGCTTCGCCCTGTTCATTGGTCATTTCGCGGATTCGAAAATCGCACAAGGCCGCCGCGTGGAAGACGAAATTGATTTCCTCGCGGCCCGGCAGATCCCGCAACTTTTGTTCGAGGTCCTGGTTGGTGGTAAACGGAACCACTTTTACGTCCCACAACGGAGAGGAAAACGTGGCAGCGACGCCGCGAAAGCAAGTGACGTCATGGCCAGCTTGCGCAAAGGTCTCCGCCAGGAGCGTGCCAAGTTCGCCGGTGGAAAAATTGCTCAGATGCCGCACTTGATCGAGCGGCTCGTAACTGGGACCGGCTGTGATGACGATTCTCATATCCTCCACTAATAACCTACCCATCATCCGGCTTTCGGATAGTCTGTTTTCTTAACCAAGGAGTTTTTCCAGGCGCAGGATTTCCCCCAGCGACCAAGCTTGAAAAGGACAGCCCCGCGCAGTGTAAGGCGGGTCACCATCGGCGATTTCCGGCACGTGCCCCAGTCCCGGCAAATCGGCACGAAGTAATTGCGAAGAGAGAAACAATTCCCGCGCCTTTGCTTTCACCCCGGGGGTTGCGCCATGAACGCGCACCCACGCTTCGACGAAAGCTCCTGCCAGCCACGGCCAGACGGTGCCTTGATGATAAGCCCCATCTCGTTCCTGCGGCCCTCCTTGATAATGGGGAACGTAATCGCGTTCTCCGGGTGCGAGCGAGCGCGGCCCCAGCGGCGTCCAGAGCTGATCCTCCACCGTTTGCACCACGCGTGCAGCCCGGTCGCCAGTAAGAAGCGTCAAAGGCAAACCGCCCACGGCAAAAATTTGATTCGGGCGCACCCGGTCATCGACCTGGCCCGCCTGATGATCAACATCGACGACATCATAGAGGCAGCCGCGCGATTCATTCCAGAAACGGTCCGAAAAAGAAGCGCATCCTTGCTCGAAGGCCTCGCGCCATTGCGGATTGCGGCGACTGGCCAAGCCCAACGCATTCAACCAGAGGGCCTGCACTTCCACCGGCTTACCGATGCGCGGCGTCACCACTCGGGCATCCACTTTGGCATCCATCCAGGTCAGTTGTGTTCCCGGAACACCACAGGCCAGGAGACGATCTGAATCGCATCCTATGCCATAGCGGGTGCCGCGCAAATAGCCGGTGAGAATCGCCTCCACGGCGGGCCAGAGAATGTCTCCCGCTGCGTTGAGCCCCGGGTCAGCACCTGCCGCCTCCAGGAATTCATAAGCCACGATGACAAACCAGAGCGAAGCATCGACCGAGTTGTATTCCGGTGCTTCGCCTCCGTCGGGAAAACGGTTGGGAAGCATTCCTTGCGAAACAGTCCCGGCCCAGGTGGTTAGAATTTTCCGGGCTTCCTCCAACCGGCCCGTGGCCAGACACAAGCCGCGCAGGGCAATGAAAGTATCGCGTCCCCAATCGCCGAACCAGGGATAACCCGCAATGATTGTCTGTCCGGAACCGCGCTTGACCAAATAAGCATCCGCTGCACGCAAACGGGAAGTGGCAAAAGCGGTGCGGCGAGTTTTTTCCGCCTGGGCCAGGGCTTCGGCCAATTCGACCGCAGGCAAAGGCGCCGGAGATAAAGCCCGGCCCAAGTCCCGTCCAGAAAAAATCAGGACGGCGGGGTTGGTGCCCAGATCAAATTCATAACAACCGGGCGCCGCCAGGTCTTCCACCGCGTCGAGCCCCCGGGCGAGTTCCTCGTCGTAGAGAAAATTCCGGTACCAGCACGGTTCGTGATGGTAAGCGCCATTGCCGCGAACCTCGACTTTCGGTACGCCGTCATAAAAATGCCAGCGCTCGCCTTCGGCGGTACTTTCCGGGTCAAAATCAAAAGCGGGATTTTCATGATGCAGGGCATGGAAATTACGACCGGAGAAAAAAGGGCGAATCCGCAGACGCCAGGGTGAATCGTCGCCGCCCTGGCGACGCCAGCGACAAACAACCGCTGCCGACCCGTGTGGAACAAAAATCTCCTGCACGATTTTTCCGGGTGGAACGGAATAGGTCCATTGTGGCCACGGCTCAAGGGTGAAGTTTTCCAGCCGGGTGATACCGTCGGGGCTGTCCACGCCCGACGCATAACGCTGCGTGGTTAGCGCGAACCGGCCCTCCGGTGTTTCCACTTCCGCATCGAATCCATTGACCAATACGAAGCGACCGGCGGGAGGCAGAGTGGCCGCCAACAACAGGGCGTGGTAACGGCGTGTGCGTAGGCCTGAAACGGTGCCGCTGGCAAAGCCGCCCAATCCATCTGCTTCAAGCCACTCCGATTTCCCGTTTTTCAAGCTGTTCGAAGCTGCCATGGCCTCGACTGTAGCGTTTTTCCCACAAGTAGTCGCATCTGAAATCGGTTATTCTGAGCGAAGTTGGACCAGTCTTGTCCCGCCAATAAATAGGCCACACCTATTTTGGGATTATTACTTGAGACAAGGTAAATACAATAGATTGAAGAGTGCTTTACCGGGGCTTAATATGCTCTAGCTTATGGACATGGCCGTACCCGGTATGTTGCGGGATTGGAATGAACCGGGATTAAAATCTTCTTGTGCTAACAGGCTGTTTTTATTTTCGAGATTAAGTGGCTTTTGGGGGCTAGCCATCGGGACCATCGTCATTATCGGCTGGTATGCTCACTGGACGACAGTCATCCAGATCCTCCCAGACTTGCCGCCGATGAAGTATAATACGGCGCTCAGTTTTATTTTGCTGGGTGCCGGACTCCTTTTACTGACGGCGCAACGTGTGCGGTTGGCGGCGTGGTTAGGAGTCGGTGTTTTCCTCATGGGGGGGCTCACCCTCGCGGAATATCTCACCAACCGAAACTTCGGTATCGATCAGCTATTTGTACATGACTATATCCCTACGGCGACGACGTTCCCTGGGCGCATGTCGCCTTTAACTTCCAGTTGTTTCACTTTCCTGGGGCTGGCCCTGGCATTAACCGCCAAAGCCCCGCGATCCAAGGAACGACTGACCGCCATCGGCATGCTCGCCTGCATCGTCGCCATGATTGCAGGCGTGGCCTTGTTCGGTTTCGCTTTTGGAATTGAGGCCGCTTACGGCTGGGGCGCTTACACGCGCATGGCCGCGCATACGGCGACGACATTTCTTATTTTTAGCCTGGGCTTGTTGGCCTGGGCCTGGAGTTCGGCGAATCACATAAAATTTAATTTCCTCCGCTGGTTGCCGGTGACAGGATCCGTGACGTTGCTGGTGATGATAGGCGTCATTTCCGCCGTCAGTTTTGCCCAGTTAAAAAATGCGGAGGACTGGCACAAACACAGTTACGAAGTACTTGGCAAAGCAGAGCAATTTCTCGACGACCTCTTTGACATTCAACGAGGCATGCGAGGTTACGTCCTTACCGATTTGCCGGCTACTTTTGATACCTATCAAGAGGGCATAAAGAACGCTCCTCAAGAGCTGGCCCGGCTCAATAAATTGACGCGTGATAACCCTGGACAGCAGCAACGCCTGAAGGGTCTCGCCGTTGATCTCAACCATGTCATAGCTTATTCGGGTCAATTGATTGATGTTCGCAAGACACAGGGTCTTCAGGCGGCCGTCCAGATGGAATCGACCGGCCAGGGATTCGCCTTAGCCAATCGCACCATCGCCGATTTGGATGCGTTCACCGATGTGGAGCAAAGTCTGCTCAACGAACGTGCTCTGGTAGCCAGTTCCAATTTCCATAATACGACCCATTTGCTCATTTTGGGCAGTGGGTTGGCATCCCTGCTCCTCATTCTGGCCAATTTTATGGCCAGCCGGGAAATGCGCCTTCGACGGTGCACGGAAAATAAGTTGCAAGAAATCGCTTCACTGCAAAAGGCCATCCTTAATTCCGCCAACTACGCGATCATCTCCGCCAACGTGGACGGTGTGATCACGACATTTAATGCCACCGCTGAAAAATGGCTGGGCTACTCCGCGGACGAAGTTATCGGTAAGTTTGCGCCGCCCATCTGGCACGATGCGGATGAAATTGCCATTCACGCCAGAATTTTGTCCATGGAGCTTGGGCGCAAGATCGAACCGGGCATGGAGGTCTTTACGGCTAAAGCCAGTCGCGGACAATCGGAGGAAAACGAATGGACTTTTATCCGCAAGGACGGCAGCCGCTTCCCGGTCTGGCTTTCCATCACCGCATTGACCGATATTACCGGCGATATCACGGGTTATCTTGGGGTCATTTCCGACATTACCGAACGCAAGAAGACACAAGAAACCTTGCGTGCCAGCGAGGAACGTTTTCGTCTCATCGTAGACGGAGTCAAAGATTACGCGTTGCTGATGCTTGATCCGAGCGGACGTATCGTCAGCTGGAATACCGGGGCGGAACGGATCAAGGGCTACACGGCGGACGAAATTATCGGAAAGCATTTCTCCTGTTTTTATTTGCCGGACGCCCTTGCCCAAGGGCACCCCGACAAGGAATTGCGCCTTGCGGCCCGTGAGGGACGCTATGCAGAGGAAGGCTGGCGCTTGCGCAAAGATGGCTCACGCTTTTTGGCCGATGTCGTTATTACAGCCATTCGCGATGACATGGGGAAGTTGCTTGGCTTTGCGAAGATAACCCGCGACATCACCAATAGAAAAGCAGCCGAAGAGGCGCTTCGGCTCAGCGAGCAACGCTTCTCCAATGCCTTTGAATACGCGGCCATCGGCATGTCCCTGGTCTCGCTCGATGAACGATGGCTTAAAGTCAATCAGGCTCTGTGCGACTTGACCGGCTATTCCAGTGAAGAGCTTCTCTCCAAAACTTTTCATGACGTCACCCACCCCGATGATCTGGAAATCGACGCTGAAAATAAGCGTCTGTTGTTGGAGGGCAAAATCCGTTCCTACAGCATGGAAAAGAGATATTTTCACAAACAGGGACACGAGATTTGGGTCCTGCTCAGTCTTTCCCTGGTTTGCGATCATCAAAATCAGCCCCTTTATTTCATTTCGCAAATCGAGGACATAACGGAAAGCAAGCAGGCGATGGCCCGGCAAAAGGAATTAACCAAAAAAGCCCAGGCCGCGGAACGGGCCAAAAGCGAATTCCTGGCCGTGATGAGCCACGAAATCCGCACGCCCATGAACGGAGTCATCGGCATGACCCATATTCTGGCCGATACGGAACTCACGGAGATGCAGCAGGATTGTGTCCATACCATCCAGAGCAGCGGTGAATCGCTGCTTACGGTGATCAACGATATTCTCGATTTCTCCAAGATCGAGGCAGGCAAGCTGACTCTGGAAAGCAAGGCATTCCATCTGCGCCAGTGCGTTGAAGAAGCGCTTGATCTCTTCGCCGCGCAAATTCGAATCAAACGCCTCGAGGCCGTTTATCTCATCGACTCCGAAATCCCTTCTCATTTGCTCGGTGACGCCATGCGTCTTCGGCAAATCCTGGTTAATCTCCTGGGCAACGCCATTAAATTTACGGCCCAAGGGGAAATCGTCATCGACGTTCAACTCCAGAGTCGCGATAAACAGGGCTGTCACCTGCTCTTTTCCGTGGCTGATACGGGTATTGGCATTCCCAAAGAGGGAGTCGAGAAACTTTTCCAGGCCTTCCAGCAGGTCGATACTTCGACTACCCGTCGTTACGGAGGCACGGGCCTGGGTTTGGCCATCAGCAAACGTCTAACGGAGTTGATGGGTGGAAAAATGTGGGTTGAAAGCGAGCCGGGAGAGGGATCGACCTTCTTTTTTACCGCGGTTATGGAAGCTTCCGAAGTTCCTGGTCCGGTGGATCAACCGCGCGAGCCTGCCATACTTAAGTCTAAATCCGCTTTGATCGTCGAGGACCATGCGACCAATCGGCGGATTTTAGAGACCCAGTTGAAGATTTGGGGAGTAAACACCACGGCCACATCCACTGGCCGCGATGCCTTGAAGATATTGGGGGAACAAAAATTCGATGTGGCCCTGTTGGATTTCCAAATGCCCGAAATGGATGGAGTCACCCTGGCGCGGGAAATTCGCAAAACCACCTCGACTCCCCTGATACTCCTTTCTTCCACGGGAGAAATTATCACGGGAGAGGATGGGAGCCTCTTTCAATTTCAAATCTTCAAACCGATCAAGCACACCGCGCTTCTTCACGCATTGCAGCGAGTCACGGGAACGGAGGTAATTGAATCCAAAAAATCATCAGAAAAACAATTCGACGGCGAATTGGCGGCAAGGCATCCCCTGCGCATTTTATTGGCGGAAGATAACTCGGTAAATCAGAAGGTTGGATTGAAAATGCTCTCGCAACTCGGTTACACGGCCGATTTGGCGGTTAATGGATTGAAGGCGGTGGAGGCGGCGAGCAACAGCATGTACGATCTGATCCTCATGGACATTCAAATGCCCGAGATGGATGGCGTGGAAGCCACTTGTCTCGTCCGGGAGAAACTTGGTGCGAAATGTTCTTACATCGTGGCCTTGACGGCGGAAGCCCTCGAAGGGGACCGCGAAAGGTTTCTGAGCCTGGGATTCGATGGCTACTTGAGCAAGCCGCTGCGGGCCCAGGCGCTGCAGGACACGCTCAAGCTTGTTAAGCCCCTCGCTTAAGAATCTCCCGTAATCCGTAGCAAAGAGTTCTCGAACTTTTGCCATCGGTAGGTGCATACTGAAACCAAATCTTGTTCGTTCGACGGCTAAAAGATTATTATAGTCGTTGTTTGATCGAACTTCGTACCAACTCTTTGCGTCCAAGAGCTATCCATGACTATTCCCGCCTCCAAAATGGCCCCCTGGGAGGATGTTGTCCTGCGCGTCATCGCCATTTATAAGCTACTCCATGCCTCGTTCTTTATCGCCGTCGGGTTTGGGTTGCTCCAGCTCCGGCATCACAACGTGGTCCAGTTTTTGAATGATTACATCGTCGTTCCCTATCACCTGAATCCTGAAAGTCGCGTGGTGGATGCCGTGCTCGAAGCCGCCTCGAATCTGACCTTTCACAAACTCGTCTTTCTCGGTTACACCGCCTTTTTTTACGCGGCCTTGTTTGCGGCGGAAGGCATCGGATTGTATCTCCGCAAACGTTGGGCGGAATACATGGTGGTCATTGTCACCGGATCTCTTCTCCCCATTGAATTTTACGAACTTTATCTCAAGTTGGCCTGGTGGAAATTCGGTATCGTGGTTGGCAATCTTCTCATTGTCCTCTACCTGATTCATCGCCTGTTACTTGAGGCCAACAACGATAATCCTCCCGAAGGAAGTAAGGGGAAATCTCACCAGCCTGCCTCGACCCCAGATAAACGGGCCGTTTCCGATGCATCCTAAAGTATTTTAAGTAAAACTATAGCCGTTGGGTAAGAGCATCCGTGACCTGACCGTCAGCACAAGCCGGAGGCTTGTCAGCATGGTAGCCGGTGGTAAGACCGCGTAGTGGTCGCCACCACCGGAAAGCGTTCCACCAAAACCGACCCCGGGAGGGGTCGCAGAGTTCTGGCACCCCTGCCGGGGTGCGGTCTTCTGGGCATCTTTTCCGGTGGTGTCGCGCCCTTCGTGCGCTCAACCACCGGCTAGGGCTCTGACAAGCCTCCGGCTTGTTGCAGCCTAACGATCCCGTCGCTTACAAGTTCGCGAATATGGCCACGTCTTTATTTAAAATGCTCTAGGGTCTGTTGAACAAATCCATGGGTAATGTTCTCATTCCCAAGTTTGGGTAACGAGGAAGCTAGTTACCGTACTTTTGGAGACTGCGCGGGACCCACCAAGTGGTGATGTCGAAACAGGGCCGAGGCGAGAAGGTTCTCACATTCTGAAACCGATTTGAGGTGACAAGAATGACGTGCGGATTGAAGAGAAAGCAGACCGGGTAGTCATCGTAGATAACTTTTTGGAGCTGGCGGTAAAGGGCGGCACGCTTCTCGTCATCGTATTCGAGACGCGCCTCTTCCATTAGTTTGTCGGCGGCCGGACTCTTATAACCGATGAAATTGGAGCTTTTTTTGATGTCGGCCTGCGAGCTGTGCCAGATTTGATAGGGATCGTTAATGGCGTCGAGTGCCCAGGACTGCATGGTCGCGTCGAATTTCCAATCATCAATCCGTTCGAGAAGTTGCGCCCATTCGAGCCGGGAAAGCTTCATGTCGATGCCCGCTCCGCGAAGCGATTCCTGGATGAGTTCGGCAATCTTCTCCCCGCTGGTGCCTCCGCTGGGATAAAGCAGCGTGAAGCTCAGAGGCTTACCCTCCTTGTAAAGCAGGCCATCGCCATGATCGTTTTTCCAGCCCGCTTCGTTTAAAAGCTGGAGAGCCAGCGCGGGATCGTAGGGCGTGGGGGCCACGTCATGATTATAATTAGGAGAGGAAGGCGGATCATCTCCCGAAGTTTTACTCGCATATTTATTGAGAGCGATCTGGGCGAGAATCTCATCGCGTGGAATGAGGAGATCGATGGCGTGGCGCACGCGGATATCCGAGAAGAGCGGAAGCCGGAGATTGAAGCCGAGATAGGAATAGGCTGGATAAAGATAAACGATTTCGTTGAGCCGGGCCACCGAACGGCTGTGGGCCAGATCGTGTTCCCACTGAATGGGAGACATGCCATCCACCACGTCAATTTCTCCTTTTTTCAAGAGCTGTGCCGCAACATAGGATTCTTGGATAACCTGATAAACCAGGCGCTTCGGGTAATGAGCTGCCCCACCCCAGTAGTCATCGTTGCGTTCGAGAATAATCTGGGAACCGGTGTCCCAACGGACAAATTTATAGGGACCCGTGCCAATGGGATGACGTCCCGCGGGATGCTTGTTGAAATCGGGTTCGCCTTTTTCAAAAATGTGCTTGGGAAAAATCGGCATGTTCTCGGCTCCGAGACATTCGAGAGTTTTGAAATAACGCCCGGTCGCGGTGAAACGAACCGTGTAGGGATCGAGGACCTCGCACGATTTGATATTGGTAAAATAAACCCGTAGCTGGGATGCATCGACTTTCGGGTCCTGCATTTTCTCGTAGCTATATTTGACGTCATCGGCGGTAAAAGGCACGCCGTCCTGCCACTTCACGCCGTGCCGAAGATGGAAAGTATAGACCAATTGGTCCGGGGAAATTTCATACGATTCCGCTAAGAGTGGCTTGAGCTTGAGCGTATCGTTGTCCATGAAGAGAAGGCTTTCATAGATATTGGGGTAACGGATCATCATCCCATACTCGTCCTGACCGGTGAGCGGATTTAAGCTGTCGGGATCGGCGTTGATTTGCTGCACAACCCAATCACCTTGGACCGGTTGCTGGTCGATGGTGGTTGGTGCGTTGGGCGAAGGCGAGGTGGAGGGCTCTTCCTTTTTCGAGCATCCAGTCAGGATGAGGAAGAGCAGGGCACAAGAAGCTAAAAGATGATATCGAAGAGGAAAAGGCATCTTAGGGTGTGTCTTCAAATGGGACGAGGCCGCGTTGCGATTCGATTTTTCTCTGCCCCGAAGCGCGAGGAAGGAGAATACCCGAAGCGGTCTTTGACTGACGAGCAACAAAGGTGCAGATAAAAATCGCTGCAACCCGAAGGGCCGGGGTTCTTTCGCCTTCTGGCTTCGTCGCGCAGCCGGGCATGGAAGCTCTCGATCCAACCCAATTTCCAGAAAAACAACCTCCCACTGCTTGGCGATCTCTAAGCACACCCCTCACCCCACCAACTCCCCCCGCACCACATCATCCGTCCGCAGCCCTAGCGCGGTCGCCGCGCCGGGGGAAAGATCGGCCAGACGCCCCGTATCCCGCGTCGGCTGACCATCGATCACGGAACCATCACCCGGACCAAAATCGACCGGACGCGCCAGCACATGCAGCCCGTTCGCCGGATTCGTCAGCTTCACCACCGTATTCCGCAAAAGCTCGCGCGGAGTCACCGGCAAATCGACCCGCGTCGCATCGCCGTAATTCCACCGCATCGCCAAATAAAACGCCCGCGGATTCAGCCGCCGCGCCAGCCCCGTCGTCCCTTCCGGCTGCTCCGGCAGAAACAAACTCGACCACCACCAGATCCCCAGATCCGTCGGCCCGACCAACGCCAGCCCCTCATGCGGCCCGACGCCCTCGTCCGCCGGACCGCCAAAGAGACTCATCTTCCCTTCACCGAGAAAAATAAATTCGCTCATCGATTTACGAATTGGTCCCCGTCGGCGGAACACTCGACGAAGCCACCGGCACCGTCACGTAAGACTGCGTCGCATCCTCGATCCCGCCCGCGATTGCATTCAGCACATCCGTACCCGTCTTCGCATCGCCCTTCACCAATTGCGGATAATAGGACGAATAAAGACCCGCAATCGCCGTCGAGAATTGCGCGTAATTCGCATCAGTCTGCGAACCGCCGAAAGCCAGAATGCTCGACTGAAATTGCGTCGGAGTCGGAAACGTCCCACCCGAAAGCGAATAAACCGCGCTCGCCGCTGAGTACATCTCGTTCGCCAACCGTGTCCGCGTGCCGCTCTGCTTCACCGCGAAATTCAGCACCGCGCCCGTCGCCACCGCCGCCCCTGTGCGAATCAACGGCAAAGCCGCTTCGATCCCCGCCGAAACCGTCGCGCCGGAAGAACCCGCCGCCGCAGAACTTGTACCAGAAGTCCCGCAGGCCGCCAGGCCCAGCACCACCCCTGCCAGCAAAACCCCGCGCGTCAAAATCTGAAATGAGTTCAATTTAAATTTAAAAATAAAGTTCATCGTGTTGTTCCTGTTGTTGGTTTGAAAAAAAGTTAAATGCGAAATCATCAGACCACCCCTCATTGCAGCCTGATATAATGTCCGTTCGTCCCCTCTTCCCGGAAAATCAGGGTCGTATTCGCCGCCAGGGTCGAAGGAAGCGATCCCAAATCTAAAACACCGGCGGAAAATGAAAGACTCGTGATCGCGCCATTACTCACATAGGTCAGTGTTTGACCCTGCGTTGAGCTGGAAGGAAAGGTGATCGTAGCCGTCGCTAGCGTAGAAGAGGATGTGTTGTAAATCGTCTCGCTGTTGCCGGACGTATTGAAAGTAATCGTCCCCGTGGTGTTGGAAGTCATCACAACGGGGGCCGAGTAATCGACTCCCAAAGTTGCACGAGCCACACTCCCATCACTGGCTAACTTGAGAAGCTCATGACCCGTGGGTGACGAATAACTAGACCCAGTGAAATAGACGGTTGCTTGCCCCAAATAAATGGGATTACTCGTCCAGTTGGTTCCATTCCAGGTCACCAAATATCCATCCTGGCTCATGCCCAGTTGTCCCGTATAAGTGCCGGTTGTTGCTCTTAGAACCGACCCATTCGCATCGATCCCCATCCGCGGCAGCCCCTGCACGGATGCGGGTGTCGTCCAGGCCGGAGCAGCGCTCACGCTCCCCGTTCCGGTTTGGGTCAAAATTTGCGGCGTCGTGGTCGTATTCCCCGCGAGACGTGCGGCAGTCGGAGTCGAGTTCTCATAAACAATATCCCCCAGCGTCGTCAACGAATTGGTCATGATCGCACCAGAAAAATTAGCGCTCGGCGCAAAAGTAAAACCACCCACTGCCAGAGTAGGCGTGGAAAGAGAAGCGGAGCCGGTATAAGTCGGCGCGGAAGAAGTTCCGGTTCCATTGACCGCCACTTGACCATTTGCCGCCACCTGCACACCCATCGGACCCTCGTTGGAGCTTGAACTCCAGCCGCGAAGATTAACCACACGCGGTGGCGCGGGAGTGCTCGGCGAAAAAACATAGTACTCCCCACTCCCACTATGGTCTGAAGTCGTGGTTTTTGTCGCATTGGCCGAAAGGGTTACCGCCGTCCCCGATCGGGTAAAAGTTGTTCCCTGCGCCACGCCGGGACCATAGACCAGTCCGGCGCTATTGATCCCGGTGGTGGACCCGATAATCGTCATGGAAGCGCTCGCGTTTGTCGTCGTCGCCGTGGTTTTTACCGTGCTGGGATCATTATAGATAATTTCAATCTGTCGGTGAAAATAACCGGGACTATTGTCTCCCAAAGCAACATCAAACTCATTTTGTAAAGTGGAGTCATATGCCGCCGTTGGAGATGCCGAAGCAATATAGAAAACGCTGTTATAAACATTCGGCAGCGTCGAATCCCCCTCCTGCCCTATCGCCGTGAATCCATCGCTTCCGCTATAAGGATCAAGCCAGGATAGGGCCGCAAAACCATCATTTCCTAAAGTCCCATTCGTTGTTTTATTACCAAGAAAAAGCACGTTGTCTTGGTAAGAACCGGTTGGGTTGATGTTCTGCGCAAATGTGAAATTATTATTTACCGTCGGATCGCAATAATCGCTTCCCGCCGTGGCGCGGGCCACGCTCCCATCAATCGCTAATTTGAGAACTTGCCGACCCGTGGGTGAAGAATATCCAGAACCCAAAAAATAAATGGCCGATTGACCTAGATAAAGCGGATCGCTCGTCCAGTTGGTCCCATTCCAGGTCGCCATGAAACCATCTTTGCTCATGCCCAGTTGACCTTGATACGCGCCAGTAGCGGCGTTCAAGGCGGTCCCATTGGCATCGATGCCCAGGCGCGGCAAGCCCTGCACCGTCGATGGGGCAACTG
>Ga0206954_1148_pt2 | contig 16465 bp, 16 predicted proteins | sample Alteio_BWOrgHeat_37_FD_153250 | JGI IMG/M metagenome (GOLD analysis project Ga0206954, IMG submission 153250) | Enriched cells from forest soil in Barre Woods Harvard Forest LTER site, Petersham, Massachusetts, United States -... | ecosystem: Environmental > Terrestrial > Soil > Temperate forest >...
TAAATGGACAGACTACAAGGGTCACTGCAAACTGGTGAATCCCACCAACAAGCGTAAGCTGGAGGTGATCATCGTGGGCACCGGGCTGGCCGGCGCATCGGCCGCGGCTTCTCTCGGGGAACTGGGCTATAAAGTAAAGGCTTTCTGCTTCCAGGATTCTCCCCGCCGAGCACACTCCATCGCTGCGCAGGGTGGCATCAATGCCGCCAAAAATTACCAGAATGACGGCGACTCCGTTTTCCGTCTTTTTTACGATACGATCAAGGGGGGTGATTACCGTTCCCGCGAGGGCAACGTGCACCGCCTGGCAGAAGTGAGTGCCAGTATTATTGACCAGTGCGTAGCGCAGGGCGTGCCCTTCGCCCGTGAATATGGCGGATTGCTCAGCAACCGCAGCTTCGGCGGCACACAGGTGCAAAGGACGTTTTATGCCGCCGGCCAGACCGGTCAGCAACTCCTGATCGGGGCATACCAGGCACTGGAAAGACAAATCGCGCTCGGCAATGTGAAAATGTATTCCCGCCACGAAATGCTGGACGTGGTAACGATAGATGGAAAAGCCTCGGGCATCATCTGCCGGAATTTGGTAACAGGAAACCTGGAAAGACACGTGGGTCATGCCGTGTTGCTGTGCAGCGGTGGTTATGGCAATGTCTTTTACCTGTCCACCAACGCAATGGGCTGCAATGTTACTGCCGCCTGGAAGGCGCACCGCAAGGGTGCCGCATTTGCCAATCCCTGCTTTACGCAGATCCACCCCACCTGCATACCGGTTAGCGGCGATCACCAGAGCAAGCTGACGCTGATGAGCGAAAGCCTCCGCAATGACGGACGGATCTGGGTGCCCAAACAGAAAGGCGATAACCGCCGCCCCAATGAAATACCCGAGGAAGAAAGGGACTATTACCTGGAAAGAAGGTACCCTGCGTTCGGAAACCTGGTGCCCCGCGATGTGGCCTCCAGGGCTGCCAAGGAAAGATGTGACGAAGGTTATGGCGTAGGTTCTTCCAAACAGGCAGTTTATCTGGATTTTGCAGCCGCCATTGAACGCTATGGCCGCGGCGAAGCAGGAAAACAAGGCAATGACAATGTGCCAATAGAGCAGATCATTTCCATGGGCAAGGAAGTGGTGAAAGAAAAATATGGCAATCTTTTCGACATGTACGAAAAGATCACCGGCGAGAACCCCTACGAAGTGCCGATGCGTATTTATCCTGCCGTACACTACACGATGGGAGGACTGTGGGTGGATTATGAACTGCAGACCACAATAAAAGGGCTTTACTCTCTTGGCGAAGCGAACTTCAGCGATCATGGCGCCAACCGCCTCGGCGCCAGCGCATTGATGCAGGGCCTGGCAGACGGGTACTTCGTGATACCGTATACCATCGGCAATCACCTCGCAGACGAAATTTACAGCAAGCCCGTGAGCAGCGACCATCCTGCATTTGCAGAAGCGGAAAAAGTGGTGGCCGATCGCATCCATCACCTGATGAATATCAGGGGATCTCAGACCGTGGAAAGCTTTCATAAACGCCTCGGCAAGATCATGTGGGACAAATGCGGCATGGCCAGGAACGCGGCGGGTTTACAGGAAGCCATCAGCGAGATCAGGGCGCTGCGCGGTGAGTTCTGGAAGGATGTAAAGATCCCCGGCGATATCAACGAATTCAATCCCGAACTCGATAAGGCCAACCGCGTGGCAGATTTCATGGAACTGGGTGAGCTGATGTGCATCGACGCACTCGAGCGCAATGAAAGTTGCGGCGGGCATTTCCGCGAGGAATACCAGACACCCGATGGAGAAGCGCTGCGCGATGATGCCAACTTCATGTACGTAGCGGCCTGGCAGTTTGAGAATGATGGAAAATGGCGGGTGGAAAAGGAACCGTTGAAATATGAAATGATCAAGCCCACACAAAGAAATTATAAGTAAGCCGGCGAGCGGCCGATTAACCCATTTCAAATTGATTTACATGGAACATTCGAACTTGAATCTCACCCTCCGCGTATGGCGGCAGAAGAACAGCAGGGAGAAAGGCGGTTTTGAAACCTACGAGGTGAAAAATATTTCCACCGAAATGTCTTTCCTGGAAATGTTCGATGTGCTGAATGAGCAGCTGATCCACGAAGGGCGCGATCCCATTGCGTTTGATCATGATTGCCGTGAGGGTATCTGCGGCACCTGTTCCATGTACATCGATGGCAAGCCCCATGGCCCCTGGCAGGCCAATACCACCTGCCAGTTGCATATGCGCGCATTCAGGGATGGTGATGTGATCACCGTAGAACCCTGGCGCGCCAATGCCTTCCCCGTAGTCAAGGACCTGGTGGTTGACCGGTCTGCTTTCGACAGGATCATCCAGGCAGGCGGGTTTATTTCCGTCAATACCGGCAACGCCGTAGATGCCAATTCCCTCCCAATAGAAAAACACAAGGCCGATACTTCGTTTGCTGCTGCGGCCTGTATCGGTTGCGGCGCCTGCGTGGCAGCCTGCAAGAATAGTTCGGCGCTGTTGTTCGTTGGCGCGAAAGTATCGCACCTGGCCCTCCTGCCCCAGGGTGCGCCAGAACATAAAACGCGCGTGCTGAATATGATCGCGCAGATGGACAAGGAAGGTTTTGGTTCCTGCACTTTTACCGGTGCCTGCGAGGCCACCTGTCCCAAAGAAATCTCGATCACCAATATCGCCAGGCTCAATAAGGAATACCTGCTATCGGGACTGACCTCTGAATCGTAGCATTCGAAGGCGTGCCGCATTTGTCTTCATCCGCTCATATCAATGTTTGAACCATGAGTTATACCGTCCCCGCCGGCACCCGCATCGGGCATATCCACCTGAAAGTATCCGATCTGGACAAGGCCCTGGCGTTCTATCATGACCTGCTGGGCTTCGAGATCATGCAGCGGTATGGCACACAGGCTGCGTTTATCTCAGCGGGCGGTTATCATCACCATATCGGTCTCAATACCTGGCACAGCAAAGGTGCATCTCCCGCGCCCGAGCAGGCACCAGGGCTCTACCATACTGCTATTCTCTACCCCACGCGCAAGGACCTGGCCATTGTGCTGAAACGATTGATCGACGCCAAATATCCCATCACCGGTGCATCCGATCATGGCGTGTCGGAAGCGATCTATCTCGATGATCCCGATGGCAATGGTGTGGAATTATATTGGGATAAAAATAAGGAGCACTGGCCCGTAGATGCCAACGGTGCACTCGCAATGGTCACGGACCGGCTGGATATTCCCTCGCTGCTGGCTGAGGCCGACAAGCCATGAGCCAGACATTTTTCCGTTTCAAAGAATTTACCGTACACCAGGTAGACTGCGCCATGAAGGTGTGCACAGAGGCATGCCTGTTTGGCGCCTGGGTAGCATCTCTATTGCCGGAAATGGGAGCAACTGAAAATATGCTCGACATCGGCGCCGGAACGGGACTGCTCTCCCTCCTGCTGGCGCAGAAAAGCGAGGCGCAAATCGACGCCATCGAGATCGATGAAGACGCGGCGATGCAGGCAGCGGATAATTTCGGTCACTCTCCCTGGGGAGAGCGGCTAACATTGTTACCGGGCGATGCGCGGCAATTTGATGTTGAGAAAAAATACGGGCTGATCATTTCCAATCCGCCATTTTTTGAAAATGACCTGAAGAGTCCCGATGCAAAACGCAACCTGGCATTGCATAATGATGCCTTAACACTGGAAGACCTGGCAACGGTCGTTCAGCGTTGTATTGCTCCCGGTGGATATTTTGCAGTCTTGCTGCCGCCGGAAAGAACTGCCCAACTGGAATCATTGACTGGAGAGTATGGATGGCAATTAATGTATAAAACTGCCGTTCGCCAGACACCTGCGCATTCTGCTTTCCGTTACATGTTAATTTTCTCGGGAGCGCCGAAAATGGTTGAAGCGAATGAGATCATCATTCGCGAAGAAAATGGAAATTACACGGAGGCATTTACTGCGCTGCTGAAAGACTACTATCTCTATTTATAAGAAGATCATACACCTGCATAATCGTGCAGGTATTGAAAAGGCGCTGTGAGCTTTCCCTTCGATAACATCGTAGCGCAGCTGATCACTTCACTCCCGGGCTTTTCGATTTCGGAAAGAATATGTTTGATGAGCTGCTCGCCAAAATAGCGGCTGGCATCGCGGGGAAGTTCGTTGGGGAGGTTCCCTACGGCCATGACATCTACGCTGCCAGGGAGATAGGGAGCGGTTTTGATACCTTGTAATTTGTCAACCCCGTACACAGGTTCTTCTTTGGAGCCATCACCCAGGTTACAGGGAATGCTTCCCTGGAGATCGTCGGTAATATCGGCGATGGTCTGGATGGCAAATTCATTTTCCGCCATCGCATCCCATTCAAACAGGCGCGGGATACCCGCATCCCAGTATACGCCGTTCATTAAAATATCGGTATGCGGCAGGTACTGCGGGAATATTGATTCGTAGCGTTCAGGATGATGGTGAAAATCATCACGGCTATAGCTGCCGCCATTCTTCTGTTGATACAGACCATTTCCTTTGAGGTGAACATACACGGGATAAGCAAAACGACGGCTCAGGTACTCTTCAGGGTCCACTTCCTGCACGTCCATCAGGTTCATTACTTCGAGGATGCCGTGGGCCACGCGGCCACTGCCGGTAACGGTGATCTTTACGGGTGACAGGTGCAATCCGAAATAGGTGTGGATCAGTGCACGGTAGTCTTTAACGCGGAACACGCGGTCGAGCATAAACTTCCCGGTGCGCCTGCCATAGGCCATCATGCCATTGTGGGCGCCCACGATGCCGGCAAAAAAACCAAACCCGATGATCCGTTGGCCGTCTGCGTGTTCCATGCTTTCATAATCGATCAGCGTGATCTGCTGATCGATCATGGCCCGGAACATGGCCTGGTTATAGGGTTGCTTTTTGCGGGTATGGGAAAAGAACAGATAGGTTTTGCCAGGGATCAGCATGTTGATGGGAACCTCCTTAATGCCGAACAAGACATCGCAACGGCTGAGGTCTTCATTGAGCTCAATGCCAGCCTGGACATATTCCCGGTCGGAAAAGCAGCGGTGCGGTGAGGGCTGAGCGATCACCTGCACTCCCTGGCGGCCCAGCCATTTGCACTGCGCGGGTGTGAGCGCCACGCGGTTGTCTGCCGGCATTTTCCCTTCCCTGATGAGACCAATGATCATGCATTGCTTTTGCCAAAGATACGGCCTTGTTAAAGCGCGGCGCATCCGCGCAATACTTCGTAAATTTATGACCCGCTTATGGTCAATTATTTTGAGTTATACGAGATACCCGTTCAACTGTCGGTCGACCCCGCGCTGATCCGTAAAAAGTTCCATGCGCTGAGCAGGCAATATCATCCTGATCGCTTCGGCGATGCCGCTGATAATGAACAGGCAGACATACTCGAGAAATCGGCACAGGTGAACCGGGGCTACAAAATATTCAGTCAGGGTGATGAAACGATCAAATATGCGCTGCAGCTGAAGGGGTTTCTGGAAGAGGAAGAAAAGTACCAGCTATCACCCGACTTCCTGATGGAGATGCTGGAACTGAATGAGGAGGTAGTGGATGCCGCCGGCGATCCCGAAAAGATGGAAGGTTTGAAAACAAGGATCAACGAACTGGAAACACAACTATATGAAGAGGTTAAGCAGGTGGTGGAAAATTATCAGGAAGATATTACTACCGAAAAAGAGTTGTTGCGAGTGAAGGAGTACTATTACCGCAAAAAATACCTCCACCGTATTTTGGCGGGCATACAATAGTGGAGTAATATTGCACCCCATTGCCCAGATGGCGGAATTGGTAGACGCGCTAGACTCAAAATCTGGTTATCGCAAGGTAGTGCAGGTTCGATTCCTGTTCTGGGCACAATTGTTATCAATCAGGTAAAAAGCTCGCTATACTAGTGAGTTTTTTATTTTGCAGACAGTTTACAAGTTTTGGTATAACCTCAATCCCTGTGTGTATTTGATATCCCGCCATAAAATTATTTTTGATAATACTAAATTAATTAGTACTTTGTTATCCAACATTTTAGCAAATGGGCAAAAATATGGTACTAGAAACAATAGCAACAAATTGGTATACATGAAACCTCGAAATTCGACGACGTGCCTTTAAGCAGGCTAAACTTGATATCAATGAAAACGGATGTGAAGACAAATCTTCAAGATCACTCTGCAGCCAAAGTACAGTTGCTTGGAGGATATCTTAAACGGTATTTAAATATAATCAGTAACGATGGGTATACTGATATCATTCACATGCACGACTTGTTCTGTGGACGAGGTATTTACGAGGATGGAGGTGAAGGTAGCCCAATTGTTACCTTACGGAATATCAAAGAAACTTATTATTCGCAGATAGCCAAAAGCCCTCGTAAAAAACCTAAAATAAATTGTCATTTTAATGATATTAAGCAAGATGTGATAGACAAGCTGAGGACAGCCATCAACGAGAAATCTCTACATTATCCTGAGATTGGCAATTTGTTTTTAACTACAAATGATTACAACGAAGAGGTTGAAAGATTAAAAGATGTCTTTAAAAAATTTCAGAATGAGAAAGCTTTCGTATTTATAGACCCATATGGGTACAAAGAAGTCAAAGCAAATGACATAAAAGACTTGCTCGATTGCAAAAATAAATCGGAAGTTTTATTGTGGCTACCAATACAATTTATGTATAGATTTTCAGATGCCGGCACCCCAGAAGTTTTGAAGAATTTTATTACACAGCTAGATGTCCAGGATAAGGTAAAAAGTGCAACCCATGTTTGGGAATTTATAGCACTTCTAAAGGATGGCTTTCAAAAGTACCTGGGCAGTAATTTCTTCGTTGACAGATTTACATTAAAAAAAGAAGAAAATACGGTGTTTTGCTTATATTTTTTTACTTCACACATTCGAGGATTCGAGAAAATGCTGGAAGCGAAATGGGAAATTGATATGGAACAGGGTCGTGGTTGGCAATATAACGCCTCCGGCCCGAACTTATTTTCTTCTTTAAAAACAAATGAACTGGCGGATAAAATAAAGGCAGCGCTAAAAATTGACAAACGCACTAATGGCCAGGTATACGAATTTTGTTTGCGCTTAGGCTATCTTCCTAAACATGTTAATGAAATTTTCAAGGATTGGCAAAATAGTGGCATAATTGATGTCGTTCTAAACAACGGAAGAACTGCGCGAAAAGGAGCGTTCTATATTAGTTATGAAAATTTCAAAAAGGAAGCCTCAAAAGTAACATTTCAACTAAAATAAGATGGCACAGTCAAGTATAGAATGGACGGAAATGACTTGGAATCCAACAACGGGTTGTGACAAGATCTCAGCAGGCTGCAAATTCTGCTATGCTGAAATAATGTCTAAACGACTTCAGGCAATGGGTATTGAGAAATATAAGGATAACTTTGAAGTCAGAATCCATGAAAGTGCCTTGAATGTTCCTTATACCTGGAAACATGGTAAAATCGTATTTGTGAACTCAATGAGCGATCTTTTTCACAAAGATGTTCCTTTAGATTTTGTAAAAAAAGTGTTCGCTGTGATGAACGAGAATCCGCAGCATGTTTTTCAGGTTTTAACAAAACGTGCTGAGCGGCTATTTGAATTGCACACTGAGCTAAAATGGACGCATAATATCTGGATGGGGGTTTCTGTGGAAAACACGAAGGCTACCCGAAGAATTGATTATTTGCGGCAAACCAGTGCCCGAGTGAAATTTTTATCGTGCGAGCCGTTAATCGGTTCGTTGCCAAACATGAATTTAGCTGGTATTGATTGGGTAATCGTAGGGGGTGAAAGCGGACGAAAGCCGAGACCTATGAATCCCGAATGGGTTTTGGATATTCAAACACAATGTGAAAATAATGACGTGGCGTTTTTCTTTAAGCAATGGGGAGGAAAGAATAAGAAAGCAGCAGGCAGACTTCTTAATGGAAAAACTTATGACGAAATGCCGGAAATACTTCTGCAAGAAAGCGTTTAGACCGAATTTTGCTAACCGATTCTGAATCTCATCAGTACAAGAAGATTTAAAGTAAACTAGGAATTATTTAACCGGCCATATAAACCGGTATCTCCCGTTAATTCGCATTTGAAAGATGCCAGTGTTATGAAAACGCAAAAGAAACTCATGATAGCCTAATATTCGGGAAACTGAATTGAAAGAATTTCTCAACTGACCGTATGCAGCCTTTTCCATCATTGTAGTTGTATTACCTGCCTGATTTGCTACCCAACTCCCGAAGCCATCGCAGATTGATCAGGGATATCCACAACAGGAAAAAAAAGAACGTTATCTTTTGAACCACCGGCAAAAAACAGATCAGGTCGCTGCGATAATAAAAAAGATTGTTCAGGCCGATCAACACAATGATAAGTATTCCCAGGAAGAAGAGATTGTTCCACCCCAATTTTCGTAAGGTCAAAAGAGTGCCCGCAAGCGCAAGCAACCCGAATGCACCGGCAATGTTAAGGACCGCATCGTGAAACCTGGTGAAGACGAGCAGACTCACACCCATAGCCGCAACTCCGCTGCCCTGGGTGATGTAGATCCAGGGCTTCCCCAGTTTTCCCTCCCTGGGGAACTGATACCAGAAAAAGATAAGTGTTGGCGCAAGGATAGCCATCGCGGCAAATGCAACAGGCCGCGCCGTATTGGCCTGCCCATTCAGCGCGGTTTCATTCAGCAGGTTGCACCAGTAATTCTGCGACCAGCTAAAACCCCGCTCGGCGCGGTTCAGGTAGTTGCCGCCCGGGTAAAGCCGGGTGGCCGTCACATACAGAAGCGAAAAGAGCAGGCAGCCTGAAATCGGTATCATTTTCAAAGCGCCTATCGAAGGCCTCTCCCATCTTTCCATACTAACAATATATTCAGTGTTTGGGCGTCTCAGAGCGAGGCGGTTTCACCCCCAGCCTTCGCGGGCAGGATGGTGTAAACATCACCGCCGCGGACCCTGCCGGCAATATTTTCATTGTCATTAGTTCATTTCTTTTGGGAAATTGAACATCCAGCGAATACCAAACCTGTCTAAACAGCAACCCCAGTAGCCCCAGAACTCGTCGCTCATAGGCGCAATCTCGCTACCACCTTCCGACAGCGCTCTGAACAGTCGGTCTGTTTCTTCCCGCGTATCGGGCTCAAGACTAATCGTGGTATTGTTACCGACCACCGTCTTGTGCCCCATTGATTCAAGCATATCACTCGCCATGATCAACGTGCCGCCCAGTATGGGCAGGGATGCGTGCATAACCGCATTCGCATCTTTTTCAGACATCGGTGGCATACCCGGCCGCGGAGGCGCATCTTTCATACGCATCACAGGCATCGCAAATTCTGTTTTAAAAACCGACTTGTAATGATTGAACGCTTCCTCTGCATTGCCAGGAAAATTAAGGTAGATGGATACTTTTGCCATAAGAGAGTTTTTTTGATTGTTAAATGTAGGCCTATTCCTTTTTCAATTCACCCGGCACGCTTCCATTCGACCGTTTACCCGAACACGATTCCATTTATAAAGACCCCCAATAACCTTTTCAAGCCCCCTGTCCAGGAATAATTTGTTGATATACGATATGTTTCGTATTGTTGCCTTCCTCATCATTAACACAAGTGATATGATTAAATCGTCCCTATGTTTCCTATTGCTTTTAACTTCTTTGAAAAGCTCCGCTCAGGATGTACAATTTGAGACAAAATTTTCAGAGCCGTTCGCAGTATTTCAATTCCTGAACAGCATATCCTCCAAATCCCCTGATAATATCTACAAAAAATTGTTTGCCCGGTCAGATTTTGCCGGCAAACCATATTCAGACCTGGTCGCCAGGTTCGATTCCCTGAATATCGATTACGATTATGATTTTACTGATTATCCAGCCGGTCAAAAAATCGGTATCGACGTCTCTAATCTTTTAAGCCGGAACCTCATACTATGCAATGGCATACAAGATTTTAAGATCCGTTCGCTGGGGCTGGTCCCTAATGAGAAGTTACTCAGTCTCATAGATTTATTGAAACAGTTTACCCCTGTTTATGAAGCACTTGTTTATGATTCTTCTAAAGCAAGGTTTAATGAACAATTACAGGCGATTTCCGATTTACTAAAAGCAACCAACATCAATTATTATTTCACTGAATCCCTTCAATTTTATAACTCGGCTTGGGATCTCTCCATCCCTTTTATTTTTTGCTTTTATCCCTTGCCCCATTCAATGGGCTTCACTGCTACAGCTGTCAGCAATGTTTCCATGAGCCCACTTGCAGACAGCCTGAATGATTACAAGGTTTTATTATCTATTATGCTTCATGAGGTATCGCATATTCTATATGATGAACGGTCACGCTCATTATGGAATCAAACGGAGGAATGGTTCAGTTCAAATCCCTCAAAAGTAAACAGGTACGCCAATTCGCTCTTTAATGAAGCCATGGCAACAGCGGTCGGAAACGGGTACCTTGCTTCCCAATTAAATGGAAAAGAGGATACCACACATCGCTGGTTTGGAATTAAATATATCAGCATGATGGCCAAAACAGCTTATCCACTGGTCAAAGAATATATTACATCCCGCAAACCCATGGACAGGGATTTCGTGAACCGGTATATTCAGCTGTACCAGGAGCATTTCTCCGACTGGCTTTACGACCCACAATATTTAATGAGAGGCAGACTATTACTCAGCGAGAAGGCATCGGATTTTGATATACTAAGGCGTTTTTATGCACCGGCGGCCGGCAATGAAGACCAAAAAGAAATCTCAGAAACCGTGTTGAAGAACTTAGGAAACAATCATGGAACTAAAGTAATTATAGTAAACGACAACAAAGAAAAATTACAATTGATCAAAAATTCGTTTCCCGAACTGAACACCTGGCATTACGATCCAAGTGAAGATTTCGTTTATTCCAAATTTCTAAAAGACAATACCTGGTTAATCATACTAAATAATGTCAAAACTACCACGGCAGCAAAGCTGAGAAGTTTGACAATCAAAGATGAGAATTAAGAATAGGTATGCCTGACTGGCCTCCTTAAGATAGCATTCTTTAATGCTGTATCTGTCCCTGTCTTTCCGATTATCTTAGACGCCATAAAATTGACCATGCAATTTGGCATGCATCGTTACGTTCATCCGCGTCGATAGTTTAAAAGCGGGAATGGCAACGCGAAAAAGCCAGCGTTTACCTTTCATCCGGCTTTTTGGGTCTTCATACAAAAAAAAAGCAAAAAATCAATTTTCGCCAAGTAGCTGACTATCCATTGCTTATAGATTGTGTGCTGTTAATTACCTTATCTCCAAAAAATCAAACAGACCTCTTATGCGTAAATACCTGTTCCTGATCGTATTAACAGCGCTTTCCGCTGGCATCCTCCGGGCGCAAAATGCAATTTCAACAAAAACCAGCATCGCTATACATAACGGCGATTCCCTGTTCCAGATGTGCGACTGGAAGGGCGCAAGGTCTTCTTACAAATCCGCCGATCAGAATGACTTTAAAATCATTCAGTGGTCCCGGTTAGGTTTCTCAGACTATCACCTCGGGAAATATGAAGAGGCCATAGAGGCGTATGATAAAATAATAAACGGCGGACCATCCTCTGCCCGGGGACTGACCTTTTCGAGGATAGCAAAAATATATGCATTGGAAAACGACACCCAGGATGCCATCACCGCGTTGGATAGCGCGGTGGCCAATGGATATGCCAATTACAGCGAAATGGATACCCTTAAAGATTTCGCGAGTATCGTAAACGACCCCGAGTTCCTAAGGTGTAAGCAGAAAGTTTTTGCAGCTGCTTTTCCCTGTATGTCTGACCCGCATTCTAGGGAGTTCGATTTCTGGGTGGGGGAATGGGACGTTTATATCACCGGCACCAAAACCCTTGCAGGGCACAGCCTGATACAGTTGATCTCGGGTGGTTGCGCCGTCCTGGAAAACTGGGATAGTCCCGCCAGCAACGGTAAAAGCATCAACTATGTAGACCCGGTCAGCAAAAAGTGGAAGCAAAACTGGGCTGGCTCCTATGCAAACGGTATACAGGAATTTGCGAACGGCGAATACAGGGATGGGGCCATGCGATTCACGTATGAAACCGTGAATGCACAGAACCAGAAAATCATCGGTCGGTTTATTTTCTATAACGAAAAACCCGGGCAGGTACGGCAGTTCAATGAAACATCCTCCGATGAAGGAAAGACCTGGGTGACCAGTTACGATTATACATATATCAGGAAAGGATAAAACCGGTGACTGCAAGACAATATCTATCGATATAGCGGATCATCATAAATCTGTGTGTTGTTTTTAAGGATTTAGTTTTTCAAATGTGCAATATGCACGGGCCCTGATTTCTATCGGGGCCTTTTTAGCTGATAACAGGAACAGAGACCTATCGTTTCAATTAAAGCACCTATTTATTTCGGGCCACTGATGCTTTGTGATTTCTCCGCGCCAAATGTCATCCTGTAAGCATGCGGGGGTAATGAGAACGTCCGCTTGAATAACTTAGTGAAGGAAGAACTGTCAAGGAATCCTGTTTCCGTAACGATTTCCGCTATTGTGTAGCGAGAGTGAATGAGGAGCATCCTTGCCCGCTGCATCCTTATACTGGTAATGTATTGATGCGGCGTACAGGCAAATAGTTTTTTAAATTCTCTCAGGAGATATGCCGGGTTTAACAGGCAAACGGAACCCAATTGATCCAGTGTGATGTTTTCCCGATAACAGGAGTACATATAGTCTTTGGCGACGCAAAGCCGCTTATAGAGTTCTGCGCGGGTACTCCTTTTTTTTGCATCCACCCGGTCAATATCGATATCGGTCTGCCGGTGCAGCTTCACCAATTCCCCTAGTGAGAGATACATCAGTTCATTTAAAATATTTTTATCAACGACCGGTTGCCGCAATTGCTCCCTGAAAAGGTCGATATAGGTGGCAAACTGCCGGGGATATTCATACAATTTGTCGCAAAAACCGAAATGGGCCGTTGCGGTATGAGACGGATCATCCGGGAGTGCGTCAGTGAAAGAAGCATATGCGGCCTCAAGTGTTGTAATATTTTTTTTTGTGTAATTCAGGCTCAGCGATTCCACTTCCGTATCTGATTGTATAAAGCTGGAATAAACATTGCCTTCATTCAGCAGGAGAAGTGAATCTTCTGAAACGGAGTAGGTCCGGTTATTGAAACAGTACCGCTCGCTCCCATTGAACGCGCATTTAACGGAAAAAGGGGTCCAATGGTCGGGGTAATAAATGTCTTTTGAAAAACAATTGATCACCACGAATGAATCCCGAAAGTTGTTCTTCCATTTTTCCTCTGAATGTTCGAAGTTGCCGGGACTCGGGAATTGCCGGATGTATTCTATGCCTTCGCACATGGTGATGGGTTCCTTCGGTAAAAAATAACGCTGGCTCCTCTACGCATTTTCATGCGGGGACCACCTTACAAAAATAACCTCAAAAGAAAAAGGAACGCGTCGGGCGGCGGCCGCTCTTCCCTTAAAGCAACCGCTTGTACCATGCATAGGCACAGATAAGTTAATTATGACCGTGGCAGGTTGATGATTCCTACTCCTCGAGACAGGACCAAATCATTTGCCGCCTATGTTACTGCAAACAGCGAAGCCGATCAATATTTCTACTGCCATGAATATCGCTCCTCCAATCAATAACCTCTTGCCTGTTTTCCGTGTCTCTTTCTGTGAATTTAAACTTAATACAAGTCCTACGATCATAAGTATAATCGGGCAACCAAAAACAAAAAGAATAAGAATAAGCGCCAACATTGTGTCAGTTTTTTATAAGTTCTTTCAACAATAACTCTTTCTCGTCCCGGTAAAAAAGGTTCATCGTTTCAAAAGGTATGATACGCCCATCCTTATGCACGATGTGTACGCAGCTTTTCTTAATGGCACGCACATCGAAATCATAGGCATCTATAAACCGCATTATGATGATCCTGAATAAATTATCATAAGACAGGCCGGGAGCCTGTATCTGGGGCAGACAGCATAACAGAGACTTCATATCATCATCCACTGCATCTACGCTTATTCCCGTACTGAATACTTTAATGATCTGCTCATGTAATTTTGCGTCCTGCTCATAAACAATGGTATTCCTGCTGTTATTGAGCAATACGCTGGGGTCTATGTAACGTGTAAGCGGAAATACCTGCCCGCCCAGTTTCAAGGCATACCCCATCGCCAAAGCATCCGGGTTGCAGGGCACGGGCACAATATCATTGGGCTGAAAAATGGATGTCTGCTCCAAAATGTTCCTCCGCACATCGGTCAATGTGATCCTATCGGTGGCAGGATTAAAATTTTCAATACGCCCTGCTATCTGTATCGGCTGAAAGGTGACACCTCTCACACACTTTTGTTCCAAAGCATAGTCAATTATTTTACCGATCTCATCATCGTTCACGCCCTGCTGTAAGGTCACTACCAGCGTCGTAGAGAGATTTAAGGCATTTAGCTTGTCAATAGCTTTCTTCCGGATCCCGGTCAGGTCTTTTCCACGCAATAGTTCCAGGGCCCCCGGTTTGAAAGAATCGAACTGCAAATAGATCTCAAAATCGGGCATATAGGTGGCCAGCTTCTCTGCAAAGCCCTCGTCATCTGCAATGCGTATCCCGTTGGTATTGACCATCAGGTGCCGGATCGGCTTCTTTTTGGCTATGTCCAATATCTCAAAAAACTGCGGATGCAATGTAGGCTCTCCACCACTCAATTGCACAACATCCGGACTGCCTTCATTTGCCACGATGATATCAAGCATTTCTTCCACCTCAGCTACTGTCCGATGCCTGCCGTAATGCGGACTGCTCATAGCGTAGCAGGTAGGGCAGGTAAGGTTGCAGCGGTCAGTGATCTCAATAACTGTAAGGCAACTATGCTGCTCATGATCCTCACAGAGACCGCAATCATACGGGCAGCCGTAGTGGGTCTTGGTATTCGTCTTCAGGGGCGCTTCACTGGGTTTGTTGTAATTACGGATATTTTTATAATACTCTATATCAGTTGCAATCAATACCTTTTCCATGCCATGCTCAGGGCAGCGCTTTATCATGTAGACATTCCCGCTTTCAAATATAATCTTCGCATCCACCCTTTTCAGGCATCGGGTACACAAAGACAAGGTAAAGTCATAATAGGTATAATTCTTTTCGGGCATACAGGCAGATGGCTATTTTTTACAAACTGAAAATACACTTTTGTTAACGAAAAAGAGAAGCAGGTAGTACAACAACCCGGCTAAGCAGGTAAATTGTATAATAGATAGTCCCGCCAGACTATAGTGAGGCTTGATAAAATCAATCATAAACCGGAATATGCAATATGCAATGATGAATAATTTAAACAGGAGTCCATTTGTCAGCCGGTACCTTTTCTCAATTCTCCACAACGCCATCCATAGAATCATTAAAAAAAACATTTCATATAACACCACCGGGTGACGTAAAACGCCGTCACCCAGGTCGATCCCCGTGAACAATCTTGTGGGCAATCCATAGGTCTCTTCATGAATGCCCATGCTGAAACAGCCTATACGCCCGATTATCAAGGCGAGTAAAATGGGATAAACAAACAGGTCTCCGCTATTTTGTTTCTCCCCAATAATTTTTTTTATCGTTTCCACACCCACCACCCCGCCTAAAAAGCCGCCCAGTACTGTCTTATTCTGATAGAAATAAAGCCACTTGTCAGGCGCCTGGAGCATTTGAGGAATATTCTCCAATCCACCAATAAGCCTGCTGCCCACCACCGCGCCTAATGTTGCGCCCAGTATGACCCACATCCGGTTTTGACTTTCAATACTGTCACCTCTCTTTTTCTTGAAGTATAGATAATACCTGAACCCAATGAAAATAGCAAGGGGCTCTACTACAACATGCCACAGAATTTCATAATGGAACAACCTAAAAGAGAAAGGGAATTGCATAGATCAAATAAGGATAAATCTATGCATATTAAAACCACCGACCGCAAATTTGGGCTTCAGCCATTAAATGATTGGACTGGAAAGCCACCAGGTTGGATGCGAAAGACGGACATTTCCCATCTATCGGAGATAGAGGTGATCCGGCCCAAAATGGCGAGGCTAATAACATATGGGGCCTTCATAACATAGTATCATTTGATACTATCACAGATTTTGGAAACCCGCGTCAAAAATGCACCATGCTTCGTGCGCCGCTAACTTAAGTATGCCCACAACACATTAATGATTTTCCATTCTCCATTTATTTTTCCCAACTGAACGTAGTCGAAGAAGTTCATCTTATTGGTAACGATCTTTGCCGTTGCGATTTCCATGTCAATGTCATAGATATCGATTTTCGCGTTGAAAGGAATACCTGCATCGTCAGGGCGTTTATGCCCGCCGGCAGCGGAAATCAACTGCGCCGCCGTCATGTTGCTGACCCTGTACTGCA
>Ga0206954_1171_pt1 | contig 16417 bp, 4 predicted proteins | sample Alteio_BWOrgHeat_37_FD_153250 | JGI IMG/M metagenome (GOLD analysis project Ga0206954, IMG submission 153250) | Enriched cells from forest soil in Barre Woods Harvard Forest LTER site, Petersham, Massachusetts, United States -... | ecosystem: Environmental > Terrestrial > Soil > Temperate forest > O...
AGCTTTGCCCAGGAAAGAGTATGGTTCATTCATCAGTTGGAGCCGGGTAGTGCAGGTTACAACCTCTCTGGAGCATTTCTCTTCCATGGCGAATTGAATGTCAGCGATATGGAGCAGGCCTTTAACCTTATTATTGCGCGGCACGAGAATCTGCGTACGGTATTTCCCAGTGTTGACGGACAAGCGCAGCAAGTGATTCTGGAGTGTGTGGACTTCAAGCTCGAACGTACCGATCTGAGTCATGAGCCTCAGGAAGCACGCGAGCATAAAGCCAAAGAGATTTGCCAGACCGAGGCCGCAACGCCTTTTGATCTGGCGCAGGGACCGCTCTTCCGTGGGAAGGTGATCAAGCTAGCCGAGCAGAAACATATACTCATGCTCAACATGAATCACATCATCAGTGATGGCTGGTCGATTGGAGTGTTGATTCGAGAAGCCGGCCTGATCATGGAAGCCTATCGCCAGGGACGTGAGCCGCAGTTGGCGCCGCTGCCGATTCAGTATGTTGACTATAGCGTGTGGCAACGAAGCTGGTTGGAAGAGGGCGGAGTGTTGAAGCAGCAACTCGCCTACTGGGAAGAAAAACTGGCAGGTGTTCCGGAAAGCATAGATCTGGCGACCGATTATCCACGGCCTAGCGTGCAAAGCTTTGCCGGAGCCAGTCATGCCTTCACCTTGGATACACAACTAACGCAACAACTCAAAACCTTGGCAGAGCAGCAAGACAGCACGCTCTATATGGTTTTGCTGGCAGCGTTCAAGACTTTGTTGCATCGCTACACGGGGCAAAACGACATCTGTGTTGGCAGTCCGATCGCTAACCGGCAGTACGGGGAAACCGAAGGTCTGATCGGGATGTTCGTCAATACTCTGGCATTACGCAGTCAGGTGGAAGAAGACGATACGTTTTCCGCCTTCTTGTCGAAAGTGAAAGCCACCTGCCTGGAGGCATACGAGCATCAGGACACGCCGTTCGAGAAGATCGTGGACATGCTGCGTCCCGAGCGCAATCTGGCGACCAGTCCCGTCTTCCAGGTGATGATGATCTTGCAGAACGCGGATATGGGAATCCCCAATCAGCAGGTTGAGTATTATCCGGTGGAAAGCGGAATCAGCAAGTTTGATCTGACCATCGGATTTATAGAGACGTCAGAGGGGCTGGCAGGATCGATCGAATACAGCACGGCGCTATACAAGCCGCAGACGATTCACCGCCTGGCTGAGCACTTTACTGCCTTGTGCCGGGCAATCACAGCCACACCCACTGTCAGAATCCGCGATCTGAATTACATCAGTGAACCGGAAAGACACCAGCTGTTGGTTAGCTACAACGACACGCACGCGGAATATCCGAAAGATAAATGCATTCACCAGTTCTTTGCCGAGCAGGTGACTATTCAGCCTGAGAAAATAGCCGTGGTATTTGGGGAACAAAGCCTGAGTTATCAGGAGCTGTATAGCCAGAGCTGTGATCTGGCTTTGTATCTGCAGTCGCTGGGAGTGAAGCCAGACAGTGTGGTTGGCCTATGTCTCGAACGATCCCTCGAAATGATGGTGGGGATCCTGGGAATCGTTCAGGCTGGTGGCGCGTATATGCCGGCGGATCCCGATTATCCCGACGACCGGCTGGCGTACATGCTGCAGAACAGTCAAGCCGAGATTGTGCTGACGCAGGAAAGGTTGCGCGAGAGGCTGGCCGGGCTGATTTCTGCTGATACTCAGCTCATTGTTTTAGATCGTTGGGCAGAGATCGGTGATCGTGCCGCAGAGTTAAAAGCGAAGAACATCTCGTTAGCCCATGAGGTGCAGCCACATAACGTGAATTACGTGATTTATACCTCGGGCTCTACAGGCAAACCCAAGGGTGTGCAGGTCGAGCATCAGGCATTGGTAAATCGCATTCACTGGATGCAAAAGCGGTATCCGTTGAGTCAGAACGACGTGGTGCTGCAGAAAACACCTTACAGCTTTGATGTATCGGTATGGGAGTTTTTCTGGCCGATGATGGCCGGAGCTTCGATTGTATTTGCTGCCCCCGATGGACATAAAGATGTCGATTATCTGCAAACCCTCATTAATCAGGCGAACGTTACCACTTTGCATTATGTGCCCTCCATGCTGCGTACCTTTTTGGAGCATGTCAAAGGCGAATGCACTGGCGTGAAACAGATCTTCTGCAGTGGAGAAGCGCTGGATAAGAAATCGGTCGACGACTACAAAACGAGATTCCCCAACGCGGTGCTGCATAACTTGTATGGTCCAACCGAGGCGGCGATCGATGTCACGGCTTATGACTGCTCGCAGTTGCAGTATCCATTTGTTCCGATCGGCGCTCCCATCGACAATACCCAGATTTATATTCTGGATGCGCACAATCAACTGCAACCAATCGGTGTGCCCGGAGAGCTGCATATCGCAGGCGATGGGCTGGCGCGCGGGTATCTGAACCGAGCGGAGCTGACGCGGGAAAAGTTTGTAGCCAACCCGTTCGAGCCGGGCAAGCGTATGTACAAGACAGGAGACCTGGCGCGATGGCTGCATGACGGCAACATCCAATATCTGGGCAGAATCGATACGCAGGTCAAGATACGCGGCTTTCGTATTGAAACCGGCGAGATCGAAGCACAGCTGAATGAACACCCTGAGATTCAGGAAAGTGCTGTGATCGTGCAGGAAGAGGAGAGCAACAAGCAACTGATCGCGTTCTATCGGGCCAAGGGCAGTGCGGCGGAGAATGTTCACGCACTCTCGAAAGAAGGGCTGCGTGAGCACTTGTTGCAAACACTGCCGGAGTACATGGTGCCGGCGGCATTCGTGAGCCTGGCGGCGATTCCGTTGAATCCGAACGGGAAGGTAGATCGTCGAGCGCTTTCGCGGATGGACGTGACCATGGAATCGGCGCAGCAGTATGAAGCGCCGCGCAATGAGACGGAAAAGCAACTAGTGGAGATCTGGGCGCAGGTGTTGAAGCTGGTGCCGGAGAAGATCGGCATCCACGATAACTTCTTCGAGCTGGGCGGACATTCACTGGCTGCAGTGCAGTTGATGGCGAAGATGAACAGGCGATTTGAGCAATTGCTTCCTCTAGCGACCATGTTTATCGCTCCAAACATCGCCGCTTTCGCGAAGCTGATAGAAGCAGAAGATGCGCTCCCCATCGACATCCTGGTGCCGATTCAGAATCATGGCAGTGCGCCCCCTATTTTTGGCGTACCCGGGGCAGGTGGAAATGTGTTATCGCTGCAACCGCTCAGCAAGGCTTTGGGTGAGCAACAGCCCTTCTATGGTTTGCAGGCGGTTGGTCTGGATGGCAAAACTATGCCACTGAAGAGCGTCGAACAAACGGCTCAGGCCAACATTGAGGCGTTGAAAAATATACAGCCTGCAGGTCCCTATAGCTTGATTGGACACTCCTACGGCGGCGTGATCGCTTATGAGATGGCCAGGGTTCTTCTGGAGCAGGGAGAAGAAATTTCTTCATTAATCCTGCTCGACTCGATTGCTCCGTCGATCATGCAGGAACAGTTTTGTCACGATGATGTCGCCGACCTCTTCGAGGTATGTATGGCGGTGGCCAATCTGTATCGCGCGAACGTGCACATCGACAAGGAACGATTGCAGCAATTGGCAAAGGAGAAGAACGTTCGAGCAATCGTTGATTTATTAAATGATTGTGGCCTGGACATCAACAGCCTGCAATTCGCTACGTTTTATAGCGTTTACCAGGCGAATCTGATTTGCTATCGCACCTACAAGCCGGTGGCGTTGTCACGCGACATCGATGTTTCGCTGTATCGCGCAATGCATGTGCTTCATGAGAAGCCGGCCATTCCTCGCGACTATGGTTGGAATGAACTGTTGCGCAGCCCGCTTCATATCCATGATGTCGAGGCCGATCACTTTTCGCTATTAGAAAAAGTGCATATTCAAGAAGTCGCTAAAGTGCTAGCCGTGTAATTCTGACGCTGTCCAGCCAGCCGCTTTCGAAGATAAACAATACTACTGAGAGGAATTGTCTTGCTCACCATCGAGCGAATGAAGGTTATTTCCAAGTTGGCGCTTCCCATCAGCGTTGCTCTAAGTTCGACGTTAGTGATGTCGCTGATTGACCTTGCCATGGTTGGCAGGCTAGGGAACCACGCCATCGCCGCGGCTGGATTATCGGTTTTTAGCAACACGCTTATTTTGGCTTTTGTGGCAGGGATTGCTCCAGCGGTACAAGGGATGGTCGCCCGAAGAAGAGGCGAAAATTCCGCTGAAGCCAGATGTTTACCCCTCAACGCCGGCCTCTTGACTGCCTTGATCGCAGGGGTACCTCTCACGATTCTCTGCTACTTGTTCAGTCCCTTTTTCTTCTCATTGATTTCCTCTGATCCGGATGTAACAAGGATTGGCATTCCATTTCTTCGGACGCTATACCTTGGCATCGCCGCTGTAGGTATGAACGCTGCTTTCAGAGGGCATTGGGCCGGCATAGAAAAGCCCAATGTTTATATGCTGGTGGTTGTCTTCATGAATTGCCTGAATATTGTTATTAACTATGTTTTAATTTTCGGGCATTTCGGTGCTCCCGCTCTTGGAGCCACGGGAGCTGCGATTGGCACGGTGACGTCTCTCTATGTGGGCGTTGGGATCAATTTCGCGATTAGTTTTTTCCGCTTCAGAAAAGATGGCTTTTTGCAGGAAATGCCGGAGCCAGCTCTGCTGGCGCGCATCTTTACGTTGGGGACACCTGCAACTTTGCAGGAGTTTTTCTTTTCCGCTGGCCATATCGTCTATTTTTGGCTGGTCGGGCAGGTGGGGACAGCAGAGCTGGCGGCTGCGAACGTCCTGATTAGAATTTCGATCGTGATGTTCGTTCTGGCAACATCTTTAGGCATGGTCTCTGCAACCCTCGTCTCCAAAACGATCGGAGAAGGAGACCTCGCCGGGGCAGCGCAGTGGGGATGGGATTCAGGAAAGCTCGGGGTCATTGGGATTACATTACTAGGGATTCCTCTCCTCTTATTTCCGCGGTTGTTTCTTTCGATTTTTCTTTCTGATCCCTATACGATCTCGATCACGCTCATACCATTGCAGCTAGTGGCAGCTACGGCAGGATTGGGCAGTCTTATGGTGATCTTCGCCTATACCTTATATAGTGTCGGCGATGGCAACCGAGTGATGATGGTTTCATTCGCTACGCAATGGATCTTCTGTTTGCCTCTTGTCTGGCTTGTCGGCCCGCATCTGCATTACGGGCTTCTGCAGATTGCTCTTGTGCAAGTGACCTATGGTTTTCTTGCGACGGTGCTGATTACTGCGCTCTGGGCCGAAGGCAGATGGAAGAGGATCGCAATTTAGTTTTGGCTGAACACGGCACTTGCACTGCCGAACTTGTCGAGCAACCCTTTTGCACCAGTCAGCGTGCGGACCGATAAAACCCGAAATCTGTGCTTTGCATTCCGTTTTGATTCGTCGATGAATTTTCTTTTGGATGTGGGGATCTCTAATGATCCTCCATGCTATTGCCGTCAACTTCCACGTATAAACTTTTAAGGAGTCATCCAAGTGTCACAAGTACAAGCTATTCCGGCGCCTGTGTTACCTGCGGAGAGTCGTCCGTTTGTGGTTACCGCGCCTGCGGCTACCGCGATTCCATGGACTATTTGGTTCGTGACTGCCGGTATCTGTTGCGCGTTCATCGGCGGAACCTGGGATATTTCGTGGCACATGTCCATTGGCCGGGAAACTTTTTGGACGCCAGCGCATCTTTTGATTCAGACAGAGGCTGTGCTGGTTGGCATCGCCGTGATTTATACGATCCTGACGACGACGTTTGGCAGCGACTCTGCGGCGCGCGAAGCCTCGGTGGAGATTCTTGGGCTCCATGCACCGGCGGGCACCTTTATTGCTGCCTGGGGTTGCATTTCAATGCTCACGTCGGCGCCGCTCGATAACTGGTGGCACGATGCCTACGGGCTGGATGTGAAGATTGTCTCCCCTCCACCACACATGATGCTCATGCTTGGTTCTCTGGCTAACAAGTTTGGCGCGATGGCATGGATGGCAGGCCTGATGAATCGCTCTCAGGGAATTCTGCAACGCCGTCTGGTATGGCCTCTTGCCCTTGTAGGCTCGATTTGCGTTGCGCAGCTGCAGATTATGATCATGAGCCCCACGTGGATATGGAATATGCACACCGCCACCTGCTACCTGGCGGTTGCCCTCGTGATGCCTCTCATGATGATTGCCACGGGCTGGGGTTCGAGTCACAAATGGGGATGCACGATTGTAGGCCTCATGTGCACGGTGCTTACGGTGGGACCACTTTGGCTACTGCCGTTTTTCCCGGCACATCCGAAACTTGGACCGGTTTACCACAATGTGACGCACATGGTTCCTCTGCGGTTTCCGCTGTTGCTGATTGTCCCGGCGATTGTCACGGATCTCTTATTGCAGCGGTTGCCGCAACGCTCTTACTGGCTCAAGGCTCTTTGGATAGGTCCAGCTTTTGTGTTGAGCTTTATGGCTGTCCAGTGGCCGTTTGCCAATTTCCTGATGTCCCCAGCTTCGCGGAACTGGTTCTTCGGAACTCAGTATTTTGGTTATGCTGACCCCGCGCAGTTTCTCTACGATCCCTACCAATTCCACGTTGTCGAGAAAACACCATTGATCTTCATGCTCACAATGGTGGGCGCGTTGGTGGCTTCTGTGATGACCACCCGTATGGGGCTGGCCTGGGGAAATTGGATGCGGCGCATCCGCAGATAGTCGAGCGCGGAACAAAGAGCGCAAAACAAACACAAGCATATTGCTGTCCCGCACCTTCACATCTGGAGTCAAAAACTATATGCGAAATGTATTGATTATTTTTCTCATACTTACAGCCAGTACTCTCGCCTATGCCCACGTCGGCAGCGCAGATGCCTTTTACGAAGGTAATGCCGGGCCCTACCATCTTTTCGTAACGGTGCGTCTGCCGAATGTCATCCCAGGCATTGCCGAGATTGAAATGCGCAGTGATTCGCCTGATGTAGAAAGTATTCAGGTGGTGCCGCTTCGGCTGACTGGCCCAGGTTCCGACCTGCCACCCACTCCTGACATCGCGAAGCAGTCAACGGAAGATCCACAGTTTTTCGTGAGCAAGCTCTGGTTCATGGAGTTTGGGTCGATGCAGGTGCGCATGGCTGTGAACGGGTCCAAAGGGAAAGGAGTACTCTCGATTCCGATTGCATCTTTTACCCGGCAATCGCTTCCGATGGCCTTGTGGCTGCGTGTGCTCCTGGGTATTTCCGTTTGTATTCTTACGGTCGGAGTCGTGCTGATCCCTGGCGCAATTGCTCGCGAAAGCACGCTTCCTCCTGGTAAGGCTTTGCCAACGGTAAACAAACGTCGTGGTTGGTTTGCGATGGCTCTTGGGTTGCTCGTGGCTTTCGCTCTGCTCTATCAGAATAAAACTGAGTGGAACCTGGAAGCTTCAACCTATAAGAGTTATGTCGATCTTCTAAAACCGCCAAAAGCAGAGGCAAAGCTTGTGGGCGGAGATCGCCTAGTAATTCGTCCCGCAGACAAGCTGCTACTCCCCATCGTTGGTCAAGACGGTATGTCCCGAGAAGTCAAAATGGATGAACTGATTCCCGATCACGGCCACCTCATGCATCTGTTCGTCATAAGCATGCCTCGGATGGATAAGATGTGGCATCTGCATCCTGATCGCGCCGATTCCGATTCGTTCGCTCAAAAGCTCCCGTCCATGCCGGCAGGGCAATACGAGGTCTTCGCCGACGTTGTCGACAAAAACGGCTTCCCCTGGACGATGGTCGGAAATGTGAACCTGCCCCAGATCAATGGCGCAGCTCTTGTGGGCGATGATTCGGAGTGGCAAGGTGCCCAGCTGAAGGCTCCGCTCATCGATTCCAGGATAGCGCAGCTTCCCGATGGCGCTCGCATGGTGTGGGAGCGAAGTGATGTACCGATCAAAGCCAATGCGCCAATGAGCTTTAAGTTCCACGTAGAAACAAAAGACGGTTCACCTGCCCATGAGTTAGAGCCATACATGGGCATGGCGGCGCACGCAGAAATTGTTTGCTCTGATTTGAGTGTCTTTGCGCACATTCATCCCAATGGCTCGGTGCCGATGGCAGCGCTGGATATGGCGCAAGCCGGACTGATGGCGCACTCCAGTTCAGGAGCATCAGGGATGCCGATGAATATGGACATGGGTTCTTCCGGTCCCATATCGCCGGAGTTTAAATTCCCGTATGGGTTTCCTCACGCAGGTGACTATCGCATTTTTATTCAGATCAAGCGCTCCGGCCAGGTGCAGTCCGCGGCTTTCGATGCGCATGTCCAGTAGCATCCTTCCACGCTGACATGAATTTGCCAACAGCAAAGCAAGTCATAACCACTCACGCTTACGCGTAACGATCATAACTTGGAGGAACGTATGGGAAATCAAAGTTCGGCGACTGTTCTGGAACAGAGCGCAGAGAAAGAAATCTCGACAGTGAAAGTTAAAAACAAAGGCAAAGGATTCCTGAAGGGTCTATTTGCTGTGGTCGTCTATGCTCTTGCCTTTCTGTTTGTTGCCCATTCTATCTGGGTATTTTCCGGTTCAAATCAATGGAAGTACATCGGTGAAGACAACGGCGTGAAAGTTTACACGCTTAAAGCGCCAGGTGCGGATTTGGTGCAGGCAAAAGGTGTTTTTCGCGTGCACGCGACGCTGGGCAGCATCGTGAAATTCATGCAGGACCCGGATACCTGCAACGACGTCGGTTGCTACGATGCGCGCACCGTGGAGCGGGTAGATGAACATCTGCGATATGACTACTTCAAAATCAAGTTTCCTCCTCCTTTTAGTCCCAGAGACTTCATGGTCAGGCAGCAGCTTTATCAGAGTCCAACGACCAAAGAAATTCTGATGGAGTTTGCGGCCGCTCCCGACAAGACGCCGCTCAACAACTGCTGTGTGCGCGTGACCACGATGGCTAATACCTGGCGTTTTACCCCGCTCGGAAACGGTGAAGTGGAAATCGAGTACATCATCAATATGAATGAAGGCGGGTACATGCCCGATCTGCTTCTCAACCTGGTGCATCCCAAAATCATGGCCCAGTTGCCGAACCTGCAAAAGTTTTTCGATAAACCGAAATTCAAAAACGCGACGCTGGATTTTATTCAGGAAAAATAGCAGCAGCTTCGGGGGCATGGTGCCCATGTTGAGACAACGCATGTACCGACATGAAACGGGTTTTAGATGGACTCCTGCGTTTTCAGCCAGTATGTCGGTTGCCTTCTAGAATCCGTAGTTTCCTTTCTGATCTATATCTTCGAAATTAGTCGAGATTGTTAGGTGCGTTCCCGGCGTGTTTGCGCGTGGGCTGCGCAAACGTCATTTGCCGGGCGCAGGCATTTTTCGGCAGCATTCATAGGCATTACAGAACAGTTCTAAACATATATAAGGTTGAAATTTTCATGCAGGCACAAGAGCAGCTCAACGACGGGGATCTGGTGAAACAAGCAGGCACAATCGACATAGCCATCGTTGGAATGGCGTGCAGGTTCCCGGCGCCGCGAATTATGAGGAGTACTGGCAAAACCTCATCGCCGCAAAGAATTGCATTCGTGAAGTTCCTTCGGACCGGTGGAGTTGGCAGCAATATTTTGGTGACCCCCGCCAGGAGTTCAATAAAACGAGCGTTAAGTGGGGCGGATTTATCGACGATCTCGATAAGTTCGATCCGCTATTTTTTGGCATCTCCCCTAGCGAAGCAGCATTCATCGATCCACAACACCGCATCTTTCTTGAAGCCGCGTGGCATGCGGTGGAAGACGCCGGGTACAGCATTGCCAGCCTTTCCGGCAAAAGCATCGGTGTATACGCCGGCGTATCGAAGAATGATTACAGCGAGTTGATGCGCGAGAGCCGATATGAAATTGCTCCGTATATTTCTACGGGCACCGTACATTCCATTCTGGTCAACCGCGTGTCGTTCTTATTCAATCTGCGAGGCAAAAGTGAAGCCGTGGATACTGCCTGCTCCAGCAGCTTGGTGGCGTTGCATAACGCGATTCGCGATATTGCCAACGGAGAGTGCGAAGCGGCGCTTGTCGGAGGCGTGAATGCAATGATCACTCCGACGATGTTTATCTCCCACACCAAGTCAGGAATGCTCTCGCCCGACGGGCAATGCAAGACCTTCAGCGCGGCCGCCAATGGTTATGTGCGCAGCGAGGGTGTCGGAGTATTGTTCATCAAACCTCTGCACCAGGCGTTGCGAGATGGGGACCACGTCCATGCGGTAGTCAAAAGCTCTGCTATCAATCATGGCGGACGTTCCAACTTCCTGACCTCTCCGACTACTGAAGCTCAGGCTGCGGTGGTAATGGACGCCCTCAAGCGAGGCAATATCGATCCCCGATCGATTGATTACATTGAGGCCCACGGAACGGGCACGCCCTTGGGCGATCCGATTGAAATTAATGGGCTGAAAAAAGCTTTTGCACAGCTAGTAGAGAAATTTTCAGATTCTGACAATGCGAAGAAAGCGCACTGTGCACTGAGTGCGGTGAAAACCAACGTTGGGCATCTGGAGAGTGCGTCAGGGATGGCCGGAATCATTAAGGTTGTTCTCGCGATGAAGCACCGGCAGATTCCAGCAATCCGAAATTTCACCCAACTTAACCCGTATATCGAGCTGGACAACAGTCCGTTCTACATCGCTACGGAAACTGTCTCCTGGGAAAGTAAGGAACAACCAAGAAGAGCAGGAATCAGTTCTTTTGGCATGGGCGGAGTTAATGCTCATGTAATTCTCGAAGAGACTCCCGAGAGAACGATTAATCAAGTTACGGATAGTAGAGATCACGTCATTCCTTTGTCTGCTAAAAAGGGACAGTTGAAGTCCTACGCCGAGTCCTTGCTAAACTATCTCGCCCAACATAAGAATAACGGGCTAGCGTTGTGTGATGTTGCCCATACCTTGCAAGTTGGCAGAGATATCTTTGACGAGCGCCTTGTCGTTGTTGTGGCATCACTCGATGAGTTGGTGAAGAAGTTGAATAGCTATGTCACTAATGTGATCACTGAGCCTGCTGTCTTTGTGGGTGATTCTCGCAATGGCATAGGGCCCGAATTGCCGAGCACTGATGTATCGCTAACAGCATCTGATCTGGCTGCGCAATGGGTGCATGGCGCAAAAATAGATTGGAGCAGATATTGCACGGATACTTCTGCGCGGCGGGTGCCGCTACCAACTTATCCGTTTGTGCGCAGGCGGTGCTGGTTTACCGACGTTGCCCCTAAGGTGGCGACTCCCGAATCAGCTGTGGTGTATGCGGAAGTCCATCACCCTGTTAAGACCTTGCGGCCAACGGATTTTTTTATCCGTGATCACGTCGTACAGGGAAGGCCGATGCTCCCGGCGGTAGCCCACATGGAATTGGCGCGAGCCGCTGGTTCCACTCGCCTTGGCAACCAGGAGCGGGTTTTGGCTCTGCGAGACGTGTATTGGATCGCGCCTGTCGTGGTAGAGGGGAAAGACGTCCAGGTGGAAATTAAGTTCATTCCGCAAAGCGACGGAATGAGTTTTGAAATTGTCCAGAACCAGACGGTTCACAGTAAAGGCACCCTTGTCACTAGCTCTTTTGATGCTGACGATCTTTGCAAATTGGAAATCTCTTCCATCCAGACCAGATGCGACCTGGGAAAGTCCAAGACCGAGTTGTATGCATTATTCAATCAATACGGTCTTGCTTACGGAAGTAGCTTCCAAATCATTGAGAGTTGCTTTCATAACGAGCGTGAAATTCTTGCCGAGTTGAAGTTGCCCACAGAAGTGCATCAGGAGCTGGGAAACTATGTATTACATCCCAGCGTGATGGATGGTGTCTTTCAGACCGTGACGGCGCTGAGCCTACTCGGTCTCCCTAAGCTGACGAAGCAATTTATTCCGTTCTGCCTGGAAGCCGCGGAGATCGTGAGGCCCATTGGCGGCCATTGTTTCGTATATGCCAAGGTCAACGACACTGGAGCCGACGCAAAGTCACTATCGTTTCATGCAAGTCTTGTGGACAGCGAAGGCAATGTACTGATCAACATCAAGAATCTTCAAAAGCGTCCGATCGCAGACAAAAGGGAAGCCACGCGAGTTCAGCCGATACTTCGTGACATCTACTACCAGTCGACATGGATTGAAAAGGCTCGCTATCAGCCTACAGGCCCTGCACCAAAAGTGCTAATTCTTTTTGCCAACGATTCGTGCACGGTTGAAAGCTTCAGAAGGTCCGCCGAGCTTGAACCCATCGTGCTCGTTCGTCCAGGAGCAGCCTATCGGCAACTGGAAGAGAATATCTACGAAATCAACGTACGCGAACCTGGTGACTACGAAAGACTCTTGCAAGAACTTAAAGCTAAAGGTCTAGCCCCCACACATGTGGTTTATTTGTGGGGACTAGAGTTCGCGAGCGACGGAGATTGGCGAGATAGATTAGAAACTACAATCTATGGTGTCCTTAACTTTACGCAGGCTGCTTTTAAGGCCAAGCTGCACGAGAATGTAAATCTGGTTTATGTGCACAGGCCAGCGCAAGATCTCGCGCATACCATTCATTCCATGGTTGCCGGGTTTGCCAGAGCCCTGAAATATGAAAACCCGAAGTTCGATTACGTGACGCTGGGCATCGATGCACCCACCATCGATCACATCACTGACCTCGTGCATGCCGAATTGCGTTCCGCTCATCATGCCAACATGATGCGGGAGGTCGTTTATCGCGACGGTCGCAGATATGAGCGGCAGATCGTCCGCGAAACCATCGTAAGTTCAGAGCCGAGCGATCTTGCTAAAGCCATCAAGCGCAGCGGAGTCTATCTTGTCTCTGGCGGAGCCGGTGGATTAGGCGCCATCTTCTCTCGTCATTTGGCCGAGAAATATGGAGCAACAATCATTTGGTTAGGCAGATCTGCGAAGACTCCGGTGATAGCCAGCAAGATTGACGAAATTGAGAAAGCTGGCGGGAAGTGTGAGTATTTCAGCGTTGATATCACCAACCGTGAAGCTCTCAGCCATGTCATTTCTCAAATCAAAGCTGTTCATCCAGAGATTAACGGCATCATTCACGCTGCCGGGGTGATCGAAGATGCATTCATTCTCCGGAAGCAGAAAGATTCATTTGCGCGAGTGATCGAACCGAAAATTCTGGGAGCGGCCAACCTGGACGCGGTGACGCAGCAAGAAAAGCTCGGCTTTTTTGTCGTCTTCTCCTCGATTGCCGCACTGATGCCCAATCAAGGCCAATGCGACTATGCTTCCGCCAATAGTTTTCTTGATAGCTTTGCTGAAGCTCGCAATCAACTAGTGGCGGCAAATCAACGTTCTGGCGTAAGCCTCGCGATCAATTGGCCGCTCTGGGCGCATGGTGGAATGCGTGTGACGCCGGAAGAAGAGCGTCATTTACTGAAAGCATTTGGTATGAAGCCTCTTGAGACGGCCGACGGGCTCGCCATTTTCGAAACTTCGCTGATGCTGGCAAAAAATAATTGCCCGAGGACTCATCAGATCATCGCGATCGATGGCGATAAGGAAAAGATCGAACGGTGTCTTGGTATGGATGCGGCGGTGAATTCTGCAGGTAAGGATCCGGTGGAATTATCCAAGGCGCAACTCGAAGCGGAAATGAAATCCATATTTGCTGCCCGCTTGCACGTTGCACCTGAGCACATTCCGGGAGAACGAACCATCGGAGAGCTCGGGATCAACTCTGACATCATCGTCGGCATAATTCAGGATATCAATAAGCGCTTTGATGCCAACCTTAAGCCTACGCTGCTTTTTGATATCAATACTGTGGATAAGTTAACTGTCCATCTGACTGCGATCGGCAAGAATAAGATATCTGTCCACCGCAATGCCGTGCCAAGCTGGAATAGTTCGCTGGTCGACGTTGAACAATCTGATCTGGCGCAGAGGAAGTTCAGCAAAACCTTCCAGACGTCAGCCTTCTATCTTCGCGATCATGTCGTAGACGAACAGTACAACATGCCCGGTGCCTGCTATGTTGAAATGGCGCGACAGGCCGGCGACCTGCTATTAGGGGATAAATCGACCAAAAAGCTGGTAAATAACTATTGGGCCAGCCCGCTGTCTTCTCCAAAAGAAGACTTCACCGCGCATGTGTATCTCACTCCAAAGCAGGATCATTTCGCTTATGAAATTGTGAGTTTCACCCCAACGGGCGAAAAGCGTTTGCACGCGATGGGGCAGCTCATACAGGATGCAACTACAAATTGCGGTGAGACGAAGATCGATACCGCCCAGATCATGGACCGGTGCGGAGAGATTCAATACCCGCAGAAGATTTACGAGCAGATCCATAGCGAAGGCTTGATGGTCGGCCGCACATTCCTGCCGATGAAGCAAATCTTCCTCAATGAGACGGAAGCGCTGGCCATGTTGGAGTTGCCGGAGGAGATCCAATCTACGATCGCGCAGTATGTTCTGAATCCTGCCCTGCTGACAGGAGCGTTTCAGGCGGCGTTGGTCAGTAACAAGCACACCGCCGGCAACCACCGGCAGTATATCCCGATCGGTATAGATGAACTCGATATCCTCGCGCCAATTCCCGCGGAATGTTACATCTACAGCCGGTCGCGGCAGGCCAATGCCCGTAACGAGGAAATAAGGAAATTTGATTTGGAGATATGCCGCACCGACGGCACTGTCGTTGTAAGGCTCAAGGGTTTCTCGATTCGTGCTCTCAAGGAAGCGAAAGCACGAATCGATCTGGCTCCCGCCATTACCAGTTCTCAAACAGCCAATTGGAATAGAGATCGGATTGGGGAAGTGAGTGCCTATCTGCGCTCTCTCATCGCTCGGACGATTGGGCTTTCAGTGGACGAGATCGATTTCTTTACCGGTTTCGATCAATATGGCGTCAACTCTGTGATGGTGGTTGAGATCAACGAAATCTTTGAAAATATCTTTGGGCCGCTCTCGAAAACATTATTTTTCGAATATAGGAATATTGATGAACTTGCCCGGTATTTTATCGACGATCATCGCGACAAGATTCTTTCCGCGCTACCTCCCAAGCAAGATTGTGATGGAGTTAAAGTTGGCGAGACGCAACCCGCGGAAGTATCAGCCCATATGCAGGAGAACATCACGAACCCTGGCATGCAGCCGCATTTCGTGAATGATGCTTGCCATGATCGTCACGATATTGCCATCGTCAGCGCCGCTGGACGATTCCCCGGAGCACGCAATCTGAAAGAGTTCTGGGACGTACTGCGAGAAGGGCGCGATTGCATTACCGAGATCCCACCAGATCGCTTCAACTATCGCAAATATTTCGATGCGGATCCCGCGAACAATCTTATATATGGCAGGTGGGGCGGCTTTATCGATGATGTAGATCGATTCGATCCGACGTTTTTCAATATCTCGCCTCGCGAAGCGGAGTTAATTGATCCTCAGGAGAGACTGCTTCTGGAAGTTGTGTGGGAAATGCTCGAGCACGCCGGATATACTCGGCAGCGCCTGCACAAGGTTTCCGACCGGCGAATAGGCGTTTTTGTGGGCGCTCTATGGCAGCCATATGAAAGCGCCGGTGTTGAAGCTACCTCTTGTGGAAATGCGGTAGGTCCGAGCAGCCTGCTCTATAGCATTGCTAATCGAGTCTCGTACTTTTTAGATCTGGCCGGCCCGAGCATGGCAATCGATACCGCCTGCTCTTCGTCGCTGACGGCTTTGCATATTGCGTGTCAAAGCATTCGCAATGGTGAGAGTCGAGCTGCGATTGTGGCGGGCGTGAACCTATCGCTCACTGTAAGCAAGTATCTCTTTTTATCGCAAAATCGATTCCTTTCCACTGATGGGCGCTGCCGCAGTTATGGCTCCGGCGGCAACGGTTATGTCCCTGGAGAAGGCGTCTGCGCGCTGCTGGTGAAACCCCTGGCGAATGCGATTGCCGACGGCGATTGGATTCTGGCGGTGATCAAAGGATCGGCCATTAACCATGGCGGCCGAACCAATGGTTACACCGTGCCGAGTCCTAAAGCGCAGGGGAACGTGATTGCCGAAGCCCTCGAGCACGCTCACATTGATCCTCGAAGCATTAGTTACATTGAAGGTCATGGCACTGGCACCTCTCTAGGCGATCCTATTGAAATCGATGGACTCGAGAAAGCTCTGGGCCTTTCTAAAAATGAAAATCGTTTTTGCGCGATCGGTTCGGTGAAGTCGAACATTGGCCATCTGGAAGCGGCCGCCGGCATCGCTTCTGCGATAAAAGTGATTTTGCAAATGCAGCATCGTCAGTTGGCGCCATCGCTACATGCCGAGCAGCTGAATCCCAATATCAATTTTGAACAAAGCTTATTTCGAGTGCAGCGCGAACTTGCACCTTGGCCAACTCGGAAAGTTGCCGGGAA
>Ga0206954_1173_pt1 | contig 16375 bp, 12 predicted proteins | sample Alteio_BWOrgHeat_37_FD_153250 | JGI IMG/M metagenome (GOLD analysis project Ga0206954, IMG submission 153250) | Enriched cells from forest soil in Barre Woods Harvard Forest LTER site, Petersham, Massachusetts, United States -... | ecosystem: Environmental > Terrestrial > Soil > Temperate forest >...
AAGCCGTCGCTTTCACTCGGCGTGAAGGAAGGGGGCCGGGGCTGGACAGGAAGGAAATTGGGTGAAATCGAGTACGAGCGCTGGATTCCGGAAAGTGCCGTGGTTACGATTGGGAATGAAATCTGCCGAGCGTGAACTCGGGGGCTGGCGTCTGCCGGAGCAGGCCATTCTCGAGGAGCCTGAGCGTGCGCGGCGAAAAAAACGAAGGTGGAAGGCGGGCGATGCGTGTTAGAGTTTTAATACAGTCGAGGCGGCTTTTGCTGCTGGGGATGGTTGTCAGCGCGGGGTTGAATTCAAGAGTTGGCGGCGCGGAGATGGGTTGGCAACTCGACGCGGGCACGTTCAGGCATTACGTCGAGGATTTCAACCGGCGAGACCAGGAACTTTATGGCGGGGCGATATCCAATGCGGTTGCCTGGGAATTCCTGAAAGCGAACATTCCCTGGTTTGAGTGCCCGGATGAGAACCTACAGGAGATTTATTATTTTCGGTGGTGGACTTACCGCAAGCATGTCCGGGAAACACCGGCTGGATTCATCGTGGATGAGTTCCTGCCGCCGGTGCCGTGGGCGGGAAAATACAACTCTATTTCCTGCGCAGCGGGGCACCATTTGTACGAGGGGCGCTGGATTCGGGAGGGCAAATATCTGGACGATTATTCGCGCTTTTGGTTTCGCGGCGGTGGTGATCCGCGGCGATACAGTTTCTGGGCTGCCGATGCGGTTTGGGCGCGTTACTGTGTGAATGGGGACGCCAGGTTGCCGCGCGATTTGCTGCCGGACCTGGTTTCGAATTTTGAGGCGTGGGATCGGTCGCGCCGGGATACGAACGGCTTGTATTGGCAGGAAGATGGACAAGATGGGATGGAGGTTTCAATTGGGGGAAGCGGGTATCGGCCGACGATCAACAGCTATCAGTATGGCGATGCGGTGGCGATATCGCGCATCGCGGAACTCGCGGGGAATGGGGACCTCGCGCGCAAATTTCGAGAGAAAGCGGATGTGATCAAAACCTTGGTGGAAAAGAAACTGTGGGATCCGCAGACTCAGTTTTTCAAAGTCTTACCGCGCGGCGTTTCCTCCGCTACGGTCACCGTTCGCGAAGAGCTGGGTTATACGCCGTGGTATTTCAATCTGCCGGATCCGCAGTACACGGTTGCCTGGAAGCAAGTGATGGATCCGCAGGGGTTTTTTGCTCCGTTCGGGCCGACGACGGCGGAGCAACGATGTCCTGGATTCACGGTAGCCTATTCCGGCCACGAATGTCAGTGGAACGGGCCGAGTTGGCCGTATGCTACAGCAGTCACCTTGACAGCCCTGGCGAACGTTCTGAATGGCCCAGCGCAGCCGGTCATCACGGCGTCGGATTATTTTACCTTATTGAAGATCTACGCCCGATCCCACTCGCTGCGCCGGGCGGAGGGCGAGGTTGTCCCCTGGATTGACGAGAACCTGAACCCGACCAATGGGGATTGGCTTTCGCGGACTCGGCTGAAGACCTGGAAAAACGGCGGATGGGATCCGGACAAAGGCGGGGAAGAACGCGGCAAGGATTACAATCACTCCAGTTTCTGTGACCTCATTATCACGGGATTGGTCGGATTGCGGCCGCGCGCGGATGACATCCTGGAGGTGAATCCGCTGGCGCCGAAGACTTGGGATTATTTTTGTCTGGACCGGGTGACCTATCATGGACGAGCACTGACGATTCGTTGGGATCGAACGGGAGAGCGTTATGGCAGAGGCAAAGGGCTGTATGTCCTGGTGGACGGGCGGCAGATTGCGTTCTCGGAGCAACTCGAGCGAGTGACGGTGCCGCTGCCGGCGGAGGAGAAGCCGGAGACGGCAGGGGGTTGGGTGAAGTACGACCGTAATCCGATCATCGGCGGCAAATACGGGACGTGCTTTGACGTTTCCGTTTTGCGGGAGGAGGGCCGTTACCGGATGTGGCTGTCGTGGAGACCGGAAAAATCTGTGGCGCTGGTGGAAAGTCGGGATGGTTTTTCGTGGAGTGAGCCGCCTCGAATTGTTGTTGGGCCAAAACCGGAGACTGGATGGGAAGACGACATCAATCGCCCCATCGTTTTGAAGCGCGAGGATGGCTATCATCTTTGGTATACCGGGCAGGCTGGCGAGCATTCCGCGATTGGTTACGCCACCAGCCGCGACGGATTGGAGTGGAAACGCCTGAGCGACCAGCCGGTGCTTAAGCCGGAACAGGCATGGGAGAAAGTTGCAGTGATGTGTCCGCATGTTCTTTGGGATGCGCAAGCCAGGTTGTTTCGGATGTGGTATTCGGGTGGAGAACAGAATGAACCGAATGCCATCGGGTATGCCACGAGTCGGGACGGGTTGACATGGGCGAAGTCCGCGATGAATCCGATTTTTACGCCAGACCCGAGCCATTCATGGGAGGCGCACAAAGTTACGGCCTGCCAGGTGGAGCACCTTGGCGATTGGTACGTGATGTTTTATATCGGCTTTCGAGACGAACCTCACGCGCAAATCGGATTGGCGCGTTCGCGTGATGGCGTGACGGATTGGCAACGGCATTGGGCGAATCCAATTGTTCGGCCTGGCGCGAACCGATGGGATCACGACGCCTGTTACAAGCCGTATGCGATTTTCGACGGAGACAAATGGCTGCTTTGGTACAACGGTCGACATGGCGGACTCGAGCAGATTGGGGTTGTGCTCCATAAGGGCGAGGATCTTGGATTTCGTTAAAGGACGCGCAGGGCACAAAGTTCTGCCGGGAGAGGTACAGGGGACAAACAAGCGATTCGAACTGAGACACGTGCCAGAGATGAGACGTCTTCGACAGGTCGTAACGGTGATGGGTTCCGTCGTGGCGGGCGGCGGAGGATTGGCCTTGGAAGGCCTGTCGGCCACTGTGGCCAGGTCGGCAGCGCCGAACTGTTTCACGGTGCGGACGTGGCAGACGGACGAGGGATTGCCGCAAAACCAGGTCCTGGCGATTACTCAAACGCGGGATGGTTACTTGTGGGTGGGGACGCGGCAGGGCCTGGCGCGGTTCGACGGAGTCCGATTTGTTTTGGTTGAGGATTCGAATGCGCCAGAGATTTCGCGACGCTCGATCAACGCCTTATGTGCCACGCACGACGGGAGTCTTTGGATCGCGTGCGCCGGTGGGAGTGTTTATCGGGCGCGCCAGGGCGGGTTTGAGCATTTTACGGAAGCGAAGGGTTTGCCAGGCGGCGAGCCTCGTTGCCTGCTGGAGAGCCGCGACGGAACGATTTGGGTTGGGTCGGACGCAGGCTTGGGTCGTTTTCGCGATGGACGATTCGAGGTGTACACCGAGCGGGCTGGTCTGGCGGACAATTCGGTGCGCGGGTTATGTGAGGATAAAGAGGGAGTTTTGCGGGTGGCAACGCGATCCGGATTGAGCACGCTGCAACCGAACGGCAAGTTCAGCACGCGAAGTATTGGAGCCGGCAGCCGGGCGAACTCACTCAAAGCGGTTTGCGTGGACGCGAGCGGGACCATCTGGGTGGCTTCGAACGAAGGGGCGACCCGGTTCATGGAGCCAGGTTGCAAACTATACTCGAGTGAGGAAGGGCTTCCGGACCGCCTGGTCACCAGCCTTCTGTCGGATCGAGTTGGGCGGGTCTGGGTGGGAACCTTTAGCGGTCTGGCGTGCATTGAGAATGGAAGCGTAACCTGTCGGCCGCTAAATGAAGCGGGGTTCGGAGACCTGGTGCATGCGGTTTACGAGGATGTGGAAGGAACCATCTGGGTGGGGGCCCGCGACGGTTTGTATCGCCTGCGCCCGGCGCGCTTCAGCAATTATACGACGCAAGAGGGTTTGAGGTCGGATAACGCCATGTCCATCTGCGAGGACCGTGAGGGAGGTCTCTGTGTGGCGACCTGGGGTGGCGGCTTGAATGTACTGAAGAATGGACTCAACACGGTTTACGGGACGACGAACGGATTGACGCACGATTCGGTGTTGGCATTGTGCGAGGCGGCAGACGGCGCGCTTTGGGTCGGCATGGATTTCAATGGGGGTTTGAATCGGTTGGTCCAGGGTACGAACACGATTGAGCGTCCGGTGGGGCTAATTGACGCACCGGTTCGAGTAATCCACGAGGATCGAACCGGGGCGATGTGGATCGGTACTCGAAGTGGACTGAATCATGTTCGGGGTGGTGCGTGGGCTACCTACACGCGCACGAACGGATTAGCGGGCGACAATGTCACGGTGATCAAGGAAGATCGAAAGGGGACGATATGGATCGGAACGGACGGTGGGGTGAGCCGATGGACGGGCTCGGGGTTTACGAACCTGACGACCCGGGAGGGGTTGTCGAACAATAACGTGAACGCCTTGTACGAGGATGACGACGGAGTGCTGTGGATTGGAACGCGGGGCGGAGGGCTGAATCGCTTCAAGGACCGAAGGGTTACCGCTTACCGCAAGGCGCAGGGTTTGTTTACGGACGACATTTTCGAAATTCTGGAGGATGAGTTTGGCCATTTCTGGATAAGCTCTGGCGGGGGCATTTTTCGAGTCGCGCGGGCGGCGCTCGCGGACCTGGACGCGGGACGGGCGAAAACACTGGAGTGCACCGTTTATGGCAAAGCGGATGGTTTGGCGACGGTGCAATGCAACGGGGTGGCCAAACCTGCCGGCTGGCGGGCGCGGGACGGGCGGCTGTGGTTCCCGACGATTCGGGGGGTGGTCGCCGTCGACCCGCGGTCTCCCAGCAACGATCTGCCGCCGCCGGTGGTGATTGAAGAGGTATTAGGGGACAAACGCCGGCTTGCAGGCGCCGGACTGATCCCGGGTTCCGGAGGAGCGGGTGGGGCGGGTTATGTTGCTTTGAAGCCGGGACGAGGTGAACTGGAAATCCGATACACGTCGCTGAGCCTGGCGGCACCGGAGCGCAACCGGTTTAAATATCGGCTGGAGGGCGCGGATCCGGACTGGGTGGATGCGGGGGTGCGTCGAGCCGCCTTCTACAGCAACCTAAGGCCGGGTAACTATATATTCCAGGTGTTGGCCTCGAACAACGACGGGGTTTGGAATCACACGGGAGCGATGCTGCGGATCACGGTGCATCCACATTTCTGGCAGGCGTGGTGGTTTGAATTGACGATCCCGGCGGCATTGCTTTTGGGACTCGCTGTGTGGATTCAGGTGCGGGTGACGCGATTGCGCGAGCTCGAACGGCTTCGGGTTCGCATTGCGGCGGACCTGCATGATGACGTGGGAGCGCGGTTGACGAAGGTCGCCATGCTAACTGAATCAGTTGATCGCACGACCGGCAAGGAGGACCGAAACAAAGCGAACATTCGGAACATCGCCAGCACGACGCGAGAGGTTATCCAGTCCATGGATGAGATTGTTTGGACCATCAATCCGAAGAACGACACGCTGGAAAACCTGGCGAACTATCTTTTCCAGTACGCACAGGAGTATTTTCTGAACACCGAAGTTCGTTGCCGGATGGAATTACCGTCCGAATTTCCGAATCATGTGTTGTCGACGGAACAACGGCACAATCTGTTCATGGCGGTTAAAGAGGCATTGAATAACGTGTTGAAGCACGCGAAAGCGACTGAGACGCGACTGGAACTGGCGGCACCAGCTGGAGAGTTGAGAATCGTAATTTCGGACAATGGGCGGGGTATCGCCAACGAGGCAGGCGCTGACGGTGAAGGGCTGGAGAATATGAGAAAGCGTCTGGAACAAATTGGCGGCACGCTGCAAGTGAGGAGCCGGTGGGGAATCGGGACAGAAATAGAGCTGCGGGTCCCGCTGCGCTGACCGACAAAGAATTCGGGACGTTTTCAATACACATGTACGTGCGGGTTGGCCTTTGAACACGATGTGAATGATTCTGCGGACGGCTGTGACGATCAAGGTAAGCATTGTCGAAGACGACGATTGGATTCGGGCCAATCTCGCTGAACAAATCCGCGCGAGCGAGGGGCTGGAATTTGTGGCGAGTTATGCGACTGGCGAGGCCGCGTTGGCGGGGATGAGGACAGCAGCCTCGGATGTGCTGTTGATGGACATCAACCTGCCGCGGATGAGTGGAATCGATTGCCTGCGGCGGGTGAAAGGGTTGTGGCCGTCAATCCACGTTCTGATGCTGACGGTTTACGAGGACAGTGAAAAGATATTCGACTCTTTGCTGGCGGGAGCGAGTGGATATCTTCTGAAACGGACGCCGCAATCGGAGATTCTGGGAGCGATTCGGGATGTTAACCGGGGTAATTCACCGATGAGCGGGCATATCGCGCGGAAGGTGGTGCGATATTTTAACGAGCGCGGGAATGCGCTGCGCGCGATTGACAAACTTTCGAGGCGTGAACGTGAGGTGCTGGAGCATCTCTCGAAAGGGATCGCCTACAAAGAAATAGCAGATGTACTCGACCTTAGCATCGATACGATCCGGATGCATATCAAAGGCATTTACGCGAAACTTCACGTGCATTCACGGGGTGAAGCCGTGGCAAAGTATTTGCATAAGTAAACTCCGATCGTTCATGGCGTTAGTGGTTCAGGGAGGTTTCCGAAAGGCGACTCGAGCGCAGGCGCGGCGGTGGTCCACGCCGCGGCCTGGCTCGAATCGGGTCGGTAACCGGCGGATTGTGGGAAAAGGAGAACAGACCGAGCCTGAACCCGGTCTGTTCGTCAGGTGGATACAGGCGTGTGATTTACTGTATCGGGTACCTGAAATCGAAGGCGTCCGCCTGCACGACGCCGGGTGAGGATCCGGGAAGCGTCGGGGGAGCGGCGGACGATTGGACCATCTCCCGATGGTGCCATCAGTAATATGATGTTTGATGACCTCAACCATGCACTGACGCGGTGAGTTTGCTGGCAGTGCGGTTTGAGGTCTATACGCACAAATATGTAGAGGTACAGAGGGTTGAGGAGAACCGTGGCGGCAAATCAGGTGCTTGCCAGGGGCCAAGGGATTCAGCAAGCGGCTTGAGTTCTGATGTTGACAGGCTGCGTGAGCGGGGCAGAAAATGCCGTCATGAACCAAATACCCGACAGCGGCTCGACACGACGAGATTTCATCAAGACTACCGGCCGATTGGCAGCAGTTTCGGCGTTGGCCGGCGTGACCATTCCCCATGTTCACGCCGCGGGCAGCGACTTAATCCAGGTGGCGCTCATCGGGTGCGGCGGCCGGGGAACGGGCGCGGCGAACAATGCGCTTTCCGTGAAGCGTGGCCCGATCAAGCTGGTGGCGATGGCGGATGTGTTTGAGCATCGCTTGCGCAGCAGTTACGACAACGTAAAGGCCCAACGTGGTGACAAAGTGGATGTGTCGGCGGACCGAAAGTTCATCGGGTTTGACGGGTATCAGAAGGCGGTGGATTGCCTAAAGCCCGGCGACATCGCCATTTTCACGACTCCCCCAGCGTTTCGCTGGATCCATTTTGGGTATGCGATTCAAAAGGGGCTGAACGTTTTTATGGAGAAGCCAGTGACGGTGGACGGTCCGACGAGCAAGCGCATGCTCGGGCTGGCTGAGGAATCGAGAAAGAAGAATCTGAAAGTCGGGGTTGGACTGATGTCGCGCCACAGCCGCGCGTTACAGGAACTTTACAAACGCATTCAAGATGGTGAAATCGGGGACGTAATACTGTTGCGCGGTTATCGGATGCACGGGCCGGTTGGCTCGGCCTTCTCGACAAAATGGCCGGGCAACCCCAGTGAGCTGATGTGGCAGATTCAGAATTTCCACAGTTTCCTGTGGGCAAGCGGCGGTTGTTACAGCGATTTCTATATTCACCACGTTGACCAGTTGTGCTGGATGAAGAATTCGTGGCCGGTGAAGGCGCAAGCGCTGGGTGGTCGTCATTATCGGACGAGCCCGGACGGCACGCCGTATGTGGATCAGAATTTTGATTCCTACTCAGTGGAGTACACTTTTGGGGACGGTGCCAAGATGACGATGGATGGACGCTGCGTGAACGGCTGCAACGACATTTATTCTAGCTACGCGCACGGGAGCAAGGGACTGGCGATCGTTTCGAAGGCAAACGACTGTGGGGGTCCGTCGAGCACGTTCAAAGGGCAGGCGGCACAGCGGTCGAACCTGATTTGGTCCTCCAAAGTGGAAGGTGACCAGCAGGATCCCTATGAGAACGAGTGGAACGACCTGGTGGACGCGATCCGGGATGACAAGCCCTACAATGAGGCGCAGCGGGGAGTGGAAGCGAGTCTGGTGACCAGCATGGGGCGCATGGCAGCCCACACGGGGCAGGAAATTACCTTCGACGACATGTTAAACAGCGAGAAGGAATTCGCGCCGGGTCTCGATAAGCTGACGATGAATTCCCCTGCTCCGCTGGTTGCGGGTGCGGACGGTCGGTATCCGGTGCCGATGCCGGGCATCACGCGGAAGACGGAATACTGACGCGATAAAATTAGATGCTCCCGGCCGAGCTAGAGTCGCTGTGCGACGACACCGGCCGGGAGCAGTCAGTTTGAGCAACGGGGGCTCGGCGACGTTATTTGAGATTGCCCAGGGTTTCCTTAACCTTGGCGAAATTGGGGAGGTCTTTGGGCGTGGGGGTTTGCTCGCTGTATTGAACAACGCCTGACTTGTCGATGACGAACGCGGCGCGGGCGGCGGTATCACCGACGCCTGCGAGCATGGGGAAGACGACGTCGTATTGTTTGATGACCTGTTTGTTCAGGTCGCTGGCCAGGGTGATCCCGATTTTTTCTTTTTGAGCCCAGGCCTCCTGAGCGAACGGGGTATCGACGCTGACAGCGATGACGTCGGCGTTCAAGCCGGAGTAACTGTTCAAACCGGCGGTGATATCGCAGAGCTCGGTGGTACAGACGCCGGTGAAGGCCGCGGGAAAAAACAGGAGGACCGTGTTTTTCTTGCCGAAGTTACCGCTGAGCTTCACGTCCACGAGGCCGGACGCTTGTTTGCTTTTCAGAGTGAAATCAGGGGCTTTGGAGCCGACGGGAATAGCCATATTCAGTGAGTGTAATAGGTTTGGTTGATCGTCGCGGGTCGACCTTGACCACGCGGACTTTACTATGCGGACGACGTGAGGTTGTGTCAAACGAAGATTGCGGGCGAGGAGCTCGGAGTGTGCGGGCAGTGGGTTGGTCACCGACGCGAGTCGGGGCGGGAACGAACAACTTTTTGCGTTGGCAGGTGTTAAGCGATAGAGTTGAAGGTAGCGAATGGACCTGGAATCACTCGTCGGGGTAGCACATAGCAACGGGGCGAGCGACCTGCATCTGGAGGCCGGTCTTCCGGCGGCCTTGCGAGTTCGGGGCACTCTGCGGACGCTGGGTGAGCCGATTCCGCCGCGAGAGCTTGCCGAGAGCGCCCGGAATCTGTTGGGAGAGGATCAATGGCAGCATTTCCTGGAAAAGCGCTCATGTGATTTGTCGCGGAACATTCGCGGAGTACGTTGTCGCATTAACGTGCTGCAAACAGCGCGGGGTGTGGGGTTTGCGGTGCGGTTGCTGGCCTCCTTCACGGCCACGGTGGAAAAGTTGAATCTCCATCCGGATCTCAAGAAGCTCGTCACGCCCAGCAATGGGTTGATCCTGGTGAGCGGGCCGACGGGCTGTGGAAAGTCATCGACGCTGGCGGCGTTGATTCAGGAGATCAACCTGGCGGAAGCGCGCCACATCGTTACGATTGAAAGTCCGATTGAGTATACGTTTCGGCCGCGACGCGCCTACATTCGTCAGCGCGAGGTGGGGCGGGATACACCTAGTTTTGAGCAAGCCCTGCTCGACGCGTTACGCGAGGACCCGGACGTGTTAATGGTGGGCGAGTTGCGGGAGCCGGAAACGATGCGGCTGACGCTGCACGCATCAGAGACGGGGCACCTGGTGTTGGCCACGGTGCATTCGGCCAATTGCGCCGAGGCACTCCAGCGGATAGTGGGGGCCTTTCCGGCGGAGATACAAAGCAACGTGGCGGCGCAATTGGCCGACTGTCTCGTGGCGGTGATTGCCCAAAAGTTAAGATTCCGTCCGGAGCTAAGTTTGCGATTGCCGGAGTGCGAGATTTTGACCGCGAGTCATGCGGCGCGGACGTTTATTCGGAACCGGGATTTTTTCAAACTGAACTCGTGTGTTGAAACGGGAGCTGAGCATGGGATGTGGAGTTGGGCGCGCTATCGGGCGTGGCTGGACGCGCGGACGACCTGGTATAGGCCGGAACAGAACCCGGAACCTACCGAGACTGAATTTCTGGATTCGGCGGCGAGTGCTGGGGTTTCACTGCCCTCCCTGCCCCGTGTGAAGGCAGGGGCCGGCGAGCGCAAGGCAGTTGTGCAACCGAGTTCGCCGGCTTCGAACGCAGCCCACGGGAGCGATCGGATCGAGATCGAGCCGGTAGAGGGAGAATTCGGCAAAATCCTGAAGCGGCCCGGGGAGGTATGAGGTGGCTGAACCTTCTGGCAGGACTTTGGCTGCTGGCCGGGTTTAGCGGTTGCGTCACCCGGGCGACGGCGGAGGCGCAGGCACGCGCGGCCTTCATGGCCGGGCAGCAATCGGTGCGAATGCATCAATTGAGCCAGGCTGCGAGCGTGAATTTTCTCGGGCCGGTCAAGAATGCGGTAATCGCATGGCGCGAAGATCTCACATTGGCGCAAGCCCTGGTCGAGGCCGAGTATGTGCCGAAGACGGATCCGAGTTTGCTGGTATTGGTGAGGAGAGGGCACGCGACCCTGGTGACACCCAAGCAGTTGCTTGGCGGCCAGGACATCCCCCTGGAAGCCGGGGATGTGGTGGAGATCAAGCAGTGAGGCTCTTCCGGGTTGGCGCGCGGGGGGACTTTTGGCTTTAGCACGCGGAGTCGGCGATTTACAGTGACCCGCGATGACCGAACCTGACGCCCTGCAACAGGTGAACCGTACTTTTGTACGGAGCGCGCGGCGAACCTTGAGTTATTTTTCGGGCTGCGACTATTTCAGGCTGGCGAGTGATCCGCGGGTTCTGCGCGCCACGCGCGACGGGTTGAGACGTTTCGGACTGAACGTGGCGGCCTCGCGACTGACGACGGGCAACCATCGGATCTATGCGGAACTGGAGCGAGCCCTGGCGAAGTTTTTCGATGTTGAGCAGGCGTTGTTGGTGCCGAACGGCTATGCGACAAACCTGAATGTCGCGCAGAGTTTAGCCGGCAGTTTTTCGCACGCGCTGGTGGATGCGAAGAGCCACCCGTCATTGAAAGATGCGGCTGAACTATTGGGTTGTCCGGTGCTGGAGTTCGAGCACCGGAATCCGGGGGCAGCCGGCCGGGCGGCCAGGCGTTGCGGACCAGGGACTCGGCTGATTCTGCTCACGGACGGGCTATTTTCTCACGACGGTTCGGTCGCGCCCTTGCGGGCTTATCTGGAGCTTTTGCCCAAAGACGCCTTGCTCCTGGTGGATGACGCTCACGGGGCCGGAGTTTTGGGAACGGCGGGGCGCGGCACGCCTGAGTTTGAACGCATCCCCCGGAAACGCGTGATACAAACGATTACATTGAGCAAAGCGTTTGGCGTTTATGGAGGTGTGATCCTGTGCACGAAGAGGTTACGAACGCGGATCCTGGAAAAGAGCAGAATGTTTGTCGGCAGCACTCCCCTGCCCTTGCCTTTGGTCAACGCGGCCTTGCGATCGCTTGCCATTCTCCGAACGGATCGACGAATGCGGGCGCGACTTTGGCGCAACGTCAGTTTCATCAAGGAGGCGTTGAAGCGAAATTCAAAGCTGCGTGAACTAGCGCGCGGTTCATTGGAAACGCCGGGGCCAATGTTTTCGGTTGTTCCGCAATCCGTGAAGGAAGGACGTCGCCTGCAAAAGCAATTGATGGCAGCGGGCATCTTTGGGTCGATGACCCGTTATCCGAGTGGATCGGCAGAAGGCTATTTTCGATTCGTCATTTCGAGCGAACACACGGTTTTGCAATTGGAGAGTCTACGATCGGTGCTTTTGCGTTAAACGTCGCGAGGAAATATTTCCATGCCCCACAAAAGCAGGAACCCGTTAAAGCGCCTGGCATCTTCGATTATCAGGATGCAGGAACGGCACAAGGAACGGCACCGACCGACGGGCTTCGGGTTCGTTTTCGCCGACCGGGTGGGCTACCTGGACCTTGCGCAATGGCAAGGCGTCACCGCGTCTGCCTCGGTTCTCCTGCGGCCTGAGGTGCTGCAGGTCTTTGAAAAAGAGGCACCGGACAATGTGCAGCAACGATATGCCATGGTTTTCAGAGGCGAGCGGTCCATAGCCGGGATTGCGGCGCAAGTGGTATCCATCCGCGGCGACCGATTTTCTCGGGATCGAGAGATGGCGCGAGCGGATCGGACGCGACCGATGTTGCGACGGGCACTCAGCCCGGCGGCACGCGCTGCCCAGGCGCAAATTCGGGAACGATTATTGGTCGCCGGCAACCTTCTGGCCTGGGGTTTTCACGGCATCGCTTTTGCGCCGGGCGAAGATCCGGAGGCGGTTTGGCCAGGAATCGCCGAGGCGCTTTATCGACTTCGACGCGCCGAGCGTCTAACGGGGCAAACGAACCTGGTTCTCCTTAAGGATATCACCCCGAAAGAAACCGGACTAGAGGCTTTGAAACGGTTCGGCTACCGACCGTTGGAGACGGAGCCGAACATGGTCCTGGAGCTGAACCCTTCGTGGCGGAATTACGAGGATTACCTTAGCGCTTTGGATGCGAAATATCGAAGGAACGCGAAAGCGACGGCGCAAAAGCTGGCAGGCGCAGGTTGCAAGCTGGAGCAGTTGACGGATTTGGCGCCCGACTCGCAACGTCTTCACGAACTGTACCTGGCGGTGCAGGGAAATTCTTCGATGCGGCTGGTCACGTTGCAGCCGGGATTTCTTCCAGCGCTGGCGGGGGCACTGGGGCCGGATTTTCGATGCACGGTGGCGCGGCGTGGCGGGGAGATTTTGGGATTCGTCACCAGCATTCGGGATGGGGGCACCTCGATCGCCTACTACCTGGGGTTCGATCGAGCGGCGGCGGCCGAGGGTGCGCCCTTGTATTTGCGTTTGTTGCACACGACGATTTCGGACGCAATACACTGGGGCTGCCGCCGCGTGTCGTTGGGTCGGACGGCGCTCGAACCGAAAGCGGCGATGGGCGCCAAGCCAGAAGCGATGGCGGTCTGGCTTCGGCATCGCGTGCCCGCGATGAACTGGTTGCTGCAGAGTATGCTGCGAGCTGTGCCGCACGAGGAAGCGCCGGAGCGAAACCCCTTCAAAGTTTCAGCTTGAGGCTTCGGTCGGCTTGCGCATTTCCGGGAACAGGAGGGCAGCCAACTCTGGGACGCTGGCCGTTCCCGTAGTGCCGAGTTTGTGAATGACGATGGAGGCGGCCGCGGCGGCGAGTTCGAGCGCTTCGAGCATGGTCGCTCCCGCGGCCAGAGCGGCTGAAAGATTGGCTGTGACGGCATCGCCGGCGCCGACAATGTCGATGGGCCCGCGGACCGGGTAAGCCGGGACGGAGGCTACGGACCCGTTTGATTCGGCGCCGAGAAGGCCGCGCTCGGCGAGTGTGACAAAGACACACTTGCGCCTTTCAACTGCCAGGCCGGCTGCGGCATCGGAGATTTGCTGGAGATTCATCATCTCCGAGCGACCCAGGATTGCGGCGAGTTCGCTCGCATTCATTTTCAGGCCGACGGGTGGGTAGTCACGGAAACCCCGGCGACTATCGGCCAGAACACTCATCAGGGGTTTGCTTTCCGCGAGCACGGCGAGAGCTTCGAGCACTTTCCGTGTGACCACCCCGGTTTCGGCCAGGGGGGCCTGATCCATGACGATCACCGCGTGACTTTGTTGAGCCGCGGCGAGGTTGCGCATCAAGAGCCCTTGCAGAATCCCCGGGGTCGGGTTCCAATTCTTCATGTCGAACCGGTTTAATTCGACCGGGGGGCGGCCGGGTTCCATGACGAGTGGCTTGGTGTAGGTAAAGGTTCGTTGTTGAGCGGTGCGAAGGAAAAGATCGAGCCGGACGCCAGGCAGCTTTTCCAGGGCGCACCAGAGTTCGTATCCTTCGCCATCCTCGCCTGCGAAACCAATCGGGCGCAGAGTACCGATGCCCAGGGCGGAGAGGTTGTTGAGGACCGTGCCAGCCGCACCCGCCTGCGCGCGAATCCGGACCACGTTGTGGACGGGCAAGCCGGTTTCGATGGATAGCTCCGACCGGTGAGGGTCGATCTCGAGGTATCGGTCGAGGCAAAAGTCGCCTAAGACGGCGATGTCCAGGTTCGGATAGCGTCCGGTGATCTGGTTGAAGCGGGCGTGTTCCATTCAAGCCTGGGTCAATCGCTGGAGCAGGCCGTGGAGAAACGTGACGTTGTCTGCCTGCACGTAACTCATCTCCCCGCCCATCCGTGAGAAGCTCTTGCAGAAGCGCAGGTAGTAAGCCGGGTTGTCCTTGGCGGGCTCGCCTCGGGACCAATCCCATCCGCCACCGTCCTGGATATCGACAACAAAGATAGAGTGCTTGCGCACAATGGGTTTCCCCGCCTGGAGACGAAGGTTGTTTACGCAACTGAGACTCTTCTCGAAAACCTGCGGAGCCATGATAGCCGAGCCGACCGAGAGGGCGACACCACCGTCGAGGCCGTCGACTGCGCTGCTGAAAAGTCGAAAGTCGGTTCCGGCGGCTCGCCCGATCGCCGCGCCCGTGAACAGGGGGTGGGTGGAAATAATGTCGTAGCCTACGCCGGGATGGACGGTGAACGGCACGCGAAGGCGGAATGATTCCGCAAGGATGGCAGACTTTTTCCAAGGGTGTGGGACGAGCAGGTTACCGTTGCGCAGGCGCAGGGTGCGCATGGCCTGAAGGAGTTCTGCCCTTGCGGGCGTGAGCGGATGGGTGGGCTGGCTTCGCAGGAGGCCGGCGAGGTGCGCCGCGGTGGGAAGTTGTGTTCCTTCCTCGTGGATAAATCGGCCGAGGCTGCAGCCGTAACCCTCGGCTCGCAAGGCACCCGTAAGGAGGGCGAGATGAATGAAGCGGCCGGTTTCATCCCAGGTGCCGAAGGTGCCGGTGGCCACATTCTTACGGACACTTTCTTCGGTGCGTCCCAGGAAGGATAATTCCCAGTCGTGGATCGTACCTGCTCCGTTGGTGGCGAGGTGCGTGACCCAACCCTCGGAAATGAGGCGATTCACCACGAGCATGGCTCCATTTTTTATGAGGTGGGCGCCGTACATGAGAATCACACTGGCACCCTTCCGGCGAGCTTGCCTGATCTTCGAAGCGCACAGCTCGATGGATCGAGTAACCCGAGGAGTGCACCTCGGGGCTTTTTGATCCGGGTCAACCAGCAAAGAGGTTATGCTGCTCAGGCTCTGACGTTGAGCCAGGGGGAAGACCTTCACTCGGCTGAGATCCAAAGCTTTGGGAAAGGCTTTCATGCGGCGGCGATTTCGTTCACACGGCGAGAATGGACGTCAGCAGGAGCGTGGCGTCGCGATAGTCAGGGATGAGCACATGGGCACCCGCGGCGCGAAGCTGGGCGGCTTTAAGCTGGTCCGGGACTCCCGAACCGTTGATCTCCTCGTCACTGGCCACGCCGACCGCGACTCCACCGGCTTCGCGGGTCAAACGCAGCTCGACCGGACCGTCGCCGAAGGATAGGAGCTGATTTCCGGGGATACCCTCTTCGGATAAAAGGCGAGTGAGGACCGCGGCTTTGGAAGAGCGTTCGCGATCCGGACTGCTTCCGTAAATATGGGGTCCGAAGAAATGGGCGAGGCCGAGAAGACCGGCTTCTTCTCTAACGCCAGGTTCGGCAGAGCCGCTCAGCACGATTAAGGTAACTCCGAGGCTGGCCAGGCGTTCGAGGAGCGCCCGGGCGCCGTGCACAACAAAGTGGTCGTTTTGCGCTCCGTTTCGGACCTGCTGAAGGCGTTGAATGAGGGCGGTTTCGAGACGAACGGCGTATTCTTTCAACCAAGCTTCCGGAGTGGGCGGGGAGCCGCCGCGTGCTACAGCGCGCTGTGCGCAGCGGACCATTTGATAGATTGAAGCTTTGCCGTTCAGCGACAAAATGTCGCCCAGGAGCAGATCGTGGAGGTTTTGCTCAGTTTCGCCGGGCTGGAGGCTGAAGGCCGGGCGCACGACCTGGTACATGATATCGGGCCAGCCGTGTCGGAGCCAGGACAGGGTCCCATCGAAATCGAAGACGGCGTGAGAGATTCGGCGTGGCCGGAGGAGTGGTTCAATCCACTCAACGCTGCCGCTGTAGGCGCTGAGAGCAGACATTGCGCCGGGATTAAACGAATTTTTGTCAGGGAGGTCAAACCGCGCGCGAAGGCGAGCGGGTTTTGCAAAGGGACATGCGCAGCGTGTTGTGTCGCGGGAGGCTTTGAAAGAAGAGGCCGACGCGTC
>Ga0206954_1100_pt1 | contig 16286 bp, 14 predicted proteins | sample Alteio_BWOrgHeat_37_FD_153250 | JGI IMG/M metagenome (GOLD analysis project Ga0206954, IMG submission 153250) | Enriched cells from forest soil in Barre Woods Harvard Forest LTER site, Petersham, Massachusetts, United States -... | ecosystem: Environmental > Terrestrial > Soil > Temperate forest >...
ATCCTCTACCTCGAACCGCAAAAAGAAGATTGAGTCGCCCTATCCGGCAGGTTCACTTCTCTGCATCGAACATCTTTCTGACAAAGACATCTCCTCCATTCTGGCGCGGGCGGCGCAGATGCAGAAGGCGCGGCCAGCGGCGCTGGCGCGGCGCTGCGTTGGCAAGCGCGTCGGATTGCTGTTCTACGAGTCGAGCACGCGTACGCGCGTGTCGTTTGAATTTGCAGCCAAGGCCCTGGGCGCAATTACCACCATAGTGAACACCGGTTCTTCCAGCATTGAAAAGGGCGAATCGCTGGTCGACACCGGCATCACGCTAATGTCGGCGGGATGCGATGCGATCGTTCTGCGTCATCCGAATTCGGGTGCGCCGTATTTGCTGGCGCGCGAAATCGATGTACCGGTCATCAACGCCGGCGACGGCATGCACGAGCATCCTTCGCAGGCGCTGCTCGATGCCTATACCATCCTGCAACACCGCAAGACACTGCGCGGGCTGCGTGTGGTGATCGTCGGAGACATTCTGCACAGCCGCGTCGCGCGTTCGAATGTACATCTGCTTTCCAAGATGGGTGCAACTACCTTCCTAACCGGTCCACCCGAGCTTCTGCCGGAAGTCGCTTCAACACTCGCGCCGAGCACGGTAGTGGAGCGAGATTTCGATAGCGCGCTCTCGGGAGCCGATGTGGTGATGATGCTGCGTATCCAGAAAGAGCGCCTCTCCGGACTGAGCGTCGACCTCGATGACTACATCAGAAAATATCAACTGAATCAGGAGCGCCTGCAGCGCCTTGCTCCAACGGCATTGGTCATGCATCCCGGCCCGATGATTCGCGGACTGGAAATCACCAGTGAAGTCGCCGACGGCCCACGCTCTCTGATTCCAGTGCAGGTAAAGAATGGAGTTGCGATCCGCATGGCATTGATCGAACGCGCGCTGTTGGGGGCCTCACGATGAAACATAAGCCTGAAGCGATTCTCATTGTGAACGGATGCCTCATCGATCCCAGCCAGCAAATCGATGGACCCCATGATCTGCTGCTGCGTGAGGGCAAAGTCGCCGAGATCGGCGCGCCCGGCTCGTTGAACAGCCATCATGCGCACAAGATCGATGCGCGCGGCTGCGTGGTTGCCCCTGGGCTGATCGACATCCACGTACATCTGCGCGCGCCCGGCCAGGAATACAAAGAAGACATCCACTCCGGCACCAGCGCCGCAGTCGCCGGTGGATTCACCTCGGTCTGCGCCATGCCCAACACCACTCCGGTAAACGACTCGCCCGAATGGACGCGCTGGATGCAGGAGCCTGCCCGCGAAGCTCTCGCGCATGTCTTTCCCATTGCCGCAGCGACCATTGGCAGCCAGGGAGGCGCGCTTACCGATTACGCCGCCCTGCAGCACGCAGGTGCGGTTGCCGTCACCGACGATGGCAAGCCAATTCTGGGCGATGACATCATGCGCAAATCGCTCGAGGCCGCCGGACGCCTCGGCCTGCCGGTCATCCAGCACGCCGAGAACACCTGCGTCACCGGTGGCTGTTCGATGAACTCCGGGCCAACGTCATTCCGACTCGGCCTGCGTGGTATGTCCGTCGAAGCCGAAAGCGACATCGTCGAACGCGACATTCGGCTGGCGCGCGAAACCGGAGCACATCTGCACGTCGCACACATCTCCACGGCCAAGGCGCTCGATGCTGTCCGACGCGCCAAGGACGCTGGTCTGCGCGTCACCTGCGAAGTCACACCGCATCATTTCCTGCTGCTCGATGAACATGTCGGTGAATACGATACCCATCACAAGATGAATCCGCCGCTGCGCTCGAACGCTGATCGCGAAGCGATGCTCGCCGGACTGCTCGATGGCTCGCTCGACTGCGTCGCCACCGATCATGCTCCGCACGCGATGCACGAAAAGAAGCAGGAATTCGAGCGTGCGCCCATGGGCATCACCGGACTCGAAACCTCGCTCGGCCTCTGCTTGCGCGAACTCCACGAAAAGCACGGCATGAACCTGTCGAAGGTGATCGCGTTGCTCAGCACCACACCGGCAAAGGTGATCGGCGGGCCGCTGAAATCCAAGGGATCGCTGAAGCCCGGCAGCGTGGCTGACGTAACCATCTTCGATCCAAGCGCAAAGTGGAATTTTGATGTGAAACGCTCGCGCTCGAAATCGCGCAACTCACCCTTCGATGGCTCGCCGATGCTTGGTCAGGTGGAATACACAATTGTGGGTGGAGCAATTGTTTATCAGGGCTTGAAGTAAGCATTCAGCGGTCAGCATTCAGTCCCTGCGACAGCATTGAGATCAGAACATATTTTCAGAGCTGATTGCTAATTGCTGAGCGCTGCCTCGCACCGAGCTTGTCAGCGTCGCGCCCACCATCATTCCTAACAGCAACCCCAACACCAGCCGCATTCCCGGCAAATTGCCATGCAGTCCGCAAGTTTCGCTGGCGACATCGACGGCGTTTAGCAGCAGCGCGATTCCCAATCCTTGCAGAACGGACTTCCGCGGCAGGTGGACGAGTGTCCCCAGAGCCGCGCCGCAATAAATTCCAAAACAACGCACACAGATGGAAATGGGGTAACCAGCGATCGAGAAACTTCGCTCCGGCAACTCATGGCAGACAACTGCAAAGAATCGCTGAATCGCAAAAGCAACCAGCGGCAAATGCAGCATGGCCAGCAGCGGAGTCGCAACTGCCATACCCAGTAGCGAGATTGCCAGCAATGTAGTATTTTTTCGCAACGCCAGAATTATACGGTCTGCCATTTGGTCTTAAATCCGGCGGCAAGCCCGTGCTCAGCGGCCCAGGGATTCCATGTTTCTGGCGAAACAGCTAAAAAATAAAATGGCTGACTTGGTGATTCTTTTTTCGAAAATACCCGCTTGAGACCAGGTCGAATTCCCGACGGCTACACGCACGAAACCCTCATGCCTTATACAAAAAATCGAAGTCAACTATGTGCCATACATCCCGGAAATGGCAAAAAGAGGCATTTGACGAAAAGCGGTAGCCTTTCGAGTCAAGTAAAAAAATGAATTTTTTTGTTGACACTTTTGCATCTAGGACGCAATATATTGTGCGAGGCGTAATAGTTACACTACGTGTAGCTGCTCGCAGTCCGTATTAAGGCCGAGTCCTCGATTTTAGGGAGAACAAAAATCCAACGAAGGAGGCAACAACCATGGCCGTAAAGAAAAAGGCAGCGAAGAAGAAGACCACGAAGAAAAAGTAGTAATGACCTCAATCTTACCATCCGCCTAAGGCGCATCTAGATGGTATGGCGTTAAAGAAGCTCAAGCCGCAGCCGGCCGTGAAGTCCGCACGCAGGACCGGCGAAGTCGTAATTCCAGACAAGCTGTATTTCCGTATTGGGGAAGTCGCAGAGTTGTGTGGTGTGCCCACCTATGTCTTGCGGTTTTGGGAAACCGAGTTTCCGCATCTGCGTCCGGGCAAGAGCGGCACCGGACAACGCACCTATCGCCGCCGCGACGTGGAAGCGATTTTGCACGTACGCTCGCTGCTGTATGATCGCGGGTTCACCATCGCCGGAGCGCGGCAGCTTCTGCGCGGCGAGGCACGCGCAACTCGCGGGCAGAACGTGCTTCCGTTCGCCGAACCCGCACCCGAACGAGAAACATTGCGCAAGGTCAAAGTCGAATTGCAGGATATTCTCGGATTGCTTTCCGCGCGGCGCTGATACCCGCGCTTGTTCCCAAGCCGAAAACCTCTGGACGCAGCGCCTGGAGTGGGATAGTTTACACAGGGAAGAAAACTAGAGCCATGAGCGGAATCGTAAAAAAAGACGCCACCCCCCAGCCAGTTAAGGTATTTGTTGCCGATGATGACGCCTTGGTGAGGGCCGCAGTCCGGGCCATTCTCGCTACCGACAAGAGCATGACGATTGTTGGCGAGGCCACCGATGGCAAAGAAGCGCTTGCCGCAGTGAAGCAATTACAGCCGCAGGTGCTGATTCTCGACCAGAACATGCCGCAATCTACCGGCATGTCCACGCTGCGCGAGCTCGCGCCCACTCAGCAGGGACTGCGGACACTGTTTCTCACCGTCTTCCTTGGTCCACGTGATGTGCTGCAAAGCCTGATTCTTGGCGCCCACGGTGTGGTACTCAAGCAGGACGCCCAGACCCAGTTGCTCGAAGCCATCCGCTCGGTATGCAGAGGACTCTACTGGTACCAGGCCAAGGCCTACAAGAGCGCGCAGGAGCTTGTGCATACACTGAGCCACTCGGCACCCGGAGACAAGGCGCAGGACGTTCTGGCCAGCATGTCTCCGAGGGAAAAAACTATTCTCGAAATGTTAAGCGCAGGCAGCCCGAACAAAGAAATCGCGTATGAGCTCCACACTTCCGAGCAGGTAGTAAAGAATGCCGTGCGCCGACTCTTTGGAAAATTCGGCGTCGACAACCGCGTGGAGTTGGCGCTCTATGCCGTGAATCACGGACTGGTTGGCCGCACCCCGAGTCAGACGTAGTTTTTGTTGCTTCCGTCTCGCTGCATCGGTCGTAGTCAGCTTTTTAGTCTTGCTATTTTCGTTCAGCCCAGCGTAGTTCCAGTCCCGCTTAGCGGGACGGCATTATGTAGCCCAGGCCGTCAGGCCTGGGAAAGCAGAAGAAAAATTCCTTCCTTACTGCCGTAGGCAAACGCGCCGCGAAGCATAGCGTTCGCTCAAACGATATTTCAAACTCCGAATTGTGTCGCTCCCTCCGGGACTCATCTTGCTTTCTTACTGACCCAGGCCTTCCGGCCTGGGCTACCCTCTTCCGCCCCTACTCGGGCTCGCATTTAGGTTTCCTTTGAAATTGCCGCGATATCGAAATGATCTGAAACCATCAACATGATTTAATGCTCTCTCACACCGCTTGCCCCGTCGAAAATCCCGATGCCCACGCCCACTGGAAATTAAATCCGCCGAGATGCCCGGTAACGTCCACCACCTCACCGATAAAAAATAATCCCGGCACTTTGCGGCACTCCATGGTCTTCGCGGAAAGTTCATCGGTATCCACGCCGCCGGCAGTGACTTCGGCTTTCTCATAGCCTTCGGTGCCGTCGGGCGTAATCTCAAAACGATGAATCTGCTGCTCCAACTCTGCCAGCGCGTGATTTGTCCAACCCGATGGCGGATGCAGATCTAACCAACGATCCGCCATCCGGGCGGGCAATGTGCTGCGCAATGCCATCTTCAACGCATCCAGATCACGCCGGGCATTGGGTTCTTGCAAGGGCGCGACGATATTACGCTCTGGGGCAAGATCAAGGCGAATCGCACCACCGTGCCAATAGGACGATGCCTGCAAAACCGCTGGGCCGCTGAGTCCGCGATGCGTGATGAGCATCTTCTCGCGGAAGCGCGGACCGCCATCGCACGCAGCAACCACCTCGGCAGAAACACCTGAGAGATCACAGTAGCTTCTGCGGTCCGCCTCCTGCAGCGTAAGTGGCACCAACGCCGGACGACAGGGCTGAATCGCGATGCCAAATTGCCTGGCCAGGTCATAGCCAAATCCGGTCGCGCCCATCTTGGGGATCGATAGCCCTCCCGTGGCAACCACCAGCACCGATGCACGATGGGCGATATCGTCCCAATCGACGGTGAAGTCTCCATCGCGGCGCACCTCGCGCACACGCACGTTGGTCACAATTTTGACGCCCGCTTCTCGGCACTCTGACTCCAGCATGGCAACGATGTCGCGTGCCGAGCGATCGCAGAAGAGTTGCCCCAGGGTCTTTTCGTGATAGGGAATGCGATGCTTTTCCACCAGCGCGATGAAATCCGCGGGCTTATAGCGAGCCAGCGCCGACTTGCAAAAGTGCGGATTCGAAGAAATGAAATTTTCCGGGCGGCAATGGATGTTCGTAAAATTGCAACGTCCACCACCGGAGATGAGAATCTTCTTGCCGACGCGCTCGGCGCGCTCAAGGATGACGACTTTGCGTCCGCGCTTGCCAGCTTCGATACCGCACATGAGGCCGGCGGCTCCGGCTCCAAGAATGATGACATCGCAGTTCTGAACCGGCGGCATGTTTCAGATTGTAAACGGCTGGTGGCGAGGAACAGGGACGAGACACGCGAGCCTCGTCCCTCACGATTACGGATTGATATGCATGTGCAGGACAATGCTGTTGGTGAACGATCCGCTGGTTCCGGTAACGGTAAACGTAGGATCGGCCGCAGGCGGCAAATTACTTCCTCCGCCACTTCCACCTCCGCCTCCACAGGCGCTCATGCCGGCCATCGCGATGGCCGCGAACATAACCATCAGCAGACAGCGCATCGCCACCTTGCGTTTACGCACAAGCACTGCCGCGAACACCGCAGCGAAAGCAAAGGGCAGAGTCTTAAACGGCGAATCGAGCAGACGCGATTGCGTCGTGGTCGTAACTGTAACCGACACGCCCACCGAAGGCGCGCCCGACGACAGCGCTTCAGAACTCGGGACGCTGCAGCTCACACCAGTTGGCGCGTTGTTCGGAGTGCATGTCAGCGAGACGGTTCCACTGAAGTTCGACGCCAGCAGCGTCAGCAGATAAGTCGCGGTGGCGCCCGGACTGACCGTTAGTGCCGGCGCTCCCGCAGAGAAAGCAAACGGCTGCGCCACCGTCACGGCTGTTGGCGCAGAGCTAGCAGCGCTGTTGTAGTTGCCGTCGCCGAAATACTGGAAGGTGATGTTGTGCACACCCGATGCGAGGGTAATATTCAGCGTCGCTTGTGATGGGCTGCCCGTTAGTGTAAGCGCAGAGCCGATGCTAACGCCTCCATCCAGAAACTGCACCGTACCACCTGGTGCTATCGCGCCTCCGCCGGTAACGACGGCAGTAAGCGACGCCGGCGTGTTGTAGGCGACGTTGGCTACGGTGTTGACTGCGAGAAATGGCGTTCCTTTACCCACGGTCACGCTGATAGCAGTGGAAGGCCCGTTGGCGTTGAAGCTGCTGTCACCGCTGTAGGACGCGGTAACGTTATGGCTACCCACCCCCAGACAGCCACCTCCCGAGCAATTGAAAAATTCCGCTTGCGCACCGCTGTTTAGAACCACTGCACCCAATGCCGAACTGCCATTGTCGGTAAATGTAACCGTCCCCGTCGGGGAACCGGCGCCGGAGGTTCCAGCAACAACCGCATGGAAGGCAAGAAAGTCGCCATAGCCAATCTGAATCGGGCTGGCCGTAATCCGATTGGCGTTGATGTCATAAGCAACAAGACTTGTCGTGCTGTTCTCGGCGCTGACCACCGCCGGAATAGGCGAAGCAACGCTAGAGCCGAACACGCCGTCCCCCGGATAGTTGGCGGTCAGGTTATAAGTGCCACCGGGCAGATTGCTAAACGTGCCGCTGAATGAGCCGCTGGTGAGTTGCCCAGCGCCTACCGTCAGCACGCTGCCGGGCTGCGGACCTGGCTCATTCGTGACGAGAGCCACCAGGCCGGTAGGGCCAGCTCCGCCGCCGGCTTTTTGAACGGATACATTCACAGACACAGATTGGCCATGCGTGATTTGCAGGGTGCCTGCGACCAGCGCCGGACTGGTGATCGTCATATTGGTCTGCGATCCCTGGAAGCCGCCCGACAGCGTGGCCCACTGCGTAACCAGATTCGTGCCATCGACCGAGCCGAGGCCGGTTGCCAGATCGTATCCGGTGACCGCTGGATATCCGAGCGCGCCGGCCGTGGGATTGTTGGTCACATCATTGCCAGGGACGCCATTGTTGCCCACGGTGATGTCGTTGAAGATGCAAACCGATGAAACCGCCGGATTGGTACGACCACTGGAATTGCATCCGCCGAAATGTTCGCCAGCCGCCATGGAATACAGAACATAGTTGGCCAGCCCCTGCCTGCTGCCAATCTTTTGATCGACTAGCGCCATAATACCCGCGAATGAAGGAGCCGCCGCCGATGTGCCACCGACAGCATAGAAGAACCCACTCGATCCAACGCAGCTTGCGTTGTAGCACATGAGATACGGGTCATGGTCCGCGGAACTACTGAGCACGACGTCGGGCAGGTCACGCTTTCCGTCATTTGGCACACCGGTGATACTGGTGCTCTGCCATGAAGGCTTGCTATAGATCGTGCTCACACCTCCACCGGTAGCGGCGATGTTGTAGGTCGTCTGGCCGGCACAATCGGAGTTTGCCTGCTCTGGGGTACAGCTATCGTTCCAGACCTTTTCAGGAATATAGCCAATCGCGGACTCAAACGTGGTCGGGTTATTGGTGCTGCGCCAGAATGTAGTGAAACCTCCACCAACGGCTTCGTTGAACTCGGTGCCGCCTACAGCGGTGTTATAGGGGGTGGAAGCAAGACCGCTCACCGCCGCGCCATGTTGTGCGGGCGCACTCTCGGTAAAGTCCGGATCACAGATCGCCGCGCCGCTATCTCCCGTGGACACGAAAGCGCTGATACCCTGCGCCGCCGCCTGCCGCCATAGATTGCTGAAAAACTGGTTCTCCTGCGATCCGAGAAACTGTTCGCATTGCCCGAAGCTTGTGCTCATCACCGGAGCAAGGTTGTTGTCCACGATGTAGAGAGCGGAAAGATCCACACCATCGGTGGTGGCGGTAAAAGCGCTTACGACTTCGTCGATGACAGCGTTGGGCGCGACTGCACCAGACCATTCCACATCCAGCGTCGCCTCTCCTGAGTCGACATCGCTAAAATCAAACGGCACATCCGGACCGTTGTTGATGATATTCAGCCCATTTGCTGATAAACCGAAGGCGCTTCGAAAATTGTTAATATCCGCGGGCAAAACGTCCATTCTGGCCACGATGGCAATGGTCTGCCCCGCGCCGTTAATAGAAGTGCCGTAAAGGTTGTTGAGATCGTAGATCGCAGCGAAATCTGCCGGCCCCATCGCATACACAGTTGCGCCACTCTGCTGAGGAAAGGTTGCGCCCGGATGGATGACGGTATAACTCCCCTGATCATTGTGGCGTAGCGTCGTGCCAGAAAAACGGGACGCACGCTTCTTGAAGAAATTGTGCAGACTCACGCCCTTGACCACCGGCGCGAGTGCCGCCGGGATGGAAATATCTCCGGCATTCGCGATGTGGTATTCGCCATTCACCTGGTATTGCCGCATCTGCGTGTGAAACGCTGCATTCACCTGTTTCGCGGTTCCGGAAAACTCAATCACCAATCCATTTTTGGCGACACTGCCAACGCTGAATCCCTGCGCCTGCAGCCAGTTCGTGACCGCAAGAATATCGCTGGGGTGAGCACCAAACCGCGCGCCAAACTCATCGGGCACGAGCCAGTGGTGATAGTCTGGCGATCCCTTGGTCTGCTGGCTATCGAGCAGTGTGGTCAGCGCATATTGCTGCTCGTCGCTCATGCTCAACACCAGCAGCATGCGCTCCATGGGCAGGCTTTCGTCCACCGCGCCAATGTCGTACGCCGACTGCGCCAGCGGATGCGTGGTGTTTGCGATTCGCATGCGCACCTGATTGTTGCTATCAGAGGTGATTCGGCGCTGGGTTTGGCCCGCCAGTTGGTATGAGATTGTCAGGAATGCGAATAGAGACAGGACAAGAGCTTTGCGTAGCATAGCGTTTTATTTCTACCTTCAAATGCCTCGACGTGCGATAGGTGTTTTCACGGGGAGCCGAGTGCTTAAAACTCTATTCCCGGCGGTAGGGCCGGTCAATACCTACCGTGAACTCAAGGAGCTTTACAAAGACTCTTCTTGCCGGCAGTCGTACATAGTTGCACCCATATATGCAAACGCTGTTCTTTGCTGGCAATGATTTCGCTGGTAAAGTACCCGTCTTTATAAGAGTAGAGGGCAGTTGCATCATTCACCTTAAATTTACCTTTAGCTGGCTCATGTACTTCCTTGCAGCGTATTGCCAAGCTTTTTAGGACATGCCTATCTGTGTCCAACACGCCGTACAAACAATCGTATGAAACTGTGTCATCCCCGCCATAAATATCAATCGCTACAACCAGCCCAACTGCAGTCATCCACCATTGTGTTTTTCCGTTTCCCCAGGACCTCACCTGCCACTGCCGTTGTTCGGCAACATAGTGCAGTGCAGAAAGTATCGTTTCGGGTTCGCACTCCCAGCAACTGAGATAGGTAAAAAGCAAATCTGGCGCGGGCGAAGGTTCAAGCTGTACCTGCGTAGAGAATTTCCACTGCCACATTTTCAGAGGATTGTGATCTTCAGGGTTTTCGACTACAGCAACAACGCCTGAAACAGGGTCGCAATTAAACGCAGAAATATATTCGCCGTCGGCCTCACTTCTAGTGGGATGTTCACTGATTTTGTATGCAACAAACGCAAGTACGGAATGATTGATGACTCCGACACGTTTGAGATATCGGTAAGCATACTCCTGCGCGTTCGGATCATGGATGTCAGGATTCAGCTCATGCTGCAAAGCCTGCCGAACCTTTGACCAGAGAGCCTTGTCCTGTCGCGAATCGGTCCAGTGAAACTCGACTGGCTGCTGCGCATACACATGTATCCAGCAAATCCCGACGGCGAATACGGCAAGAAAAGCTGCTTTAACGGTTGAACGTACTCGTTTCCACATGCACCAAGAAAAGCATATGGAAATTAGAGAGGCAAGACCGAATGCTGCCCGGCAAAGAAAATGTGCAGGAGGAAACTATTGGTCGGGACGGGCAGATTTGAACTGCCGACCCCTCGCACCCCAAGCGAGTGCTCTACCAGGCTGAGCCACGTCCCGACGGTATTGCTTTGCAGTATGGAATCCCGCATTCAGGGTCGCGGGTGGTGCTGCAAAAGGGGTAGTTTTGATTTTACTACAGCAAATGCAGATCGGGCATTTCCAGCCGCTTCCGCTATTCGTGCCAAGAGTGCAAGGCATCGAGAACCGCTGCCGCCTGGTCCTTGGTTAGTGATCGTGGCGGAAAGACATAGACTCTGCGGGCTCTCCACGCATGGGAAATCGCGGGCTTACCCTGCAAGAGATCCTGCGAGAATGCCTCGTCCGTGGACACGCCAATGCTGCCCTGGCACAGCGGCTCGGTGAAGTCGTGCCCAGCCTGCAAAAAAGCCGCGAAGTTGCGGCTGCCTACCCCCAGACGAAAGAGCATCGGGACCGCTTCATCGACCGTCCCTTTCGGCAGATCATCAAGCCACGAGTCGCCGACGCACCATGAAGCCAACGCAGTAATCGAGAGCGGCATTCTCGGCGGCAGCTTCTGGCGAACATCCTGCAACAACGTGCGATAGAACGCCTGCTGGCTCTGCGTAGCGTCGAAATCGATTTGCAAAGCCCGCACACCCGGAAGCCTCACCGCTTCGACAATCAAGCCTGCCGCGCGCTGGCGCTGCGCTTCGCTGAAGGGTTGGGACGACACGCTTTCGCTTCCCGCACCCGTCGCAGCACTATGCTTCGCGGGAAGCACTTCAATGCGCACTACGGCCATGAGTGGCTGCTCCGGCAAGACCTCTAGCGGTTGCATGCGCGGACGCAGCAGCACGCCGTGCTCCGGATCGTCCACGTCAGCATGCGGCTGCAGATAGATCGAGCGCGCCAGAAATCCAACACCTGCTTCGTGCGGATCGAGAAAGCGAAGATCTTCCGGCCTCTCCCACGCCCAGAACATTACGCTGGGCAAGCCCATGCGATCGGCGACAGGCGTGGATTGCCGGTGCAGGATGCGCCGAATCCATCGCGTGCGCTTGGCACGTGGCACCGCGAGCACTCCCAAAGCAAGCGCCAGCAGCATGAGCGCGATTGCGACGCGAATTGGACGGCTGGGAGTCATTTCTAATTGGAACCAGCCAGAATAATCGTAATGTCATCTGGCAGGTCTCCTGACGGATACCGAACCAGCTCGATGAGCTGCGATACGGAAGATTCCAGAGATTCTTTACAGCCGATGCCGGCTATTTGCTCGGGCGAAGCATATTTGAGTAGCCCATCTGTCGCAAGAAGCAATCGTTGAGTCTTGTCTATGTGATAAGAAAACGGAAATGGACGGGCGTCACCCAGGCCGACAAAAGGCTTTCTAGGCTGGCCTTCCGCCAAATTCGTGCACTCACCACTGGCATCAATCACCCAGGCAGCAGAATCTCCGACGGTTGCGCCAAAGACGCGCTCACCATCGACAACCGCCAACGTACAGGTCGTTTCTCCAGCATCACGATCGCTTGCAATAGCGTGGTCCATTTCATTCAGCAGCGCAACGCAAGTCGCAGCGTTCTTTAAACGCTCGGCATTTTTACTGACAAATTCCACAGCCATAATGGCAGCTTCGGCGGCTCCGCTCCGTCCGCCAACTCCATCCGCGACAACCAGAACTAAAGCGTTGTCGCGGTGAAAAATCGCACCACGATCCTGATTCTCGGGATTGCCAGCATCAGTTTTAAGAACTGCCATCACTTCTAGATATTAAATTGTGAGATTACGAAAACTAGAAGAGTGGATTTATTTGCCCTTGCCAAAGAGTGACGACTTGAGCTTCTGCCATCCGCTCTGCGGGGCTTCATTCTGATTCTCAGCTTTAGGCTTTTGTTCGGGCGGCTTCTGTGTGGCTTCGGCGGCCAGCGGCTTTTGTGGCGCAGGCACGGTAAAGCCCGTAGTGGCCGTCATACTCTCTTCAAGATTGATCTTGGCATCGATGACGGCGGCTTTGCGGCGAACCAGTTCGATGTATCCGTTGAGATAGTCATTCGCCAGCATGGGATTGCGGACGAACATCGCAGCATGCTTTTGGGCATCAAAGTCGGCGCTGTGATGGCGCTCCCTTACATCTTCATGCGAAGAGTTTTTTGCCAGCTCGCGAATCTCTTCCAGGCAGGCGTGAAGGTACTGCTTGGCCGCCGACTGGCTCTGCCGATATTTCTCTTCGTAGAGTGCTTCGTCAAAACTCATAGCCGTCTCTGTGACGATGGTTCGCATAGTTCGGGTTGCGCAAAAGCGCAACCAAAAACTTAAACCCAGCTTACTACCAAAATACTTGGCTTAATATTGCCAGCTTGAATTCCGGGTCGCGTGGCGCGGAAAGGCTTTTTGACCACAGATTTACGAGGATTTCACGGATTTGTATTGCAACAAGAAACAGCATTTCCGAAAGGAAAGCTTCCAGAACAGCCACGAATCAAAATCCGTGTCCATCCGTGAAAATCCGTGGTCCATTACTCTTTAGCTTTTAGGTAGGTATCGCCGCCCAACAATCGCGTATTCCCCCGAGATCACTCGCGCAATCGCCTCAGCATACGCGACGTGCTCCTGCTCCAGGATGCGAGCGGCCAGCGCATGATCGTCGTCCCCGGGCAGCACCTGCACCTGCTTCTGCAGGATGATCACGCCATGATCGAGTTGCTCGTCGACGAAGTGGACGGTGCATCCGGAACACTGCACACCATAGTCAAACGCCTGCTTCTGCGCATCGAGGCCAGGAAACGACGGCAGCAACGAAGGATGAATATTCAGAATGCGATTCGGGAAAGCTTGTACGAATTCTGCCGAGAGCAGCCGCATATAACCCGCAAGGCAGATGAGTTCTACTCGATGCTCTTTGAGTTTCGCGACAACTTCGGCGTCGTGCTCGGCTCGCTTCCGGCCCTTTGAGGCAATGCCAATGGCGGTAAGGCCGCGCTGTTTGGCAGCATCCAGTCCCGGAGCGTCGGGAATGTTCGAGATGACAACGGCGATTTCCGCGCCCGGCAACTTGCCAGACGCAATGGCGTCGGCGATGGCGAGAAAATTCGACCCGCGGCCGGAGAGGAGAACCCCAAGGCGTGTCATGCAGTTTGCAGACCTCTCAAATTGACGTCTAGCTCGGCGCTGTCGAACATTGTCCGATTCACGCGCGAACGCGCGTGGTTGTCAGGGCACGGCTTTAGCCGTGCCGCAAATGAGACAAAACAGATTTTGGCCTTTAGGCCCTGAGGGGATTTGATGATTGGAACATTACGCTGAGATGACGCCGAGCACTTTTGCATCTGAGACATCCAACCTCAGCGGCTAAAGCCGCATGATTGCAATCGATATTGCGGCACGGATAAATCCGTGCCCTGACATCCGCGCCTGACGGCGCGTATTTAAAAAGCCTACGTTGCGGAAAAAGCGCAGCCACGAAAGTTTTCGCGCTTATTTTCTTGCGATCGTCTTTTTGCGTTCGCCCGGATCTACGATGCATCCAGACTTCCATTGCTTACGCGTAGCTGACCTTACGGTCGCCTTTCGCAATGCGTCCGATGTTGTGGTAGCGCTCGCCCATGCGGTCGAGGATGCTGGTTACGCGCTTCAGATTGTCCGGCGACACCACCAGGATCATGCCAATGCCCATGTTGAAGGTGCGCAGCATTTCGTCCTGCGGAACATTGCCCAGCGCTTCGAGGTGCTTGAAGATGGGCAGCACCGGCCAGCTTCCGATTTCGACCACTGCTTTCGTGCCCTTGGGCAGCACGCGGGGAAGATTGTCGGTAATGCCTCCGCCGGTAATGTGGGCCATCGCAGAAACCAGGTCGGCCTCCACCAGACGACGGACAATCGGCCAGTAGCTCTTGTGCGTACGCAGCAGCGCGTGACCGACTTTGTCTTTGATTTCGCTTACGAAGTCGTCGGGAGAGTATCCAGCCTCGTCAAAGAAAAGCTTGCGGGCCAGCGAGTATCCGTTGGTGTGCAGGCCGGTTGAAGGTAACCCTAGCAGGACGTCTCCGACTCTCACCTTCTCTCCGGTGATGACTTTGTCGCGGTCCACCACGCCTACGATGAATCCTGCGAGATCGTATTCGCCATCGGCATAAAAGCCGGGCATCTGCGCGGTCTCGCCGCCAATCAGGGCGCATCCGTTCTGCTTGCAAGCCTGTGCCAACCCGGAGACGATGGTCTCGGTGATACTTCCATCGAGTCGTCCGCTAGCGAGGTAGTCGAGAAAAAAGAGCGGCGTCGCGCCCTGCACGGCAATGTCATTCACGCAGTGATTCACGAGATCGCCGCCCACCGTATTGTGGACGTTCATCATGAAGGCCAGCTTGAGCTTGGTGCCCACGCCGTCGGCACTCGAAACCAGCACCGGATCTTTGTACTTCTTGATATCGAGCGAAAACAGGCCGCCAAAACCGCCAATTTCACTGAGCACGCTGCGGTTGAAGGTCTTCTTGGCGAGGTACTTGATGCGCTGCTTGGCCTTGTCGCCAGAGGTGATGTTTACACCCGCATCGGCATAGGTGACCGTCTTGCGGCTGGCGGCTGGAGCGGGGGCTGTTGCTGTTTTGGTTGCCATTCTAAAGCTGAAGAATCCAATACTAGACGCTACAAATCATTCGGAGGGAACCGCTCATTGTAGCATCCCGCAGTGGGCGAATTGGCTCCATGGCTGAGCCGATCGCTGGAAACAGCAACGGCCGCATTGGGAAACATGCGGCCGTTTACGCGAGTGCGTTCCAGTGCCTGGACGATTTACATGCCACCGGACCCAACGACTCGCAATACCATCTGCGTTCCACTATCGAGCTTCACATTCTGCGTGCTGGAGCTGATGGTGGAAACGCTGCTTGCCGATCCAGCTACGTTGCCGACACCACCTACGGTCGCTCCGGCCTGATTCGTAGTGCTCGCAGCGCTGTTGAGGGTAAGCCCCTGCATGTTCACGACGCCGGTGCTGGTCGAGCTCAGCGCTCCGCCGGCATTGCCAGCCGCGCCCAGCGTGCCGTTGGTTGCGCCAGTGACGTTTCCGCCCACTCCGGCAGCGGTATTGGTAACGCCACCCACCGTGCCACGCGTTCCACCAAGCAGGCCGCCACCGCCACCACCGCGTACTCCACCACCGCCCGAAGCGCCGAGACTGCTATCTTCGCCAAGATCGGTCGCGGCTACAGTCTGTGCCGCTGCCAGTGCCTGAATGGACGCGTTAAACGGCACGGTCTCTCCGCCCTTCATCTCCGCCTGATCGAAGGCGATGCCCAGCGCAGAATCGGACTGGCCTTTGGCGTATGCGTGAGCTTCGGTTACGTGACCAATCAGTTTCGTGCCTTTTGGCACGGTTGTGCCGTCCGCCGCCTTGGTGTTGCTGGTGGTCTTGGCTACGACCTGATCGCCGGGCTTTGCATGCCGCGCGTCTACCGGCTTGGTAAGGACGGCATTCATGGTCGTACCGCTGGCGATGCTGCCGCTATTCGAATTGCTCTTGGACTGCTTGTCTTTTTTATTGTTTTTGTCGTTCTTTTGTTGTGAATTCTGCCCTGAAATATTGGCGTTTGTCGCGGAATTGGTTTCCGCAGAAGCCTGGCCATCGTGGCCGGAAGCATTCACGTTTGATGAAGTGCTGGAGTTC
>Ga0206954_1174_pt1 | contig 16281 bp, 16 predicted proteins | sample Alteio_BWOrgHeat_37_FD_153250 | JGI IMG/M metagenome (GOLD analysis project Ga0206954, IMG submission 153250) | Enriched cells from forest soil in Barre Woods Harvard Forest LTER site, Petersham, Massachusetts, United States -... | ecosystem: Environmental > Terrestrial > Soil > Temperate forest >...
GCCCGTAAACCAATACAGGAAATACATGATCACGGGCGCCAGGCAACTGCTGAAAATGATAAAGTACCGAGGAGTGTACCAGTTAGAGAAATAATGCAGTGCCACTACGGCGGCCAGCAGGAAAAAGCCACCGGAAAAAATGAAACTGCCCCGGATGCCCAGCCGGTAGCTGATGCTATGGTCGCCGCGCGCGGCATCCTCGGCGTGCTGATAGATCTGTGTGAGCGGGTAAGACCCGCCGATCATCAGCGAAGCAAAAAGCATTCCCTCCAGGTGGCTGCCGGTGAACCAATGAATTGACACATTATCCAGCGCTACCATACTGGCCAGCATGAAGGTGTAACCACCCTGGAAAAATGCCACACTCAGCCATCCCAGAAAAGGATATTTTTTTAAACGGATACCATGCCAGCTATACGATTTCGAAAATGCGATATATCCCGCAACGAGCGCCATATTTTTCCAGCCGCTGAGCAGGCAGACGAGTATACCGGTCACGTCGAAGAGCATACTCACGTAATACATGTTGCGCGTCACAGGTGGCGGATGTTCCACGCCACCGATGCTGCCCGTGTCGCGGTCCATGTAGCTGTTATATATATTGCTGCCGGGATAGATAAAAAAATGAAGTGCGATAAATACGATCAGCAGGCTGCGGGGATCGTTCCACGCCGAAACACTCGCCCCGAGCAGGAAAACAGGGAAGAGATAATACGAGAATGGAATGCGTAACAGCAACAGCGTATCGCGGTTAAAAAAGGGTTGTCTTGACAAGGGCTGGTTCAAGGGGATAAAATGCGCTGTAAATATAATATGTTGCCCGATGCGGTGCTCGCAAAAGGAATTTGGAACGATTTGTTCTGATCCCGCGCCCGCTAACACAACTTTTTTCCGGTAAATGCGTATAAACAGTATGTTTGACACCATGCAAAGCGGATCGTTTTTTGCAGTTTGCAGGCCAGCCCTTAAGAAATATGACGACACAGCCCTATATCCGAGCGATCGGCACAGCAGTTCCACCCCACCGTATCTCCCAGCAGGACCATTACACCATCTTGGAAAAAGCCAACCACATGAGCCGCGAGGACCAGCTCGTGTTGAAGAAGATATACAGCAAAAGCGGCATCGAACACCGGTATAGCGTACTGAGCGAATTTGGCGGTAGCGACCGCGCTGCGAACGAGCTCTTTCATCCGTCAGGGGATTATCCTGCAACACCGGTATCCAAACGGATGCAACTGTACGAGCAGTATGCTCTGGGCCTTTGCCGCCAGGCCGCAACTCAATGCTTTGACAGCGCACAGCTTCCGGCATCGGCCATCACGCATGTTATCACGTTCAGTTGCACCGGCATGTACGCACCGGGGCTTGATATACAACTGGTAGAAGAGATGGGTTTGAAAAAAAATGTAGAACGCACGTGTATCAATTTCATGGGCTGCTATGCCGCGATCAATGCCCTCAAATACGCGTACCATATCGTGCGGTCACGGCCGGAATCGAATGTATTGCTGGTCGGCGTGGAGCTCTGTTCGCTCCACTACCGCAAGAGCAATGAGGCCAACCAGGTGGTAGCCAATGCCCTTTTTGGCGATGGCGCAGCTGCCGCTATCGTTTCCGCAAAGGAAGGATCCTCTCAGCACGGCCTGCGGCTGGAGCAGTTTTATAGCGAGTTCGAGCAGGCCTCCGGTAACGAAATGGTCTGGCGCATCGGCGACAGCGGTTTTGACCTGCTGCTTACGCCCGAAGTGCCCAGGGTGGTGAAAGACAATATCGCCGCCCTCATAGAAAAGCTGTTCCTGCAAACGGGCATCACGCAGGAGCAGATCGATTTTTACGCCATTCATCCCGGGGGAATGAAAATACTCGAAGCCTGTGAACAGGCACTCCATCTCTCCAAACAGCAAAACGAAATTTCCTACGGGGTGCTGCGCGATTTCGGAAACATGTCTTCCGTGACCATCCTTTTTGTACTGAAAAAATACCTGGCAATGCTTTCGGGAACAGATACCGGCAAAAAGATATTGTGTTGTGCATTCGGTCCCGGTATCACTGTCGAATCCATGATATTGGAGGTTATATAAAAGAGGCCCATGCCCGATTTTTCCACCCGAAGCACACGCGCCGAAAAAATGGACGATCCGGCGGCGCCCGAAGAGGCCCTTCGGCAAAACCTCAGGGAACTGGAAGTGGTGAATCAACTGCTGGGTGGCTACAGCGTAGTGCTGAACGCGCTGAACAGCCTTTCCTTACCCACCAATAAGAAGGTCCGTATGGCAGACATGGGATGCGGCGGGGGCGATATGCTCCGTGCGATCGCTAAATGGGCCGCCCGGAAACAGGTCGATGTCCAGCTGTCCGGCATTGACCTCAACCCCATCATGATCGCCTATGCAAAAGAACATTCCGCCGGCTTCAACAATATCGGTTTCCTGCAACGCAATGTGATGGATGAGGCCCTGGCACACAAACATTTCGATATCGTGGTCTGTAGTCTTTTCTGTCATCACTTCCCGCACGGGGCTTTGGTGCCACTGGTAAAAAAAATGTACGGCATTGCGCAAAAGGCGGTGATCATCAATGACCTTCACCGTCACTGGTTTGCCTGGTATTCGATCCGGCTGCTGACCGCCATCTTCTCCAAAACCGATATGGTGAAACACGATGCCCCGCTTTCCGTTGAACGTGCCTTCAGCCGGAAGGACCTGGAACAGGTAATGAAGGAAGCGGGGATCAGCCAATACACACTGAAATGGAAATGGGCGTGGAGATGGGAACTGATCATACGAAAACCAGAAACCCGATCCTGATCATGGCCATGAAACCCGATTTCGATATCATCATTATTGGCGGCGGTCTTGCCGGTCTTGTGCTGGCCATGGGGCAGGCAGTACAGCTGCGGCATGTACTGTTGATTGAAAAAAAAACATACCCGGCGCATAAAGTATGCGGAGAATATGTAAGCCTCGAAGTGCTGCCTTACCTCCGTTCATTCGGGTTTGATCCCTTTGCGCTCGGCGCCGCGCAGATCTCGAAACTCCGCATCTCCACGCCCGGTGGAAAGAGCATACACACGCCGCTGGACCTGGGCGGCTTTGCACTCAGCCGTTATACCATGGACCATGCGCTGTCGGAACTCGCACAAAAAAAGGGAGTGAGCCTGCTGACCGGCACACGCGTTACAAATGTTGTATTCAGGGAAGATCATTTTGTTGTTGAAACCAATAGCGGCCAGCATTTCACTGCGGGTATCGCTGTCGGATGCTATGGTAAAAGAGAAACGCTCGACAAAAAGCTCAATCGCCCCTTTATCGATCACCGCACAGGATACATGGGCGTGAAATACCATATCCGTACAGATTATCCCGTTAACGAGATCGGGCTCGACAATTTCAGCGGAGGCTATTGCGGAATCGTCAAGATCGAGGGCGACAGGTATAACCTCTGTAATTTTTACCAGCGTGGCTCTGATAAAAGGCATCGCTCGATCCGCGAGTTCGAGGAAACGGTGGTTTTCAGAAATCCTGTGATCAAAAGTATTTTTTCCAGTTCGGATTTTCTTTTTGATGAGCCCGTTGTGATCAATGAGATCTGCTTCGACCCCAAATCACCCGTGGAAGACCACCTGCTGATGTGTGGCGACAGTGCCGGGCTGATCACTCCGCTCTGTGGAAATGGCATGTCAATGGCCATTGGCGGGGCCAAACTGCTGAACGATCTCCTGAATGAAACGGGCATCGTTGGGAAGGCGGTCATATCCGCGGAAGACAGGCTGGCCCTGGAAAACGAATACCAGCGTCGCTGGGCGAACAATTTCAAACGCCGCTTGTTTTGGGGAAGAACGATACAGCGTTTTTTCGGTAACAGAACGATGACAGCTTTGTGCATTAATACGATACATGCCATCCCTCCCCTCGAAAGAATGCTGATCCGGGCGACACATGGTACAGAACTGGTCTGAATCTTGCTTAAGCACTGTGTTCCGGTTCTAATTGATAGAAACTCATACCTATGAAATTCATACAAGGAGCTCTCTTTGGCGCCGTCCTGCTCGCATTCCTCGCTGGATGTGGCTCGTACTCCACAACAACAGAAACTTTTACAGCTGTCCGGGAACCCGGCTCGGTAGAGCACGGCAGGAACCTGGTGTTCAATAGTTGCGGGGGTTGTCATTACGATCCTGTGGAAATGAAGTTCACCGGGAAACAGATGAAGGATGTTCCCGGTATCGCGGGGAAGGTGTATTCAGCCAACCTCACCCGGTCAGGAACCAACGGTATTCCGCCACATTATACTGATGCTGAACTGAAATACCTGTTGCGTACAGGCATCGCGAGGAATGGCCGTTTTATTCCGTATATGTTGCGGCCGAACATGAATGACCGCGACATCAACGATGTGATCGCGTACCTGCGCTCCGACGATGCGGCGGTGGCTCCCTATAACAAAACGGTGGGCCTTACGCACATGAATTTTATCGGCAAGATCGGCATCCACCTGGAAGCTCATCCCGAACCCTATACGGCGCAGATAGCCGTGCCCCCGGCCGACGATGACATTGCCAATGGCCGGTACCTGGTGGATGTGATCGGTTGCTTTCATTGCCATTCCGGAAGCCTTGCCTCGCTGGATTATCTCCATCCTGAACAATCAAAACACTACCTCGCAGGGGGAAAGAAATTTAAAATGGGTGAAGGAAAGATCGTGCGCGGCGCCAATATCACGCCGGACGCGGAAACGGGCATCGGAAACTTTACAAAAGACAAGTTCAGGCGCGCTGTCAAGGAAGCCATCGGCCCGGACGGCGAGAAGTTAAGTCCACCGATGGAGGCTTTCCACCATTTGCAGGACAGGGAGGCTGACCAGATATATGCCTACCTCATGTCGCGGCCGCCCGTCCATCACCTCATAAAGTAAAAATGAATAGATGAACTGCGCAAACCGTTGTCATGCCTTCTTCCGTTGTATCGTCCATACACTATGATACCGGGTCGCTGACCCTGCGGATCGTGTATGTATCCGGGGCCGTGTATCTTTATAAAGGCGTGCCGCCCGAAGAATTTCAGGCCATGAAAAACGCCGGATCCAAAGGAGTATACCTGAACAGGCATATCAAGCCAAAATACCTTTTTGAGAGATTGAAATAATACCCCACTTCGCTTACGGTACCGCAACACATGTTGTATTTTTATGCAAACTGCAATATGAAATATTTGCTTCTTGTTTTTTCCCTGTTTACCGCGAGCATGTGCTGTGCGCAGGAACCCAAATCCGTTCCCACGAAAAGCTTTACCATCGGAGGACTGGTGGAAACACCGTCGGTGATCACTATGGACACGTTGAACCGGCTGCCACTGCATTCCGTTGGCGATGTCGCGGTGACCAATCACCTGGGCGAGTTTCGCCACAAAGACGTGAATGTAAAAGGGGTGCTGCTGAAGGATGTACTCGCACATACCGTTTTTCGTTCTGCCAATCCCAAGCTGCTGAGCCGGCTGTATTTTACCTGCATCGGCTCGGATGGCTATAAAGTAGTATACTCGTGGAACGAGCTGTACAATACTACCGTAGGCGATCACGTATACATCATCATGGAGAAAAACGGGGTGCGTTCTGCCACCCAGCCGGAGAACATCCAGATGTGTTCTTCCACCGATCTGAAGACGGGCAGACGGTACTTGCAAAACCTGGCGCAGGTAGTGGTCAATGAGACCAACTAGCCGTCGGCCGGTAAATGTTCGCCGGCTGTCGGCGAAATCTCCGCAGGCCCAGTTGATATTGATCTTATCTTTATCGTCATTTCGTAAAATATTGATCTACAATGCAAATGGGAACGAGGTGTTTTCTTATCGATAATGACGAAGATGATCAGGAGATCTTTTTGCTGGCGCTTCAGGAGATCGATCCTTCCATCTCCGTAGCAGTGGCAGACAATGGCACAGATGCCATCAACCAGCTCGCCGACAGGGGGCAGATCCCTTCTTTTATTTTTATCGATATGAATATGCCCGCGATGAACGGCAGGCAATGCCTGGAGGCGATCCGCGAAATGAGCCATCTGGCCAGCGTTCCGGTTTATATGTATTCAACAGCCGCCAATCCCCGTTCCATTGAAGAAGTGAAGAAACTGGGCGCTACCGACTTTATTGTAAAGCCGCCCAGCTTCAAGGAGCTTACGCGATTGCTGGCTGCCATCCTCCCCGCAAAAAATCCTGGCAATGAATAAAAGGATTTACCATACAAGACCCCCCTCATCCCGCCCAAAGCAGGCATTAAAGTTTCTTTGCGTGGCAGCGTTGTTGCTCGGGGCAATACCTGTTTTTTCACAGGTAAAGAATCCCACGTTTGACCTGAAGAAATTGTCGGTGGAAGAGCTGATGAACATCGAGGTTACCTCCGTTTCCAAAAGCCCTGAAAAGCTTACCGAAGTGGCTTCGGCGATCCAGGTGATCACGAACGAGGATATCAAACGATCTGCCGCCACCCGGCTGCCCGAGGCGTTGCGGCTCGCACCCAACCTGCAGGTGGCACAATCTAATTCCCATGACTGGGCCATTACGGCCCGGGGGTTTAATGGTGCGCCCCTGCAGAACAATACACTCGCAGATAAACTGCTGGTGATGATCGACGGGCGCTCGGTATATACGCCGCTGTTCGGGGGCGTTTTTTGGGATGTGCAGAATGTAATGCTGGAAGACATAGACCGGGTGGAAGTAGTGAGTGGTCCCGGCGGCACCCTCTGGGGGGCCAATGCAGTAAACGGCGTGATCAATATTATCACCAAATCCGCGGCCCAGACACAAGGCCTGCTCGTTACAGCAATGCCCGGGTCCTTCCTCGAAGATCGCATTGGTGTAAGGTATGGCGGACGGATCGACAGCAATTTCTATTTCCGGGTGTACGGACAGCATTTCGACCAGGCCAGCAGCCATTTGCCCAACGGCAATGATGCGCAGGACCAGTGGAACATGACGCAGGGAGGGTTTCGTGCCGATTATACAGCGGGCTCCAGGGACCAACTGATGATACAGGGAGATTTTTATGGAGGGAAGGAAGATACTGCCGGTAAAACCGGAGTGAATGGGCAAGACGTTGTTGCCAAATGGTCGCATCACTATTCACGTGCGGGAGAATTGGTAGTGCAGGCTTACTTTGACCGCACCTGGCGCAACCTTACCAGGTCCGTTTTTACCGACCGCGTCAATTCCTATGACCTCGATATACAGCGAAATTTTTCACTCAACAGGAAGAACCGGATCATTTGCGGGATTACCTACCGCTACCAGGAAGATCAGGTGAATAACATCCCGGGACTGGTATTCACCCCGGAAACAAAGGAATTGCAGCTATTCAGCGGTTTTGTACAGGACCAGGTGTCTATCATTCCTCACCGTCTCGACTTCACCGTGGGCACCAAGTTGCTCCACAATGACTATACCGGCTTCGAATGGCAACCAAGCGTTCGTATGGCATGGACACCTTCCCTCAACAATACCATCTGGGCAGCGGTATCCCGTGCTGTCAGAACACCGAGTCGCCTCGATGTGGAAGCACAAACGACCACCCTTTTTACACCCCCCGGATCTTTTCTGTCGGAAAATGTAATGGCGTATGAATTGGGCTACCGGCTAAGGCCTGTAGAAAACCTGAATTTCTCCATCGCCACATTCTACAATGATTACCGCGATCTGCGCAGCATCAATACCAATCCATCAGCTCCACCCGCTTTCATTTTCGCGAATGGCCAGAAGGCACAAACCTGGGGACTGGAGATTTCTGGTAATGCCGTTATTTCTGAGGGATGGCGACTGCGCGGCGGGTACACTTTTATGAACAAACAGTTCCAGAAAACTTCCCCCAACGTTATTTCCGGCAGCGATCTTTTCGAAGGGATCGATCCCAATAACCAGGTGTTGATACAGTCGATCACGGACCTGGGGAGGCACCTGCGGTTCGACTGGTCGGGGCGGTATGTCGATAACCTGGTGCAGTCCAGCCTTACGGCGGGAGTGTCATCTTATATTACCCTGGATGCGAGGATCGCCTGGGATGCAAAACATTATACTATTTCCATTGCCGGGCAAAACCTCCTGCAGCGCTATCATGCGGAATTTGGCACACGCCAGATACCCAGCAGTGTTTATGCCCGGATTTGTGTACGGTTCTGAACTATAAACGCTTGAGAAGACTGCTATTCATATTGCTGATCTGCACATTCCACGGGAGCCTGCCGGTGCATGCCCAGGCACCTTCTGCACGCGAGTACCAGGTAAAAGCCGTGTTCCTTTTCAACTTTTCACATTTTGTTGACTGGCCATCATCCGCCTTTGGCAGCGCTGAGTCGCCCATGATCATCGGAGTGCTGGGCAATAATCCATTTGGAAGCTACCTGGAACAGGCGGTTGCCGGCGAGACCCTGGATGGCCGTAAACTGGTGATCCGTTACTGCAACGACATCAAGGAGGCATTGGGTTGCCAGATGCTTTTCATCAATACGCCCGGCAGAACAAAAGAGGTTCTTGCTGCACTGTCGGGAAAAAGCATTCTCACGGTGGGCGATGGAGAAGAGTTTGCAAAGAATGGGGGAATGATCCAGTTCTACCTGGCGAACAATAAAACCAGAATAAAAATAAACCTGGCCGCGGCGAAAGCGGCCAATATCACGATCAGCTCCAAATTATTGCGGCTGGCCGAAATAGTTGAATAAATTATGAGGATAAAACGAACGGATGCACCCATTCAGCGAAAGCTGATGAATGTGATACTGATCACCAGCTCTGCCGCGCTGTTGCTCACCTGTGTCGCATATGGGTCTTATGAGTTCGTATCATTCCGGTCCGCGGCAAAGAGCCACGTGTCCGGCCTCGGCGCCATTATCGCGGCCAATAGTACCTCTTCACTGGCTTTCGACAATAAAGAAGATGCCAGTGAAATACTCGATGCACTAAAAGCAGAAAACCGGATCGTTGCCGCGTGTATCTACGACACAAAGGGCTATGTGTTCGCCACCTACCCGCGCAATGAGCCCGTCAGGAGTTTCCCTTCGGTGGTGACGGATGAAGGGTATCATTATGGTAATCAGGCTTACCTCGAAGGATTTCAACCCATAGCCCAGGAAACGCGCCGGTTGGGTACACTGTACCTGAAGTATGACATGACCAGCATTTATTCGAGGTTCCGGTTGTATGGGTTGATAGCATTGCTGGTGGTGTCATTGTCTTTCCTGGTTTCGCTTTTACTGTCCCGCAGGTTGCAGAAATCCATCAGTCAGCCTATCCTTGACCTGGCAGCCACTGCTGAACAGATATCGACGCACGGCGATTACAGCGTTCGTGCAGGCAATACAAATGCACATGAGGCGGGCCTCCTGACCAAAGCATTCAACCATATGCTCGACCAGATCGAGAAGCAGAACCAGGAGATCACGCGCTTCAACCAGCAACTGGAAGCAAAGATCAAGGACCGCACGCGCGAACTGGAAGGCGCCAATAACGAACTGCAGGAATCGAACCGGCGGTTGGAGCAGTTTGCCTATGTGGCTTCCCATGATCTGCAGGAGCCGTTGAGAAAAATACAGACCTTCTCGGAGCTGAGTGAAAAGAACGTAGAAAATACAGGCTTTGTAAAACGATACCTGGAGAAGATCAATTTATCCGCCAACCGCATGTCTGACCTGATCAAGGCGATACTTCAATACAGCCGGCTGTCAAACACGGAGGATGCATATGAGAAGATCGACCTGAACCAGGTGCTGGAAAATGTGCGCACCGACCTGGAACTCGTGATCGCAGAAAAAAAGGCAGTGATCCACGCGGCCGGACTCCCTGCGATCCAGGGAATTCCCCTGCAGATCAACCAGCTGTTCCTGAACCTCGTGAGCAACTCGCTGAAATTCTGCGATACGGAGCCACTCATCAACATATCATCAGCCATCATCAGCCGGAATGGCGAAAAATATGTGCAGCTGACCTTTGCCGACAATGGCATCGGATTTGAGCAGCAATATGCCGACAGTATCTTTACGATCTTCCAGCGGTTGCACAGCGGCAAGGCTTACGCCGGCACAGGCATCGGCCTCGCACTTTGTAAAAAGATCGTGGAAAATCACCGGGGCCGTATTACGGTTGACAGTGTACCCGGCGAAGGCACCCGTTTCTTTATCGAGTTACCCATATAGACATCGCTTTCCGGTTTTGGATTTCACTGGCTCCAATCCTATACCAAGTATGAAACTCCTGTTCTACAAAAAAGAGGGCCACTGGCACCCGGGCATCGCGGGCGAAGGAGACCTCGTATACATTTTTCCATCCGAACCCGCAGTTGCGGCCGATGATATTTGCAACTGGTTTACCAAAGAAAAAAAGCAGCTGCTGGAAAAGCAAAAAAGCGAGGCAGCCATTGTTCCGGCAGCCGCGCTCCGGATCGGTCCCTGCGTGCCCAGGCCGGGAAAGATTATCTGCATCGGATTGAACTACCGGCGCCACGCTGAAGAAGCCGGTATGGAAATACCAAAAATGCCAGTGGCTTTTACCAAGTACAACAATACGCTTACGGATTATGGAAACAGCATCGTTCTCGGGAATATCGGCGAGCAGTTCGATTACGAGGCGGAACTGGGTGTAGTGATCGGGAAACGCGGTAAGAATGTGCCGGCCGCCAGCGCATTGGACCATGTATTTGGGTATTGCGTAGCGAACGATCTGTCTTGCCGCGACCTTCAGTTCAGAACACCGCAATGGCTGTTGGGAAAGAGCCTCGATGGGTTCCTGCCCCTGGGCAAATGGGTGGTAACCGCAGACGAGATCACAAATCCGCAGCGGTTGCAGATCACGTGCAGCATCAACGGAGAGTTGCGCCAGAACCAAAGCACCCATGATATGATCTTTTCCGTTGCGGAGATCGTTGCTTTTCTGTCGGACTACATGACCCTCGACCCCGGTGACCTCATTATTACGGGCACACCCGAGGGCGTGATCATGGGCAGGAAGGAAAAGAAATGGCTGCAGCCGGGAGACCTGGTGCGTACGGAAATAGAGAAACTGGGCTTTACGGAAAATCGCCTCATTTGAAGCAGCAGTCCGGCATCAAATGTGTTAGCTATAAAAAAAATATCTATGGAACAGAAACTCAATGTTGCAACATCGATACAGATCAATGCTGGGACAGATAAGGTCTGGAAAACACTGACCACCCCATCGCTCATAAAAGAATATCTCATGGGTGCCGACGTGCATACGGACTGGAAACAGGGTAGCCCGATCGGGTACACGGGGGAATACAATGGCAAATCCTACACAGACAAGGGCGTAATATTAAAGATAGAGCCCGGGAAAATACTTCAGAGCACGTACCTGAGCTCTGCGTCAGGAAAAGAAGATAAAGCGGAGAACTATAATATAGTGACCTACGAACTTTCCGCGGAAGGGCATGGTACGCGCCTCAGCCTCCAACAGACGAATGTAAGTTCGGAAAAAGAAAAGGAGCACCTGACGGAGAACTGGAACCAGGTGCTGGGCAAACTAAAAGAAATTGCCGAGCGGCAATAAAAGGCGATATTGCCGCGAACAAACCGGGCCCTTTCCTGTTTGTATACAGCATCTTTTACCTATTCAACATATTATGAAAGCTTCGAAGATCATTTACTGGGTCACCACTGTTATTGTAGCCGCCATGATGGGCTATGCAGCTTATGGGTACCTTACCAATCCCGAAGCGCAGCAGTCCTTCCGGCACCTGGGTTTTCCTGATTATTTCCGCGTGGAGCTCGCTATAGCTAAGATTACCGGGCTGGTGGTATTGGTGCTTCCCCTGGGCAGAAGCATTAAGGAGTGGGCTTATGCGGGGTTTGGCATCACGTTCATTTCTGCGCTTATTGCACATACTTCCGTTGGCGACCCGGTTAAGGCACGCTGCATGCCAATCATATTCCTGGTGCTGCTGATCGTTTCCTATGCTACCTGGAACAAGGCTGGCCCCATGGTGAATATGAACAACAATCGCTGATTTTATTTAATGTGTTGTGCTGCCCTGTTATTATCTGCCGGCTGGCATATAAATTGATTCTTTATGGGTAATCCCGTTTGTAAACGGGGATCCAACTATGAAAAAAATCATTGCGATAGTGCTGTTGCTCGTAGGCGGCAGGATATCGGCCCAGACAGTCGCCGCGACCCAGGTAATCCATTTCGCAGGCGGGCCATCCCGGGCAGTTTACGACACAACGAAGGTGAAACTGATGCTCAGCAACAGGAATAACGTGATGATGACCGTAACCGGTTACCAGGTCCGGCAGGTATCAGGATCATCCGCTGCCGCACCGCGTTACCTGGATTACCGGATGCATCCTATCCCGGAAAGTTTTACCGTGTGGATGATCAAGGATGCTGAGGGGAAATCTGGGGAAACCATCTCTGCAAGATTGAGGTAAAGAATCCACGATATAATAAAAAAAGGCCACATGTTGTCGTGTGACCTTTTTCTATTATATGAAAATATTTTAGTTGCCTCCGCAATGGAGAAATAGAGCGGATTCAGCGCAATGCTATTTGCGGGCCGTCAGCATCCGCTGCGAATGAAAATCATCTTCATATACCGTCTTCTGGTGATCACCCAGCTTTACCTGCGCGATTTCGCCGGCGCCCTCGAACCCAAGACAGATACCCGTCAGACGTCCGATGCTTCCCGGCATGGGTGTAGTGAAAATCATTTTTCCATTCAGTGTTACCTGTAGTTGGCGGTTGGCCACGCTGCACACAATGTGCTGGAACGATGACACCTCGCAACCGAAAGCGCTGAGGTCGGCATCGCGTCCATGGATCGTATTGAAACCTGTATAGAGGTTCAGCGCAGAGATGCAACCCTTGTCTGAGAAAGGAATGGTAATGCAGTTATCCGTTCCGTCGATCTCTACCGACATGCGGCGGCAGGAGCATTGCTGGAGGGTGGAAGTATTGCGCAGCGAGGTCTCGAACAGGAAATCATTGCCCGTAAGCGCACCATACTCCCGCACATTGCAGAAATATACCCAGGAGTCATTGAGCACCGGCGATCCTTTGATCTTTGAAAGCAGGTCGGCAGTGATGCCCATACCGCCTGGGCGGCGAAGCGCAGTATCTGAAAGATATACGGGCGATGGGCTCTTGTCAACGATTCCAAGCCAGCCTTTCGTGGTGATAAAAAGAGGCTGTTCTTTTTTTACTTCGCCATTCACCACCAGTTTCGCATTGAAATAGCCGGGGTAATAATAAATGGAAGTATGCTGTTTGCCATCGCCGGCTACTTTTTCCCTGCGGGAGGGGTCCCAGCTCTGCTGTATATATACGCTGTCTGAATGATAGCCCGATGCATCGTAGTTGAACACCACTGAATTGGGCATCCCGCTGGTGACGGGCATTGCCCGGAAGCTCACTGCAATATTTTTCAAGTTTGTATCAGGTCCTTTTTTCAATGCCCAGGCTACCAGGAAGCACACGATCACGGCACAAAGCCCTACAAGTACAAAAGGGGCGCTTTTTTTACGCGTCCGCCGAATCCTAACGGTTGGAGGGGTTGCTGCCGGTATTACTTCGGATGATCGGCGGAAGGCCCGCCAGTCGGCATGCCCGAGAAAGCGGGCCAGGACGTTCAGGGTCATGGTGGAAGGGTTACTGTTGTACCGTACCCGTCCCCATATCCTTTTCAGCGTAGACACGCTCAGGCGGTCGCCGGTCTTGTCGAAGATGAGATCGCTGAGCTTGTCGAAATCATATTCGCTCCATTGGGCGCTGTCCTGCCACCCCAGGCTTTTTTCGGCCAGTTGCCGCCAGGCTGCTATGTAGGCTGTTTCCGTTTCCATGTTACCGGGGTACAAAATAAATCTAAAATGGCATTCCGGCGATACCATTTAACCTGCATCTCCCACCGGCAATCCTCTGTTGAACACACTTGAACCAACTTGAACGGTGCTTGAACAGGGTTATCGGCCCCGATCCCGGCAGTTTTGCTGTCTTATTCATCTAAAATGACATCTATGAAAAAAGCAATGTTTTCCTTCCTGGTATTGTTGGGGGCTTCCGCGTACTGCCTGTCCGCACATGCACAGGAAGACAAGTCCAAACGTCCCAGCCCACCCGCCACGGCAACAGCCAGGGTAGGCGGCGCCACCATCACTATTGACTATAGTCAACCTTCAGTAAAGGGCCGCCCGGTCTGGAATGCGCTGGTACCCTACGATAAAGTATGGCGTACGGGCGCCAACGAGTGCACCACGTTCAAAACAGACAAGGATATTATGGTGCAGGGGAAAAAACTACCCGCAGGCAAGTATGGGTTCTTTACGATACCGGGGGCCAATGAATGGACCATTATTTTTAACAAGGTGGCTGACCAATGGGGTGCTTTTACGTATGACGAGAAACAGGATTACCTGCGGGTGCATGCAAAACCGCGTAAGTCCAGCCACTTCAATGAAAAGCTGGAATACAAGATCAGCCCATCCGGGGAGGTCAGCATCGACTGGGAAAATCTCGATGTGAGCTTCGTTGCGAAATAATTTTTTCATCTTCATCTATTCATCCATCCATATGAAAATTCATTCCATCCTCGCTGCCGCTATTCTCTTACTGGCGGGGCGATACAACGCATTATCGCAGGCAGCCATGTTCCGCAACGGGCCGGCCCTGACGGGCGTAACGAAAGAAGCGCCGGTGTACCGGTTACAGGGGATTGTTTACCGGTTTCAGGCGGCGGGCCCCATCCGCGGGATACCTGCCGTAGCCAATGGGTTGCTCTATATCGGTAGCGGGGATGGAAATTTATACGCGATAGACCAAAGCACCGGAAAGGAACACTGGCATTTTCATGCAGGGAGCGCGATCTACTCCTCCGCGGCCGTTGCGGGGAACCGCGCCTGGTTTACCAGCCGCGATGGCTGGCTGTATGCAGTGGATGCCGGAAAAGGAACGCTGGTCTGGAAACTCAATATCGGGCAGGACCTTGGCAATGAGAATTTCTGGGACCAGGTCACTTCATCGCCGGTATTGGCAGACAACAGACTGTATGTGGGCAGTGGCGATGGCCACCTGTATGCAGTGGACGCTGTTGCGGGAAAGATCATATGGAAGTATGATGCCGGTGCGCGGGTGCGTACAACACCCGCCGTATTTGGCGAGCACGTGGTATTTGGATCGCATACAGGCCACCTGATGGACCTGGATCGTGCAACGGGCAAACTGCGCTGGAAATTCGCGACAAGTGGAGTGAACAACGTATTTGAAACGAGAAGCAATGATTATAAATCGGTCGTGTGCTCCGCGGCGATCTCAGACGGAGTGGTGGTGATGGGCGGCCGCGATGGGGTCGTATATGGTGTAGACCTCGCCACGGGCAAGGAAATCTGGCGGAACGATCATAAAGGTCCCTGGATACTTTCCGTTGCTGTAAGTGATGGTGTGGCGTTTATCGGATCCGGAAGCGATGGGCTTGTAATGGCGCATGACCTGCATACCGGCAAGGAAAAATGGAAGTTCAGGGCCGGGAGCGCAACTTTTTCGTCGATCACGGTGGCAGGGGATCTTCTATATTTTAATGATGTGCAGCCCAGCTCGGATGTATATGCGATCGACAAAAATACCGGTGCAAAAAAATGGCAGTTTTCACTTGCCAGCAGATCTTATTCCACACCCGTGGTTGCCGGGGGCAGGGTCTATTGCGGCGGGGAAGATGGGATGCTGTATGCGCTGAAAGGAGAAACCTCAAAGGACACGACGGGATTGCGCCCGCAGACGCTGGTCTATTACCAGGGGAAAAAGCCTAAGGTACAGGACAGCTACTTTACGGACAATGTGGACGAATATCTCGGAGCTTACTTTGAAGCGGTCCTCAATTATGCAGAAGTTAATGCAGACGGGATAGAAAAAGTAATGCAGGACCAGATCACAGGCCGGCAAACAAGCGTGATCCTTTTTGTAGACAATCGCTTTCCGGCTTCGATCACGCGTTCATTGCCAGGTGAGAAGCCACTCATTCGCAAATACCTGGATGCGGGCGGCAAGGTCGTCCTATTCGGTACCAACCCCATTGGCAACATTACGGATACCGCGGGAAACATCCGGGGATATAACGATTCGATACCGGGGGCGATATTTGATATCGCCTATAAGGCAAAGAAGTTTGTACGTGGTATCTATGAAATGAAACCGACCCCCGAGGCACAGTTGTTTGGTATCACAAAAACCTGGACGAATTTTACGAATACTACGGTGATAAAAAGTGATCCATCCATCACTGCGCTGGTGAAAGACG
>Ga0206954_1175_pt1 | contig 16169 bp, 13 predicted proteins | sample Alteio_BWOrgHeat_37_FD_153250 | JGI IMG/M metagenome (GOLD analysis project Ga0206954, IMG submission 153250) | Enriched cells from forest soil in Barre Woods Harvard Forest LTER site, Petersham, Massachusetts, United States -... | ecosystem: Environmental > Terrestrial > Soil > Temperate forest >...
GGGGAAAGCATAGTTCTCCAAAACTACCTGGTGGATAATGCCAGCACCTGGTTTCCAGAAACCGATGCCATACTTATCCGAAACCGAGGCCAAAAAATCATAAACCTCTTTATTTACGTCTTTTGCAGTAGCCAAATCCGTGTCAGCACCAATTTTAGCCTGGATCAGGTGATCGCAATGTACGGTTGAAGGGACGGCAACCTGCGGGCGGCCTGCCTGCATAAACTGCAACAACGCCATCTGGGCGGTTGCATCCTGCATGGCCACGCGGTCGGGTGCAAAGTCAACGTAGTCTAATCCGCGGCCATATGCTTTTGAAGCATTGCCTTCGGTAAGGTGGGCGTATAAAATCTTTTCGGTTAAAGTAAGCGGTTTACCGGTCGCTTTGCGGGCAGCCTCCACACGGGCGCCGAAGCGGTCGTAAACTTTTTTGATCATATCTAAATCAAAAGCCATCGTATCTGATCTTTAGGTGAGAAATGCAAGAAAAATTCAAATATAAGGCCCTAAAAAGCCTTGCGCGGCGAATTTACAAAAATTAACAGCCAAATGATGTAAGGGCCTGGGGTAATTTTTATTTGGAGGGGTTCTAAATTAGTCCGAAAGTCGGGAAAGTCCGAAAGTCCGAAAGAAGCTGCAACTTAAGTTTCACAAAACCCGTTGTCTGTGTCCCCACAGACGACTTTTTGGCGACTTTCCTTTTTAACCTGCAAATAACCCTTTGTTTCCTAATCTCTGGTCGCTGATCACTAACCAGGGCAATGTCTGTTGCCCGGGCGACGGGAAGTGATGACGATGTTTTATCAGTAACATGCAATTGTTTGATTATTAGTTAGATAAAGTGTTTAAGATTTACAATAATATACAAATAGCTGAAAATCAATACAATACAAACATACACTTGGGTGTTATTGCGAAATGGACAAGCAAATGGACAGCTTTTCCCAATTTTTCTCCGTTACTAGTAGTGTTATGCTACGCAGGGCTTGTTGCAAACTATCCGGTTGGGCTTTACGGGCATGGGTTGTTTTGTGAGTAAAATGCAATCGGCTGATTATTAAAAAGATACAGCATTTAAAATTTACAACGATTTGTAAATAATTAAAAATCAATACGATACATATATATACTTGGGGTGTTGTTGCGAAATGGACAAACAATTGGACAAATTTCCGTCTTTTTCTCTGCTTAAAATCGATGCAGAATTTGTTTTGGAGCACGCTTAATGCTGCTTATGTTCCAATCGCCCTAAACTCAAACCCCGCCTTGCTCCAATATTCTAACGCCCTGGGCAGCGCATACTCCATTCGCTCCTGCGCCTTCAGGCTGTCATGAAACAGCACGATCTCCCCTCCTTTTACATTTTTGATCACATTGTCCAGGCATTTTTCCGGGCTGATGGCGGCATCAAAATCCGCCGAGAGCACGTTCCACATCACAATTTGAATACCCGGTTTAGCAGCCGCTATTAACTTTACCTGTGATCGCTTTATCCTGCCATAAGGCGGCCTGAACAGTTTTGAGCCGATCAGTTCATCCGCCTGCAGAAAATTATCGAGGTAAGTTTTATCTTCGCTATGCCATCCGTTGAGGTGGTTAAAGGTATGGTTACCGATGGCGTGGCCGGCATTTTTTACCTGCTCAAACACATCCGGATGCTTGCGCACATTATCGCCGATGCAGAAAAAAGTAGCCTTTGCGTTGTACTGTTTTAAAATATTTAAAACAAACGGTGTAACAATGGGTATAGGGCCGTCGTCAAAAGTCACAAAAATGGATTTGTTATTTCCACCGGCATCCCATAATAGCTTGGGATACAATGTTTTTAACAGGAACGGTGTTTTAACAAGATACATTTAGTTCATGGTTGATGGTTCATAGTTCATAGTAAAAAAGCTATTTGCGATAAACCTGCCGGCGATGGGCTTAAAAATAAGAATAATTTAACGATTGAGCTTACGGTTACATTTCATGCTATGAACTATGAACCATGAACTAAACAAAAAATGCAAAATATATCCCGATTTAAACTATTGATGCTACCGGCTTTCGTTCTGTTAATGATGGCGGGGTTGAAAGCAAACGCCCAAAAGGTGATCAGCCTGCAGCAGGCGGTGGATTCAACCATCAAAAACAACCTCACCATAAAACAGGCGCAGCTGACTGAAGCACTGGCCGACCAGGACTATCAACAGGCTAAATATAACGAGTTACCCAGTTTAAGCGCCACCCCGCAAGGCGGCTATTATTTTGGTAAAAGCCAGGTGGCCGACCAGTTAGCCTACTCAACCCAGGCGTTAAACATTAACGCACAAGCTGCATTGAGCCTGACTTTATTCCAGGGCAAGCAGCTGCATAATTTGATTTTGCAAAATAAACTGACGCTTGATGCCGACAAAACGAGTACCGAAAAGATAAAAAACGACCTGCTTTTAAATGTGGTTACCCAATACCTTACCATTCTTACTGATCAGGATTTAGTGAAAGCCGCTAAAGAGCAGCTTGAGATTGCTAAAATTACGCTGGACCGTGCGCAGAAAAACTTTGATGCGGGCAATGCTACCCGCGCCGATTTGGCACAGGCAGAAGCACAGGTTCAATCTGCACAGCTTACACTCACCAACGATCAAAACCAGCTTGACATTGCGGTACTTACCCTTAAACAGTATATGGAGATGAACCCCTCCACTGATATTAAGATTGAAATACCGGACATCAGCAAATTGACCAACGTACAAACGGTATTTAGCGCTACGGATGTAATAAAAAGCGCATTTGCGATTAACCCTGATATTAAATTGGCAGAACTGCAGGAAATCACCTATAAACAGGCTATTAAGGTGGCACAGGGCGCTTATTATCCAATCGTTTCGCTATATGGCGGCCTTGGGACCAGTTATTCAAACCAGGCGTATAATTACGACCTGGCTACAGGTGCGCGGCTCAACCTGATACCGCTTAATACACAGCTAAGTAACAACTTTAACCAGTTTGTTGGGCTGAACCTGACTATACCCATATTTACCAAGTTTGCCAACCGCACAGCAGTAACCAAGGCCAAACTAAATTATGAATACGCCAAAGTAACCACCGAACTGGCGAGGAACACACTTGCCAAAACTATTACCCAGGCGGTGCTCGACCTGGAATCGGCCGAAAAAAGCTACGAGTCGGCAGTAAAAACTTTCGAATCGAATAAAGAGGCCTTAAACGTTACCAAACAACGCTACGATGCAGGATTGGTAAATACGCTGGACTACAACACTGCTTTAACAAACTATGATACAGCACAAAACACAATGATAGAAGATCAATACCTTGTTGTTTTCAGGAGCAAGGTGATCGATTATTATTTGGGGAATCCGATAACGTTGTAATAGTCCGAATGTCGGGATGTCCGAAAGTCCGAAAGAAAAAATTAAAAGAAAATAAAAATTAAAATAAATCCGATCCCGATAGCTATCGGGACGAAAATTCGAAATCCGAAATTGATTGAATCATGGGAAAAACTACTAAATATATCTTGATTGGCCTTGGGGTCGTGGTTGTTATACTGGTTGTATTGATAGCAACAAAAAAACCGGCTTTAACCCAGGTAGCAACCGATAAAGTTGCCGTACACGAGATAAACGAAACGGTATCGGCCAGCGGCAAAATAAAACCGCACATCGAAGTAAAGATCAGCCCTGAAGTTTCGGGCGAAATTGTTGAACTGCCAATAAAAGAAGGCGACGTTGTAACAAAAGGAGAACTGCTTTGCAAGATCAGGCCCGATATATTACAATCCGAGCTGGACCGCGCCCAGGCACAGTATAATACCCAAAAAGCGCAGATCGGTAACGCTAAGGAACTATTGAACCAGTCGCAAGCTGCGTTGGAAAATGTTGAGTCGATATACACCCGCGATAAACCATTGCACGATAATAAGGTGATCACCGATGCGGAGTTTGAGACTGCTAAGTCGAACTACTTTTCGGCAAAGGCTCAATACGAGGCAAATAAGCAAAATGTGATCAGCACAACTTATGGCCTGGCACAATCACAGGCATCGGTTAAAGAAGCTGCCGATAACCTGGTAAAGACTACCATTTACTCGCCCGTTGACGGCGTAGTGTCGAAATTGGCGGTTGAAAAGGGCGAACGCGTTTTAGGTACGCAGCAATTTGCAGGCACCGAAGTAATGACCATATCCGACCTGAACCAGCTTGACGTAGACGTAGACGTAAACGAAAACGATATCAACCGGGTGGAGCTTGGCGACTCATCGAAAATTGAGGTTGACGCCTTTTTAGGGAAGACCTTTGCAGGTACGGTAATTGAGATCGGCAGCTCAGCCAATGTGGTGGGCACCAATGCCGACCAGGTAACCAATTTTACCGTTAAGGTGCGTATCGATCCCGCTTCGTATAAAAACCTGCTGGTAAAGTCGGCTGCTAATCCTAACCCATTCAGGCCAGGATTGACCGGCACCGTAGAGATAAAAACAAACCACGCCAAATCGCTGGCCGTACCGATACAGTCGGTTACTACCCGCGGTAAAAAGAAAGCGGCAGCGGGAGCTGTTGTAAGCAACAATGGCCCTGGAGCGTCCACCCCTGTCGACAGCACCAACAAGCCAAAAATAACCGCTTTGGCCAAGGAGTATGTTTTTGTTTACAAAGCAGGCAAAGTAAAACAGGTAGAGGTAACAACAGGCATACAGGACGATAGCTTTATACAGATCCTTTCAGGCTTAAAAGACGGCGACGAAGTGGTTTCCGCCCCGTTTGCAGCCGTTTCCAAAGATTTAAATGACGGCATGGCTGTTCAGAAAGTAGATAAGAGCAAGTTGTTCAGCGGAACGGGGCAGTAATTAGTTGGCAGTTTGCAGTTAGCAGTGGGCAGCACAACACCGCTAACTGCCAACTGCAAACTATTTTATTTAGATTTGTCCCGCCAGTTAAACCTGGCGGGACATTTTTATTTATCGATGAGCAAACAGGGCAGCAAGATCGCCGTTGTCGGCGGCGGCAGTTGGGCAACAGCCAATATCAAGATCCTTACCGATAACACCGTTGAGAAAGAGATTTTTTGGTGGATGCGGAATGAACAGGCTGTCGAGCATATCCATAAGTTTAAGCATAATCCCCATTATCTGAGCTCAGTCGAGATCAGCGTACCCCCCCAAAATATTTCTACCGACCTGCCGGCGCTGATCAGCGAAGCTGATTATGTGCTGCTTAATGTTCCCGCTGCATTTTTAAAACAGGCGCTTACCGGCATTACCCCCGCCGACTTCGCCGGAAAAAAGATCATTTCGGCCATCAAAGGTATCGTGCCTGATGAGAACCTCATTATCGGCGAGTTTTTAAACCAGTATTACGGCGTTTCTTTTGATGATTTCCTGGTAATTAGCGGCCCCTGCCACGCAGAAGAAGTCGCGCTGGAGAAACTCTCTTACCTTACCATCGCCTCGGCTGATAACGAGTTGGCGGCCACTTTTGCCGGCATGTTCAGTACCCGGTACATTAAAACCATCGTATCCGACGATATCTACGGCACCGAGTACGGCGCCGTTTTAAAAAACATCTACGCCATCGCAGGCGGCATTTGCCACGGCGTAGGCTATGGCGATAATTTCCAGGCGGTGCTCATCTCCAACGCCATCCGCGAGATGGAGCGTTTCGTGGCCGCCGTTCACCCTATCGACCGCGATATTAAAGAATCCGCCTACCTGGGCGACCTGATGGTGACTGCCTATTCGCAATTCAGCCGCAACCGTACATTTGGTAATATGATCGGCAAGGGCTATACGGTAACCTCAGCACAGCTGGAAATGAATATGATAGCCGAGGGCTATTATGCAGTAAATTGCCTACACCAGGTGAATAAACAGTACAATGTGTTTATGCCCATTTGCGACGCCGTTTACGCCATTTTATACCAGAAACGACCTCCCGCCCTCGAAATGAGGCATTTGGCCGAACATTTGAGTTAGTTAGTACATATCTAACTATATTCAATTTTACTGTTATGAAAAATATACTCAAAGTGGCTTTAGTAGCCACAGGAATTTTCTCCTTTGCACAGGGCTATGCCAAATCAACGCCGATAGATACTGCCGGCCATAAGATCAAACATGCTGCAACATCAGTCGGCCATGCAACCGCACATGCAGCAGCAACTGCCGACGCTGCTGTGGTTGATAAAAGATACGAAGGCAAATGGGGACCGGAAGGCCGGGCGGTTTATATCAATAAACACTCGCACTACTATTACATCAATAAGTCAGGTCACCGGGTTTACCTGAAAAAATCTCAACTGACGGATAAACCAACGAAATAATTGATTGTCTTAAGTTAAAAGCCCAAAGTCAGCAGCCGGTTCAGTGCCGCCGCTAAACTTTGGGCTTAAAACTTAGCAATATGGTACCGAAGAAATACTTGCTCCTGTTTATGCATGCAGCCTGTGCATTGCTGCTGATAACGGCAGCATGCTCAAATCGGGCTAAAAACAAGCTGCAGGGCAAATGGCGGTCGAAAGACGGATCCGTCAAACTTAAAATCACCGATAAATCATTTACATTGGACGACGGCGAAGCCATTGCCGAAGATTACTTTGTAAAAGGCGACACGCTGTTCACCTCATTCCAGGGCAACCAGCCTTACACTACCTTCGTAGTGCAAAAACTCGATGAGCACAATCTGAAATTGATGGGCCCCGATTCTGTCGCTGTGGATTATACGCGGTAGGGCTTGTGGTTCACTGGCATTTGACGGCGAACAACTTTAACTTCCAAACCTCCTACCATGAATTATTAACTATGAACCATGAACTACCTCACTTTTTCGCCCAGGGCGTACCATAAAAAATAGTCATCACTATAGCCGCCAGCGTAAATACAATAAAGATAATGATCACCAGCCTGCGGATAAAATGGCTGTCTTTTTCTTGTTCTGCGTCGGTCATAGTGGTATAGTCTTAATTGGTTGAAGTTAAAGGTATAAATAAATTGCAATTATTTTCGTCACAAACACGCAATTTAAACGAGATGTATATAAAGATTTTAACCGCAAAGGACTCAAAGGGGGAAGAAGCAGAGGTCGCAAAGCTTTAATAGTTTGTCATTTTTTCTCCGTGCTCTCTGTGTCTTCTTAGCGGTCTTTGTGTTTAAATTTTTCTTTGTCAACAGTTATTTTGGCCAAACATAACTCGTTATTTTTGACTAATCTATTGCCTTTTATCACCAATTTCCTCTAAAATATCCTGCAAATATTCCCTAATTCACAGGTAAATACCAATCACCAGCGCAATAATACAAATGATCGTCAGCATCACCAGCAGCGGCATAATAAACTTAAGCCATGTTTTTAAGCTGATATTCACCATCAGCAGCGAGGGCAATACCAGCCCGGTTGGCGCTATGAACGACATGATGCACAAGCCGTAATTGTAGGAGTTCACTATCTCGCGGCCCGGAATGTTTACAATAATGGCCAGCCCGCCGATAATGGGCATGGTTAATACCGCCATGCCTGATGACGACTGGATAAACAGTGAAAAAACCAGGTAAAACCCCATTAGCAGCAGGATAAAAAACACCGGCGGCACGCCCTGCACCAGGTGCGAGGCATAAAACAAGATCGAGTCGCTCACATGCCCGTCGTTTAGCACAATGGTAACGCCCCTGGCTACGCCAATGATAAAGGCCACCGAAAGCAGGCTCCGTGCGCCATCGATAAAGCGCTGCGTAAATACCTTTTCGTTTATCCTGCCTATGATCGCCACCAGTATGGCCGAACCTAAAAACAGGGCCGACATCTCCAGCGTCCACCAATCTAAAAACACCACGCCGCCGATCATCATCAAAAACGTGGCGACAAAAATAAACAGCAGCAGTTTGGTCTTCCCCTCCAGCTTCGGGGTATCGGCCGTATCATTAACCTCCAGTTCAAAGGGCGACTTTACCTCACCATCGATCTGGTAAACCAACGACGCCTTTGGGTCTTTCTTTATTTTAGCTGCATAGCGCAATATATACCACACCAGCAAAGCTGTAATAATTACCCAAAGGATGATCCTCCCCGTAAGGCCGTCCATCCAGTTAACACCCGCGGCGTTGGAGGCAATAATAGTAGAGAACGGGTTGGAAAAAGAAGCAATGGTACCCAGCGCCGTGCCGCCGAAAATAACCGCCATCGGGATCAGCAGGTCATACCCCGCAGCCAAAAACAGCGGCACCAGCACGGCATAAAAAACAAATGCCTCCTCGGCCATACCGTACGAGCCCGCGAAAAAAGAGAAAATAATGGTCAGCAGCGCGATCAGCCGCGGCTCGCGGCCTTTCATGCTGTGCGAGATGGCCGATATACCCTTAACCATCGCGCCCGTCTCATCAAACACAAACATAAAACCGCCGATGACCAGGATAAACAGGATAATATCGATGCTGTCGATAATGCCCTTTATAGGCGCCTCCAGCACACTGATAAAGCCCTGCCCGTTCCGTTTCTCCACAGTAAACGTCCCCGGCACCGACACGGGCTTGCGGATATCCCCATTTACAAACTTTTGCAACGCAATGCGAATATGCAGGCTGTCCAGCGTTTTTTGCGTTAGCGGCAGTTTTACACTGCTGCCAGAGCCACCGTCCATACTGAACGATTTCCCGCTAACCGATAGTTTATTATACTCCCCCGCCGGCAGCAACCAGGTGCTGATAGCTGCCAGGATGATCACCACCATCAATATGGCAATCGGGCCGGGGAAGGATCTCTTTTTAGATTTCGGGGTTTCAGTCATTGTTTAATTGTGGAGGCAAGAGGCAAGATAGGGAAAAACAATATTTGTTTTTAAATCATGCCTGATTTTTCGCATTTGTAACTTTTTTCAGTACGCTCAGTGTAGTGTAGCATGCTACGGGTGCTACACCCAGCTACACCACTGACTGTCAACAATTTAAGTACTGACACGATTTTGTCAGTGACAAAACCTTGTCACCACTTTTTCTGTTTCCGGGTCAAATTTTTGTACTTTTGGGTGATTGGCATGGAGAAGATGGCCAATTGTCTGAACCATGTTTTACCTGATCAAAGAATTATAGGATGAATAGAAATCATAGTAATCCTCTAATCCTAAAAACGGCGTAGCCTTTTTTAGCGCCATAAAAAAACAACACAATTGCGAAAAATCATGGTTCAGACTACCGCCTGAAAAACAACGCATAGCAAATCATCGCCGCCACAGGCACAATAACCAGGTAAACCGGCCACCGGGCGTAGTTGAAAACATACCGGTTTACCGTTCCGGGCAGGCGGATCAGCATCCGATCATCATCCGGGTTGTAATAAAAAATGCCGGCTTTAAAGTTGTCGCGGTTGTTGATGGGGTCGTCGTCTGTCATAAGCAATACTTAATTCTTCACAATATAGGATAAAAGAAACACAAAATATGCAGCGTTTAAATTCCTGTTTCAGCAGGTCTCTCCCAGATCAGGGTTTACCCATAACACCCAACAGACCGTCCTTGCGGAACGAAGCAATCTCTGCAACAGACAGTCAACGAAACGCAATGCACGGATGCACGGCGTGCGGCTGATAGGTTACCCGGAAGCACAGGTCCATTGATTACCATGTGTAGCGATTACTTCGTTCGCAACGACGATATGGCAGTTGTTGCAACAGAATCAAATTAGCTATATTTGACTATGAATACACAGGTTCAACATAAACTGGATGAATTGCGGCGCAAAACCACAAGGGGAAAGACCGCTGATTCGCCAATAACAGCTAATAAGGCTGCAAAGCCTGATGGATTGTCTATGGCCATACATTCTCAAAAAGATACAGAACAGTTCCTCGCCGAATTATCTGCCATTCGCAAGCGCCGCACGGCGCAATAATCCCACCCCAATTGCTACCGCTTGTAAAAAAACAATGCATAGCAAATCATCGCCGCTACCGGCACAACAACCAAGTATATTGGCCACCGTGCGTAGTTGAATACATACCGGTTTACCGTTCCTGGTAGGCGGATCAGCATGCGGTCATCATCCGGGTTGTAATAAAAAACGCCGGCTTTAAAGTTGTCGCGGTTGTTGATGGGATCGTCATCGTCTGTCATAATAAATATTTAATTTATTTTCGGCTAAAAGATTCGCAACCAGGTTAGGCATAAGCCATACGGTAGTTTGCATGCCTTTTACCAAGGTTTACCGCTCACAATCGTTGGGGCATGTTTTTCTACCAAGATTTTCCAATCGATTTTACTATTAACATAACTTACTGTCGGGTATATTGAGAAAAAAAGTCTAAAAGCCTTGTGTATTGCTCAGCATTTTGATAACGCTCATATCTCAACGTCGACAGAAATAAAGGTACATCATCATCGGCCGTAGCATCCAAAATTAATGCGGTAATTTTTTGATTGGTCTTGCCATTTAAAATCTTGGTCAAAATTGCCTGATACTCATTTCTCGACCATCCAGATTTCAATTGGTTTTCGCTGATAAGTGGTGCGATAAATCGACTTTTCACCAATCCTTCCGTGATTTTGTCAATTGGGGAATCTCCTGGCTGTATTTGTTCCTCATCCAGCCAATAAGATATTTTTCTTTTTTTTAGATCCTCAATAATTTCTCTTAAAGTAGGCTTGTCTCTAGAGGAATGGCACAGAAATACATCCCAAAAAAACTCTTTCTTTCTTGAACTCTCCGGTTCTATTCCATTTAACAAATCTTTAACAGAAAAACTTTTCTTAAGTTTCCCAGAAAAATAGTATTTAATCCCCGCTTCTTCGTGTCCAATCAATTCGTCATACTCAATTGCCATGTCATCATGATCAGGTAATGGAATTAATTCCTTTACAACAAGCTTTTCAAAATCATCATTCAAACTTCTAAAAGTTTTGCGGATCAATGCGAAGTGTTCACGCCTATTTCTCCCACTAACAGTAATACTTATCTTTTTATCTTTAGTGTCAGCGATCACCACCGCTAACGAATTAAAAATCTCCACCGAAAGTACAGTTCCAGTTCGCCACGTTAATTGTTCATGAATATCTTCATGCATTCTGACAATAAATTTTGCCAGTATCGATTTTGGTAATATACCATCATATTTGAGGTAAAAAGTTAACACAGCGCCCGAATGTTCTGGAAGAACCGGTTGCTGAATGTCCATTAGCTCAGGTATCAAATAAATTGAGTCATCAATTGCGTAACACAATTCAAACTTTTGCATCAAGTCAAGTATGAACGGAAAGGTATATTCTTTATATAAAAAATCGTCCTCGCTCTCTTTCTTCATTATTTCTTTCAACCATTCTACTTTCAATAAACCGTGATTTGCTGCGACTTTGGCCGAATTGATTACCTTATATGCGGCTCTGGATGCCCACCTCGGCTGAAGAATGTGTAAGTCGCTTAACCGCAAATCTTTGAAATGCACCACCACTCCTAAATCGTTTAAGTATTCTGCCAATATCTCTTTAGTCTCGTTTTCGGATACAGCATTCTTCTCACAAAGCTCTTCGTAGGTTTGTTGGGAAATAAAGTCATTTGGCATGCTTTCGAGGGATTTCTTTATTTCTACCCATGATTTTGGCCAGGGGCTTGAAAGTATTTCCACGTTGCCCAACGCATTGCTTATGCCAGCATTCAAATCGTCAATACCTTGTATTTTGCCCAAGCACACGGTTCTGTAAAAGCCAAATATAAAAGGGTATTTGTTCATTAAGAATCTTCTATCGACTTCAAACGAAGGGTTGGTATCAACTTTGTTTAGTACCATCAAAACCGGAGAATCACCGCCGAAACTTTCAATGTGCTTTAGCCAATATTCGGGATCTTCGTCTCTTCTGCCGTCTAATAATAAAAGATAAATGCTCCTTTTCGAAAGAAAAAATTGGTGAGTTGAATGCATTACCTCCTGTCCACCAAAGTCCCAAAAATGCAATTTTACTTTTTTGCCATAGCAGTCAACATCATGCGAGCTAATATTTATGTGATGCGTAGCCTTTTCTTTGGGATCCGGTTGTTTTCCAGTTAGGCACTTCACTAAAGTCGTTTTGCCAACTTCGCCATGCCCGACTAACAGCACTTTCACCTCATTCACAAATACTTTTTGACCTTCAAACCATGCCGCCATTGCTTTGATGCCCTGATTGGCAATTTCAACGGGGGGCTCAATTAAGGGATTATTGGCCAAATTTAGAGTGTTTTCTGAGAGATTTCCTTGGGAAGAGGGAACTGAATAATAATCAATTAACCATTTCGGTATTCTGCTAATTTTGTTTGAAAATAAACTGAGGTGATATAAGCCCCTTAAGTTTTTCAAAGGCTCAATATTACTGATATTATTGTTGGCTAATTCCAAATAGTCAATCGACACTGTATCCTCCAAGAAAGAAAGATCGCTAATATTATTGTTCGCTAAGTTTAATTCGACGAATTTGAGAGGGCCTCTTAATGGCTCAAAACTTTCTATTTTTTTGTTAGCTCCAAGCCCCAGACGTGACAATTTCTTCAGCTTAATTAGACACTCAATATTTGAAATTGGGTTATTTGCTAACCAAAGGAATTCCAGATTATCTAATTTAGAAATAAATAAAATTTCGTTTAGTTCATTGTCGCTCAAATCTAGGTAATCTAAATTGATCAGGTTTCCGAGCTTTGTTACATCTTTTAATTTACAGCCATTCAAAATCAGTTTTTTTAGCCCCACGATATTGGGGATCGCGGATAGCTCGGATAGTTCGCAATTAGAGAAACTTAACTCTTCTAGGTCATTTAGAAGTACTATTTTAAATTCATCAACTTTGATATTATCACCGGAAAGTGTTGTTATGGGCAAGGAAGTAACTATGTCGATTATTTGCCTAAAATCTTCTAGTCCAATATTTTTCAAGTGAAGGCCTGTAATCCGTCCACCCTTATCTTGCGAGAAGCAATTTTCTGCGTGATATGGTCGTGAGATTAAATTAACATTAGTTTTCGCAAATGGTTGCCTAATGATTTTTTCTATTTGTTCAATTATCGAAATGTGATCATGCATAGGTCGTTAGTTGTTTTGGTTACTGTAGTAAATATCTTATTAAAAGGCCATATTAACAATTATACTAAAACCATATCGATAAGGGTAAGGCGTACCTAGCATGTGATAGTTGCATACTAATTTTGGTTCCCCCACCCATCGCAAAAAACCCCCATCCGCTGCGCGGATGAGGGTTACCAAACTAAACTAAACTATATATGAAAACTAAACTAAACTGCTAAAATCTTCTGCGACGTTCGCCGCGGTCTTCGCGGGTTTTGCCCGAAAAATCGCGGAAACCTGTACCGCCGCCGCTGTAGGTGCGTTCGCCGCTGCCGGTGCGTTCGCCGCCGTTGCGGTTGCCTGCATAGCCAGCCGGGCGCCTGTCGCCGCTGCCGTTGCGCTCGCCGCCACGGTAGCCGCCGTCGCGTTTGGGGTAACCGCCGCTGCCACCTGCACGGCTTTCGCCTTCGCCGGCCGGTTCAATGCGTACCGGGCGACCTTTAAACTCAACGGCTTTAAAACCGTTGGTCACCTTTTCCACGTCGTCGTGCATCACCTCAAAAAAGCTGTACACGCCTTTCACATCTATCTTGCCGATGTTACGGCCGCTGATCTTGCTATTGTTGCAGATGAAACCCAGCAGATCGCCGCGGTTAAAATCATCTACCGAACCCAGGTTGATAAACAAGCGTGTATATTCCGATTTACCACCACGGAAAGCCGACGACCTTTCGCCGCTGCGTTCCGTTGCCCGGCCTTCCTCAAAATGAGCGTTCAGGTCCGGTGCATTCTGGTAATAATCCAATATCAGGTTAAACTCCAGCGAGGCGAAACGTTTAATAATATCTTCCTTGCTGATGTCCTTAAACTCATCTAAAATGCGGGGCAGGTATTGCTCCATCTGCTCCTCGTTCACCTCCACATTATGCACTTTATGCACCAGGGCAAACAATTGTTTCTCCACCACGTCAAAACCGCCGGGGATCTCCATCTTCACAAATTTCTTGCCCAGCGTGCGCTCAATCTGGCGTATTTTTCCCAGCTCCTTGCCGTTGATGATGGAGATGGATACACCTGTTTTACCTGCACGTGCCGTACGGCCGCTGCGGTGGGTGTAGTTCTCGATCTCATCAGGCAATGAGTAGTTGATCACGTGCGTAACGTCGTTAACATCAATACCGCGTGCGGCAACGTCAGTAGCAATTAAAAGCTGCAGGCTGCGTTCGCGGTAACGTTTCATCACCTTGTCGCGCTGCTGCTGGCTAAGGTCGCCATGCAGCGAGTCGGCGTTGTAACCGTCTTTTATTAAAGCCTCGGCAATTTCCTGCGTTTCAATTTTAGTACGGCAAAAAACAATACCAAAAATGTCAGGGTTAAAATCAACAATACGCTTAAACGCAGCGTACTTGTCACGGGCGCGAACGATATAATATTCGTGCTCGATATTCTCGTTGCCGGTATTTTTGGTGCCCATGGTCAGCTCGTACGGATCGGTCATGTATTTTTTCGCGATCCTGCGAACTTCTGATGGCATAGTGGCCGAAAACAGCCAGGTTTTTTTGTCCGTTGGCGTAGTAGATAGGATACTGTCAATGTCTTCCTGGAAACCCATGTTCAACATTTCATCAGCTTCATCCAACACTACATACTTAACGGCCGAAAAATCAATCGCTTTGCGGTTGATAATATCCAGCATACGGCCGGGCGTTGCGACAACGATTTGCACGCCGCGTTTTATCTGGCGCAGCTGGTCCATAATGCTGGCGCCGCCATAAACGGCAACAACGTTAACCTGCGCCATGTTTTTGGCGTAGTTAGTAATGTCCTTCGTAATCTGTATACAAAGTTCGCGGGTAGGGCACAAAATAAGCGCCTGTGGGTAGTTCTTTTCGAAATCCAGCAGTTCCAATAATGGTAAGCCAAAAGCAGCAGTTTTACCGGTCCCGGTTTGGGCTAATCCGACAAAATCGTTGCTGCCTGTAAGCAATACCGGGATTGACTGTTCCTGGATTGGAGTAGGGGTTTCAAACCCTAACTCAGTGATGGCATTAACAATATCATGACGGATCCCCAGTTCAATAAATGGGTTGTTCATGAAATAAAATAACAAACCTGGCAACATCGCCAAATCGGGCGCAAAGGTACGGTTTATTTACGGCAATTCAAATACCGTACGTGGAAATAGCAAATACGACAATCGGATGATGCAAAATGTTTCAAAATGCAACGTTTTGAGCCTTCCGGGGTGCGATATTTTCAATAAAAACGTATCTTCATTTTATGCTTAAAAGCCTTACCCGCATATTTTTTATCCTGCTTGGTGCAGATGTGCTGTTGTTTTTTTGTTTAATGGGCACCTCCGTGAGCGATCAGCAGGCACTCCCGATTGCAGGCACCTTTTACTGGGTATTACAATGTAGCGGGCTTTCCGCTGGCGCTTGTCGACAGCAGGTACCCCTTTTTCCTGGAAAGCACCACCTTCGTCCCGGCGTCGCTGGTATTTATCGCGGTTAACAATGCTATTTTGGCCTTGTTAATCTGGTGGATTATCAGGATGTTAAAAAAGCTGTGGAAGTAAAAACACCAGGTGCTTTGGGCGTTCCCGCCTGGTAGAAGGCGGGCGCGCTATCCGCTCATACTGCACGGGCCTTAGGCGCTTATTGCTCCCTTCAACAAACTGCTACTGCCACTACATACTGCTACTTTTTACAAAAGAAAGCCGGTATCCGCTGCCATCACTAACGCATTTTGTCTGAACCGCTGATTTTGGTGATTATGCTGGTGTATGGTGAACCATGATCTGCGGGGTTTAACAATTTGTCGTCGTGAAAAGCAGGATATTTTGATCTATAAAGCAAAAAGACGGTAATTTGATAATTATCTTTAACCAAAGTATTTCGTAACGTATGAAAGCGCTGGTTAAAGATTATTCTCCCCAAACCAACGTTCAAAAAACTAAAAAATAATTACGATGAGCCTAAAGTCAATCACGTTGTTGCTTTTATTGATGGCAATTTTTTCATGTCGTCAAAACAAAAAAGAATCCGGCTATCCACCTAAAAAAGTTACGACTAAAAAAAATATTATTCGCAAAAAATTGTGGGATTCCACAAATACTTTGGAAAAGAAAGTTCAGACATTGCGATTACTATTTAT
>Ga0206954_1177_pt1 | contig 16033 bp, 15 predicted proteins | sample Alteio_BWOrgHeat_37_FD_153250 | JGI IMG/M metagenome (GOLD analysis project Ga0206954, IMG submission 153250) | Enriched cells from forest soil in Barre Woods Harvard Forest LTER site, Petersham, Massachusetts, United States -... | ecosystem: Environmental > Terrestrial > Soil > Temperate forest >...
GTTCATATAGGTGGTAGGTTTTATCAGGTACAATGTGCGGGCCTTGTATTTAAAATCGCTATAGTATGCCAGGCGTTCGCTGTAAAACTTTATGCCTTCCTGTTTGGCAAGTTCGTCCAATATCATAAACCCGATGTTATGCCGGGTATCAGCATATTCAGGTCCTATGTTTCCTAAACCGACGATTAAATAGTTCATGTTTTAGTTCATGGTTCATGGTTCATGGTTCATGGTTCATAGCTTTTTAAAGCGGTGAACGATCAACCGGTACTAAACTTTGACGCGAAGATATTTACTTTAAACAAAACAGCGAAAAGTCCGAAAACTTGTCGCTGTCAAAATCGGTGAAATCACAAAAAAATCGGTGTAATCCCCAAGTAAAAAAACGGCGAAAAGTCCGAAAACTTATCGCTGTCAAAAATCGGTGTAATCCCCAGTTAAAAAAAACAGCGATAAGTCTTAAACCTATCGCTGTTAAAATCGGTGAAATCACCCCAAAATCAGTGAAATCCCAGAAAATTATTTCTTTGCAGCAGCATCCTGCTCAGCCTGGCGCAATGCACGCGAAGTGGTTACGGATACAATGGTGTCTTCTTTAGCATTGGTAATAACCAGCTTGTTAAATTTTAAGTCGCCAACTTTTACCGATTTACCAACTTCCAAAGTATCGATAGGCACTTCGATGTTGTCGATATGATCCTTCGGTAAAGCTTTTACGCGCAGCTTGCGTAATTTTTGTACCAGCTTACCACCGGTTTTAACGCCGGGCGAAGTTCCGGTTAACTTTACAGGGATCTCGATAGTGATCGGCTTTTTCTCGTCTAACAACAAAAAGTCGATGTGGATGATCTGCTCGGTTAATGGATGGAACTGCATGTCCTGGATGATAGCCTGCGATGTTACGCCGGCAACGGTGATGTTGATGAAATGAACCACCGGTGTGTATACAACGGGCTTCAAATCAGCTGCGGACACTGAAAAGTGGGTTTGAGTTGGCCCACCATAAAGTACTGCAGGTACCAGTCCCTGGTAGCGCAGTTCCTTAGCGTCGCGTTTCCCTACGTTCTCTCTTGGAGAACCGCTAATAGCAATTGATTTCATTTTTTTATTTATTTGTTTATTTATTTAAATAGTCCATAGACCATAGTTTTTCTTCTTCAGCCATGGACTATGGACCATGGTCTATCGACTTCTTTCCTGCCATGGACTATGGTCCATCGACTATGGACTTTCTCACTCCACCTTAAACAACTGGCTGATCGAGCCATGTTCGTTTACATTCATTATCGCCCGGGCAAACAGGTCGGCAGTGGTTAAAACCTTTATTTTACTGCTTTCACGTTTCAAGGGTATGGTGTCGGTAACGATCAATTCGGTCAGTACTGAATTTTCCAACGTGTCGTAAGCTTTGCCCGATAACACCGCGTGCGTACAAACCGCCCTTACGCTGCGCGCTCCGCGCTCCATAATCAGGCCGGCGGCTTTTGAAAGCGTGCCGGCGGTGTCGCAGATGTCGTCTATCAGCACGATATCCTGGTCGGTAACATCACCGATCAGCGTCATGGCTTCAATTTCGTTGGCGCGCTTGCGGCGTTTATCGCAAATCACCACATCGGCTTTAAAATAACTGGCGAATGAACGGGCCCTGTATGAACCGCCCATATCTGGTGATGCTATGGTGATATTGCCCAGCCCCAGGCTTTTGATGTATGGAACAAATATGATCGACGCATCGAGGTGATCTACCGGGATATCAAAAAAACCCTGTATCTGCGCCGCATGCAGGTCCATCGTCATAATACGGTTAATGCCTGCTGCAACCAAAATATTGGCTACCAGTTTTGCGCCGATGGCAACACGCGGTTTGTCTTTCCTGTCCTGGCGGGCTAATCCATAATAAGGAATAACCGCGGTTACGTAATGGGCGGACGCACGGCGTGCGGCATCAATCATCATCAGCAACTCCATCAGGTTATCCGTCGGCGGGTTGGTGCTTTGTATTAAAAATATATCGCATCCGCGTACCGACTCGTTGAAATGCGGCTGGAACTCACCGTCGCTAAAACGCGACACATCAACTTCGCCCAACTCCTTCCCATAGGAAGTCGCGATCTTTGCCGCCAGGGCTTGTGTGCCTGAACCTGCGAAAAGCTTTACCGGGTTAAATTGAGAGGGCATGTTTTGATTTCGGATTTCGGATGTTCGATTTATTTTTATTTCGGATTTCGGATGTTCGATTTCGGATTTTGTACATCCGATATGCTAATCCATTTTAAATATCCAGTCTTTTTAAAAAATAATTCGGATTTCAGGTATTCACCCCGGAGTAAATCCGAAATTGAACATCCGAAATCCGAAATTCTCAAAAGTTGCCCGACCAGGATTCGAACCTAGACAAACGGTACCAAAAACCGTCGTACTACCATTATACTATCAGGCAATCTCCAGGCTGGAAAGCATGCTTTCCAAAAAGGAATGCAAATATAGGACGATTTTTTTGTTATGAAAAGAAAAAGTGAAAATAGACTTTCCGCCGCCGCTAAAGCTATGGCGGACGAAGAAGGCGAAAGGTTGGAGGTGAATGGCGAAAGTTGAAAAACGAAAGGTCTGCCATGCACTGATTTGTCACTAATATGGAATTAGCTGATTATTAATTAGATACCGTTGTTTAAATATACATAAATATGTAAATATTTGAAAATCAATGATATGTGGATGTGCGCGTGAGTGTTGTAGCGAAATGGACAAGCAAATGGACAGCTTTGGGGCTTTTCTGATTTGCCACTAATATGGAATTAGCTGATTATTAGTTAGATACTGTTGTTAAAGCTTCATAAATATGTAAATATTTGAAAATCAATGATATGCGAATGTGCGCGTGAGTGTTGTTGCGAAATGGACAAGCAAATGGACAAACCTTTTACCATTCCGTTTTACCTTTCGCCTTTCGCCTTTCACCTTTTACCTTTCGCCTTTCTGCTTTCATCTTTTTTTTCTCCGCTAAACTATTTACCCCTAATTTTATCCAAAGCATGCAAGTACACCAGCCATGACCCTCCATTTTAATTTATTCAACATTATCCTCCTGTTCGGAACGCTGCAGGGCGTCATTTTAAGCCTGGTGCTACTATTTTCGCGAAGCGACAAACGGCAAAGCCGGTATTTTTTGGCGGCTTTTATGCTGGTGCTTGCTTATAACAGTTTCGGCACCTTTTGCTGGAGTTCGGGACTTGATATCCCCTGGCTTGGTTTTTTTGATAGCCTTTTGCCCTATACGTTCATTTTTACCGTCGGGTCGAGTTTTTATCTTTATATCAAAACCACTATTGAGCCGGCCGCCATCCCGGCTAAGCTTATTTTTAAAAGCTATTTGCCGGCTTTAATCGATCTCGTTTTCCGCCTTTGCCTGCTTATTTATGCCATTTTAATTAAGAACCGGGTATTAAATGGCATAAGTGCCGGGCAAATTGACGGTTTGTACCGGCCTATGGCCATGGCATTGATGGTGATTGTTTTTTTGGGGTTTTTTGATAAAATCGATTCGTCTATTCAAAAAACAACAACAAGTTCCTGGATCACAACCGTCCGTCGAACAAACGCTTGCCGCCAGGTGGACACGGGCTTTACTTATAGTAATGGCGCTGATCGCTACAGTTTGGGCGGCTACCATTTTCAGTTCCATTCTGTTTAACATCAGCGGCCTGGCGTTTTTTGCGCCTATCGAAATTATATTGGTGATTTTTGTTTACTGGATAGGTCTCCGCGGTTATCAGCAAACCAGGGTGGTTTACGTAAACGAGCAGAAAGCAGCCAAAACCTATGTCGACAGCATCGACCCTGAGGAAGCTGAAAAGTGTGCCCGCCTTTTGAAAAAGGCTATGGATACAAACAAGCTATACCTCGACCCGGAACTTACCGTAAACAAGCTTGCTGATCATTTAGCCATAAGCCCCAAACTGATATCGGCGGTTTTAAACGGGCAATTAAAAAAAGGTTTCAGCGCCTTTGTAAATGAATACCGCGTTGCCGAAGTAAAAGAAAGGATGCTGCACCCCGGTAACAGCCATATCACCCTGGCCGGCCTCGCCCGCGACTCAGGGTTTAATTCGGTAGCCACTTTTCAGCGCGTTTTTAAGGCAGCGGAAAATACGACACCCAGGGAATTTTTGTCGCAGCATAAAGAAACCGCGGTTAAATAATGCTCAAATCCTGATTTGAGTAAACCTGGTTGATGTTTCCCGTCAAAATATCAGGAAGTTTGTGATGTAATAACAAAGGGAAGCAAATCAACCATGCGAAAAATAATAATTGCAATCATTTTTATATCATCCTGCTGTGGCGCTGAAGCGCAACCATTAACAAGCAGTCTTGATAGTTTAATAAACAACCGCCTTGCTGCTGTGGCGCCGGGCTGCGCGGTATTGGTAGCAAAAAAAGGCAAAATAATTTACGAAAAAGGTTTTGGCAAAGCCGATCTGGAATTAAACGTGCCCGTGACGCCTGACATGGTTTTCAGGCTTGGCTCCATAACCAAACAGTATACAGCCATCGCTATTTTGCAATTAGTTGAGCAGGGTAAAATTTCATTGCAGGACAGCATTCAAAAGTTTATCAAGGACTTTCCAAATAAAGGCCACACCATTACTATCGAAAATTTGCTTACCCACACTTCGGGAATTATCGATTATGAGTCGCTGGACATGAAGATACCCAATGTCTACCGCCTGGATTTTCCGGCGCGGCAATTTGTTGACAGTCTCGAACATCATCCGCTGGTTTTTACGCCTGGCAGTAAATTCAGCTACTGCAACTCCAACTACTTCCTTTTGGGGTATATCATTGAGTTGATAACCGGCAAAAGCTACGCGGAGTACATGCAGCAGCATATTTTTACGCCCATCGGATTAACCAATACTTATTATGATGATGAGAAGCAGGTAATCCCTAACAGGGTGAGGGGATATGGAAAATGGGATAATGGTAAATACCAGAATGCAGATTACATAGGCCTGTCGCAGGTTTATGCCGCCGGTGCATTATTGAGTAACGTGGAAGATATGTTTAAATGGCACCAGGCGCTTTACAGTTATAAACTGGTACGAAAAGAGACTTTAGAAAAGGCATTTACATCCTATAAATTATCCGATGGCACATTTTCGGGATATGGGTATGGCTGGTTTATAAAAGATCAAAACGGCGAAAAATCAATTGAACATGCGGGCGGTATCGACGGCTTTCAAAGTGATGAAGTTTATTTGTCCGGGCAGGATACCTTCATCGCCACCTTATACAATTCGCTAAATAACGGCGGCGATGATATGAGTTTTATGGGGCTGTCCAACGATATTGTAACCCTGGCAATGGGGAAGACGCTTGCTAAAGAGGTGAAAGTGCCAGATTCGATTTTAAAGCAATATGCCGGGTTATATGAGCGTGATCCGGAACATCCGGTAACTATTACGGTTGAAAACGGGCAGCTTCAGATTACTTCGCCCGGCGGTGGTTTGCCTAAATCGCCTTTATATGCCGAGAGTGAAAATATGTTTTTGCTGAAGGTGGTAAAAGCCGAAATTGAGTTTACCCGTGACGCGACGGGGAAGGTTAGCCAGCTGATAGTACATATTAACGGGCAAGAGCAGGTTTGTCCAAAAGTAAAATAACTGTCTGGCTATGTATAAAATAATCGTTTCTTTTTGCTTTTGCCTGGTAGGTTTGGTGTGCATTGCGCAACCACAGGCAGATGACCGCCTGGCGAAGTCAATAGACAGTTTGGTTGCACCGCAGTTTCAGGGCAACCAACCGGGCGTCTCCATCCTCATTGCCAAAAAAGGGCAGGTGGTATATCAAAAAACTTTCGGTAGCGCCAGCGTGGAGTTGGATGTTCCGCTAAAACCCGAATTGACGTTCGATCTCGGCTCCATTACCAAACAATTTACCGCGGTGGCCATTTTGCAATTGGTGGAACAGGGAAAAATAGCGTTAACCGATAGCATCCAGCGCTTTATAAAAGACTTTCCATCAAAAGGTTATACCATAACAATTGAAAATCTGTTGACGCACACTTCCGGCATACCGGATTACATGCAACTGGAGACGGGCGACCCTTATGCGGAGCGAAAGGATTTTACCCCCAAGGCCATCATCGACCTGTTTAAAACCCTGCCCCTTCAATTTGAACCCGGCACAAAGTTCAGTTACAGCAATTCGGGTTATTTTTTGCTTGGCTACGTGATCGCACAGGTCAGCGGAGAGAATTACTACAAATATGTCCAGGATCATATCCTTACTCCCCTGGGACTCAACCACACCTTTTTGAACCATCCGAATGAAATTATTCCAAACCACGTAAATGGGTATAAAAAAGAGGGCGATCAATACAAAAAAGCGGATTACTGGAGTGCGACACTCCCTTATGCTGCCGGAGATTTAATATCGAACACGGCAGACCTGTTTACGTGGCACCAGGCTTTGTATTCGGGTAAAGTGTTAAAAAAAGAATCCCTGGATAAGGCCTTTGCGCCATTTATTTTGAAAGACGGCACTTCAGCCGGGTACGGCTACGGTTGGTACCAAAAGGATTTCAATGGTGTTAAATCCATCGGGCATGGCGGGGCAATCACAGGCTTTCTTACCGATGAAACGTATTATCCGGGCCAGGATGTGTACGTGGCAATTCTTTGTAATTGCGAATGTATCGCGAAGGATGATTTGTCGCTGGCTATTGCAGGGCTTGCGCTGGGAAAGCCGTTGCAAACTGATCTTGTTTTAAACGATTCAGTTTTGAACGGGTATACCGGGACATATGCCATGTTGCCCGATCAAAAGAGAACTATGGTTATCGCAAAAAAAGGCGATCACCTGGTAGCCGACGTAAAGGGACAGGGTAGTTTTGAGCTCCTATTTCAATCCGACACAGCCTTTGATTTCAAAGGGATTCCGGGCGCCAGTGCTCGTTTTGTTATGGAGAATGGTAAAGTAACAGGGTTCGTGGTCGAACAAAACGGCCGGTATGAATGGAAGAAAATTAAATAGGAGTCGGAAGTTGAAGGTCGGCAACCCTGATAGCTATCGCCGACGAAAGAAGCTGCAACAAATGTTTCGATAAAACTGAGTTATAAAAAGGTTATGAAAAAAAGCATTTACCCCATTTTACTTTGGCTTTTTACGATCTGCGCTTCATTTGCGCAAGCACCCATCGGCGACCAATTAACCAAATCTTTGGACAGTTTAGTGGCGCCGCAATTTGAAGGAAACCAGCCCGGTATATCCATCCTCATCGCCAAAAAAGGGCAGGTGGTTTATAAAAAAGCTTTCGGAAGCGCCAATATCGAACTGAATACCCCCATGCTGCCGGATAATGTGTTCAGGATCGGTTCCATTACCAAGCAGTTTACCGCGGTTGCTGTTTTGCAATTGGTGGAACAGGGAAAGATATCGCTGCAGGACAGCGTTCAAAAGTTTATTAAAGACTTACCGGCGAAAGGTTATACCATAACCATCGAAAACCTGCTGACCCACACTTCGGGAATAGTTGATTTTACAGCAAAGGACGACCCAGACCCTTTTATTGAAAGAAGAGATTTTACACCGGAGTTTTTATTCAATTACATTAAAAATGATCCGCTGCATTTTAAACCGGGTTCCAAATACGAGTACTCCAACTCGAATTATTTATTGCTGGGTTATATCATCCAGTTGGTTTCGGGCGAAAATTACCACCAATACATGGCCGAACATGTGCTGAAACCGGCCGGGCTTGAGCATACGCTTTACGCCGAAGAACATACTGCCGTACCTGGCAGGGTGCAGGGCTATACCCATTTCAGCGGCGCTTTTGACAATTGCGATTATCAAACGCTTTCGCTCGGCTTTGCCTGCGGCGACCTGCTTTCAAATACCGGAGACCTGCTCAAATGGAACCAGGCGGTTATAGCCGGTAAGCTGATCAGCGAAGCCAGTTTAAAAAAAGCATTTTCGCCGTATAAGCTAACAAACGGAACTTATTCCAGCTATGGCTACGGCTGGTTTATCGATACCACCTATGGCAGTCCATGCATTCATCACGAGGGACAAACCAGCGGCTTTATCTCGCTCGAAAAATATTTCCCTAAAGAAGATATCTATGTGGCTATAATGACTAACGTAAAAACCAGTGATGATAAAACTGATTTTAGTGATAACCGGTTCAGGTTGTTTGACGAAATTGGACAGCTGGCTATGGGTAAAGAATTAATGAAGGAGGTAAAATTAGACGACCAAATGCTAAAGAATTACACTGGTACCTATGAACTGGACAGCCTGCCGGCAAAAAAACCCGGAAAGGACAGACTTTTTATCCGTTTAGAGGGTGGTAAACTTTATGCAACCCTCTCAAATGGGACCGGGAAAAATATGTACCTGTCGCCGCAGTCCGCTACTCTTTTTTTATTACCTGACGTAAAGCGAATTAAAACCACCATTGAATTTATAATAACAGACGGGCACGTAACCGGGCTATACTGGACACAGGAACAGAAAATTAAAATTAACAAAGTGCAGTAAATGCTGATGAAATACCATTCAATAACCTTCTTTTTATTTGCTTTGCTCCAGTTTGGCGCAGCAAAAGCACAGCAAAACGCTGACACGGGCGACTTATCAAGACAAATAGACGCGTATGTTAATTCAGCCTTCAAACTCGGAAAATTCAACGGCGCTGTACTAGTTGCGCAAAAGGGAGAAATTATCCTGGAAAAAGGGTATGGATGGAGAAATTTCGCCACCCGTACGTTAAATGATTCAAATTCTGTTTTCCAGATCGGGTCGCTCACCAAGCCTTTTACAGCAATGGTGATATTAAAACTGCAGGAAGAAGGCAAACTATCTGTTAATGATCGCTTAAACAAATATTTTCCGCAGCAAAAAGGGGCGGAGACGATCACCCTGCAAAACCTGCTGGATCATACTTCGGGATTAAATAACTACACAGATATCTTCGGCCCGGAAGACTCAGCCATCATCAGTCATCCTGTAAGCCAGCAACGCGTCATAGGCATATTCAAGCAAAAACCACTTTCCTTTAAGCCGGGAACCAAATTTGAATACTGCAATTCGGGCTATTTTTTATTGGGGGTGATCATTGAAAAATTAACGGGGATGTCATACGAGCGTGCCGTCAGGCAGTTGATTTTTAGTCCGCTTCAAATGAACAACAGTGGGTTTGATTTTATCAACCTTCATAGCGCTTCAAAGGCCAAGGGGTACTTAACTGCTGATGCTGATAAGCCGGACCCGGCTGTGCTGATGGATTCAACGGTCACCTATGCCGCCGGGGCGATTTACAGCACGGTTGGCGATCTTTATAAATGGGCCAAAGCAATAGGTAAAGGTGAAATTCTTTCCAAAAGCTCGAGGGATGAAGCATTTACGCCCCACCTGGAGCGTTATGGGGACGGCTGGTGGATCGACACCTTGTTTGGTGAAAAATACATTACGCATGCCGGCGGCCTGCAGGGGTTTATGTCAAATTTTATGTATTTTCCGGATAAGGATATCACTATTATTTTACTGAATAACTTCGGAAATTATGGCGGCAGCCTTTCGGACATTAATACAGGTATTTCTGCTATTTTACTGGGCAAGCCTTATTCGCTTTACGAAAAACACGCAGAAATCAAAGCCGATAAAACATTGTTAAAGCAGTATGCAGGCACTTACCGGTATAATGCCGATCACCAGTTGATCGTTACTTTTAAGGACGATAAGCTATTTGTCGAGGCTTCTAATCCTAAAGATAAACTTCCCCAGGTGGAATTACACGCGGCTAGCGAAAGTAAGTTCTACATGAACGAAGCGCAGCTGCAATTTGAATTTATTAAGGATGCAAGCGGCAAAATCTTGAAAGTGATTACCTATAATACCCGGGGTAAGGATGCCGAATGGGTGAAAGTAAAATAACCCGGAAGCGAACTCCATAAAGTGGCTCAAAATTATTCTCCCTGACTAACAGCGCCTTTCGCATAAGATTAAATTTTTTAACATAAAATTAAACTTGATTGTAAAACATATCCCGCAAACCGGTCGTTTCAAAAGATAAGTAATCTGTATTTTTTAACATCTAAAATTAAAAGCTATGAGTACTCAAGTTGAAACAATGAGCGTGCAGGAAGTTGCAAACAGGCTTGTACTGCTATGCCGCGAAGGCAGAAATGTTGATGCTATTAATGAGTTGTACGATGAAGATATCGTCAGCCATGAACCGGAAGGCTCGCCGATGAAAGAAAAAGTTGGTAAAGATGCTGTTTTGGATGCCACAAACCAGTGGTTCAATTCCGTGCGGGAGTTGCACAACTCCTTTATTTCGAACCCTATTGTAGCCGGCGATTTTTTTGCCTGCACCATGAAAGTAGATGCCACTTACAAGGAACACGGCCGTAATGTAATGGACGAGCTGTGTGTGTTTGAGGTTAAAGACGGAAAAATTGTACGGGAACAATTTTTCTATGAAACCGGGCAATAGCACCCTGTAAACATGAAATATCAGTAAAGGGGCATCGCCCCTTTTTTGTTTTACAGCCATAAAATAAACCTTATTTTTACAATGCAAGTTGAATAGTCATAAAAACCGTTGATAGTCAATGTTGTTGCGAAAAATAACCAGGCCTGCATTATTTTAACCAATAAATTTAAAGTTATGAGTACTACAGAAGCAAAAAATACCGGTAAACATGCAACCGGTACACGCGAAGAATGGCTGAAAGCACGCCTTGAATTGCTGAAGGCTGAGAAAGAACTCACGCGCCGCAGCGACGAGCTGGCGCAACAACGGCAGGAATTGCCGTGGGTGCGGATAGACAAGGATTACGAGTTCGAAACTGATAAAGGAAAAGCTTCGCTGGCCGACCTCTTTGACGGGCGCTCGCAGCTGCTGATCTACCACTTTATGTTTGGGCCCGACTATAAGGCAGGGTGTCCCGCATGCTCGTCAATTGCGGACGGGTTCAACGGTGTATACGTCCACCTGGCGAATCATGATGTCACGCTTATGGCAGTATCGCGGGCTCCGCTTCCGAAACTGCAGGCGTACAAGGAGCGGCTGGGCTGGGGCTTCCCCTGGGCGTCCTCCTTCGGCAGCGACTTCAACTACGATTTTAACGGCTCGCTGACCGAGGAAGAACAACGTGAGGGAGCCGAATACAACTACCGCCGCGAAAAGCCATTTAAGGTAGTGGGCATCGCCGACTCCCTGTCCAAACAAGGCGAAGAGCCTGTTGAGCAAAACGCCGGAACTACCGGAACGGATGTGGCGACCTATACCCGCGAAAGGCCGGGCATAAGCGCCTTTGTGCTGGAAGACGGCATCGTTTACCATACCTATTCCGGCTACTCGCGCGGACTGGACGCGCTTTGGAGCGCCTACCAGTGGCTGGACAGGACTCCGAAAGGACGTAACGAACAGGGCTTTTGGTGGCGTCGCCATGATGAGTATGACAAGTAATAAAAACACTTGCAGCTGCAATGTAGCCACCGATTAAAATAATATTTATATGGTATCTGAGCGGGCATCAAGACAAGCTTTTTTTGGCATAGCAACGCTAATTTTCGCCGGTGCTGCTGCGTTGACGGTCATTTGGGGCATTTCCATGTCCGCAATGGATGGGATGCCAATGCCCGGCGGATGGAACATGTCGATGACGTGGATGACCGGGCCAAACTGGTTCGGCGCAGCGGCATCCTTCCTCAGTATGTGGATCGTGATGATGGTAGCGATGATGATGCCGTCCCTGGCGCCAATGCTATTGCGCTACCGACAGGCGGTGGTGGCAGACGGCACGCGCCTTGGTTGGTTAATCAGCGTGGCGGGGCTTGGGTATTTTTTTGTGTGGACGCTATTCGGTTTAGCCATTTTTCCGCTTGGCGTTGCGTTAGCAACAGCAGAAATGCGGGTACCGGCCCTTGCGCATGCCGTTCCTTTAGTTATCGGCGGCGTGGTAATGGCCGCTGGGGTTTTGCAATTCACCAGGTGGAAACAGCGTCACCTTACCTGTTGCCGGTCCGCATCCGGTTGTGAGAAAAAAATGCCGGCCAATACTGTTACGGCCTGGCGACAAGGCATGCGTTTTGGCATTAACTGTGTTCAATGCTGTTTTGGATTGATGATGATCCTGCTCGTCATCGGGGTTATGGACCTGCGTGCTATGCTTGTAGTGGCCGCAGCAATCACCGTTGAGCGCCTTATGCCTGCCGGCGAGCGCATTGCCAGGATTACGGAGGTTGTGGCCATTGCGGCAGGGTTGTTTTTGATCGGGCAAGCAGTGGGAATCTGATCGAAAATAATGGTTTTTGAAGAAGCACATTGCCCCAGGTTTATAAGCCGGCCACTTCCGGCGCCGGGCTTACCCGGTTATAATTGAAAATTGTTCGATCGTTGCCCAACGTCCGCCGTTGTGCTGTTCAATTAAACTGATCGTATCAAAAAGTAATTCAGTTGGTAGGTCCTGCTTTTGAATCTGCTGCCAAATCATATCGGTACAGGTAGCATTTCGGGGATGTATTAAAGTGATGTGTGGAAGATGTTCACGAGGGTGTTCGTTCAAGCCATTCAATATGGTTTTCCTCAAATCCGAAAATATATTGCTGGTTTTTTTTGCCGGAATCAATACACCCCTCCCATTTTCAAATCTTTCAGGCGGATCAAATTCCAACCGCAGGGGTTCGGCCTTTGTTATCGATTTAATATTTTCAATAACTTTTTCAATCGGCTCAATTTCATCTTCACGGCACAAGGTTATGTGCGCAGCGATAAGGTTATATTGTGCAGGATTAAATTGAATTCGTATCTGCTCTATAGTTTCATTTTGCTCAGCAATAAACAACGTAAGTTGCCTCCTGATTGGATACATTTTTTTAACTGAGTTGAGGTTTTTAGACTGTACGTTAAACTATTTATTCCTGACAAAACTATATATTTAACCACAGAGAACGCAGAGAAAACCACGGAGAGCCACAGAGAAATGCAAGTAGAAAATGATTTAGCAACGGTAGTAATTGGATCGGCGATTGCTGTCCATAAAATTTTAGGCCCTGGGTTGCTCGAATCTGCGTACAAACAGTGCTTATTTTATGAATTAACAAGTAAGGGACTTTATGTTGAGAAGGAGAGACCGTTGCCCCTGATTTATAAAGAAATCAGAATGGATTGTGGGTACCGCCTGGATTTACTGGTTGAAAATAAGATAATTGTTGAAGTCAAGGCTGTCGAAGCGCTCAACGATGTGCATCTTGCCCAGGTACTTACTTATCTCAAAGTTTCAGGCTGTAAACTTGGTTTGCTGATAAATTTTAATGTGTTAAAAGTCAAAGATGGCGTTCGCCGTGTAATCCACACTCCGTGAACCTATGTGCCTTCTCCGCGTCCCCCGTGGTTAAACCAGCTGCATACAAAATAATAGATTTCTTCTCATGGTAATTTAACCACAGAGATTCACAGAGAAGGCGCAGAGAGCCGCAGAGAAATGAGAGTAGAAAATGATTTGGCAATGAAAGTCATCAGTTCCACTTTCGCAAACTCAGTTTATTGGAGAATTTTAAAATGGCTAAAAGTCAAAGAAAACATCCGACGCATAATGCACACTCTGTGAACCTCTGTGTCTCCTCAGTGTTCTCTGTGGTTAAAAAAACCCTTGTACAGGTGCGGGACGCTAATCCTCAATCACCACCCCCATCGAGCAGAATTTATTGATGCGCTCCGTTACCAGCTCATCAACATTGCGGCTGCCGAGGGCTTTTAAGTCTTTAAGCAATTGCTTTTTAAGGGTAGCAGCCATGGCTACCTGGTCCTGGTGAGCGCCGCCGAGGGGTTCTTTGATAATACCGTCGATCAGCTTGTTTTTATACATCTCTGCCGAGGTGAGCTTTAATACTTCAGCAGCACGTTCCTTATTTTCCCAGGTTTTCCAAAGGATGGTAGAGCAATTTTCCGGCGAGATGACCGAATACCAGGAATTTTCCAGCATCATTACTTTATCGCCGATGGCAATACCCAATGCACCGCCTGATGCACCTTCGCCAATGATGACGCAGATGATAGGCACTTTTAATACCGACATTTCCATCAGGTTGCGGGCAATGGCCTCGCCCTGGCCGCGTTCTTCCGCTTCAAGGCCGGGGAAAGCTCCCGGGGTGTCTATCAGCGTAACAACCGGTTTGCCAAATTTCTCGGCCAGCTTCATCAGCCTTAATGCTTTGCGGTAGCCTTCGGGGTTGGCCATACCAAAATTACGGTACTGACGCTCCTTGGTGTTACGGCCTTTTTGGTGCCCGATCAGCATAACGGTTTGCCCGTTTATGGTGGCAAAGCCGCCTACTATCGCCTTGTCGTCGCCTACCGTGCGGTCGCCATGCAGCTCGATAAAATCGTCGCACATCAGCTCGATGTACTGCAAGGTATAAGGCCTTTCGGGGTGACGGGAAATCTGTACCTTTTGCCAGCCGTTTAGGTTGGCGTATATTTCGTGGCGGGTGGTTTCGAGCTTATTTTCCAGTTCAGCAAGGGTCGCCGACATGTCCAATTTGTTCTTGTCTTCAACCTGTTTTACCTTTTCTATCTGCGTTTGCAGGTCGGCAAGGGGCTTTTCAAAGTCAAAAGTTATCTTCATTACTTTCTCCGTTTGCGGACCGCTAAATTAACTAAATATAATGTTATATTGTAATTAGGTTTTTGTAAAGGTTGATTATAGTGGGAAACCACATTTAAAAAACATGCGGAATGTAGAGACGCAATATTTTGCGTCTCGAACCCAATGATAAGATTAATGATAAAATGCCGACATCCATTTCGCCAATGCAACCCGTTCCAAAGACGCAAAATATTGCGTCTCTACAGCGAGGCCGCTAAATCCGACTAACGTGAACACCGGCATTTTTTGAGCGCATTGGGGATCTGAAAAAGAGATTTCCAGGCCATGCCGACTAAGCAGTAAGGCTTTAATCATACTTTAAAAAATATCTTCTTCCTATACAGAAAATAACACATTCCCCATTCCAACCCAAACACGCAAATGGCGGCAACGATAGCCTTTATCAATCCGCCGGCGCTAAACCAATCTAATACATGGTCGGAGATAAAGGTGATATAGCCGGTGAACCATCTATCGCCAACGATCTCGAAAAACAGGTAGATGAAAAGCGAATTCATACCCACAACCAGGAAAAACGTAAGCCGTTTGCGGTGATCTTTAATATCGATCCACCAATACGATAAAGCCAGGAACCACAAACACCAGCCCAGTGATGCCAAAGTAAATGCGCTGGTGGCAATGCGTTTGATGATGGGCGTAATATGAAGCCAGTCCAGGCCGAAGCCTAAGGCCAGGCAGATCAATCCCCATAGTAACAAGTATTTCAGCTTTTCTTTTTTATCGCTCAGCAGCAGTTTGCCAACCAGCGCCCCGGCAATGGTATGCACCGCCGTAGGTATGCAATTGATAGCCACCCAGCCGCCGGCATTTATTTTGTTCATCAGGATGGTATCCACATAATTGCCAAAATTATGCTGATCGGTAAAGGGCATGTTAAATCCCGGCACATTGGTAAAGCGGTACAAAACTTCTGTAAGCAACAACAGCCCAATGCAAACACCGATCTGCGTCAAATTGCTCCACCTAAAAATAAGGAAGGCCACCAAAGTGGTGAAGGACAATTGCGTCAAAACGTCCCAAAGCTCAAAAGATAGGCCCTTTGGCCTTACCGCGTAATCCAGCACACCGAAAAAGAACAGCAGAGCGCATCGTTTTAATATTTTTTTGAACGACTGTCCCCAGGTGACGCCGCTTTTCCATTGTTTGTTTAATGAAAACGCCATGGCAACGCCTGCCATAAACATAAAGGCCGGTTGCACCAGGTCCCAAAAGTGCAGGCCGTTCCAAGGGTGATGGATAAATTGAATAAAGATATGATTGGATGGCTGGCCGACGGTATGATCATACAAATAACCGTACAGCCCTGTCGATTCCACAGCCAGCAGCACCATAATAAAGCCGCGAAGGAAATCGAG
>Ga0206954_1061_pt1 | contig 16018 bp, 16 predicted proteins | sample Alteio_BWOrgHeat_37_FD_153250 | JGI IMG/M metagenome (GOLD analysis project Ga0206954, IMG submission 153250) | Enriched cells from forest soil in Barre Woods Harvard Forest LTER site, Petersham, Massachusetts, United States -... | ecosystem: Environmental > Terrestrial > Soil > Temperate forest >...
TTCTGCGGCTGGTGGCCACGGCGCTGACGAAGTCTCCCCAGAGATCGTCGATCAGCTTCTGGGTTTCTTCGCGGTCGGCATCGCTCATTTTGGTGAGGATGTAGGGCTCCACCGCCGATTTGTATTTGCCGACGCGGGTGACCTGCACGTCGATGCCGAGTTTGTCGAGGCTGCCTTTATAATAGGTTTTGACGACGGCCAAGCCAGGCATTTGCATTTCACCGTAGGGGTTCATGTAAATAACCGATGCAGTGGAAGCAACGTAGTAATCGCGCGTGGTGGGGGATTCGAGGTACGCGTAAACTTTCTTGCCCGATTTTTTGAAATCGATGATCGCTTCACGCAACTCTTTCAGACACGCGTAGCCAGTGCCGAAATCGGCGGGCTGGAAGGAGCCCGTCAGCAAGAGGGCATGGATCCGATCATCCTTGGCCGCTTTGTTCAGGGCGGTGACCAGACTGTGCAGGGTGGCGCTTCTGGTGTTATTTCCACTCAAAGCACTGTCGAGTGGATTGGTCGGGGAGGCGTGCTCGGGAGAATCGGTGACGTTGAGCGAAAAGTCGAAGACCAGGATCGAGCCTCGTTCGATTGAGATCAGGTGCTTCCCCTTGGACGCGGTGGAGAAGGAGGCAATCATTAAAATGATGAGCAGCAGGAGCGGACCGCCAAAAACAAAGATCAAGGCGGCAAGGTTGGCGAAAAACGTGATAAGAAACTGTTTCATAAGGGCAAAAAAGGAGCGGCGATTCCCATGCTAAAGAGGGAAAAGGAAAAGACAATGGATTTGCGCGGTCAATGAGGTTGGTTCCGGCCTAAGCTAGCCACAAGTTTAGCTGATATTTAGGATCAAAAAAAAGTTGCTTAAACGTAACTCACAACTAACCTTTTTGCTCATGAGGAATACGAATGATATCAACTTACGGTTTCGGGCCAAAATTGGCGCTGAAAAAATGAAATGGCTCCTGGCTTGTCTTATCGCGATGATGGTTCTCCCGCTCTCTCTGGCGACGGCCGGAAGCGACATGAAGGAGATCGCTCCGCCTGAAGTGGAAAAAAAGGCATGCTGTGGCGATAAGGACTGGACGGTCGAACTCGGTTCGGGCGCTCTTTGGTCCAACGTGCGCAGCGGCGAACCGAATCAGGCCTACACCATCATACCGATTAGCTTTACGGCCAGCATGAAGATCGATGACGTGAGCCTCGATAATTTCGCGGGCGGTTTTCTTCGCGGTTACACGGAATTCTATTTCCGTGGCGACTACGCTCAAATCGTTCATGGACCGGAAAATCGCTATGCGGGTATTTTGGTCGGACCGCGCTATAACTTTGTGCAGCCCGGCTGGTGCGTCGTTCCCTTCGTCGAAGGCGGCGTTGGCGTCGATTTCGCCGATTCCCGTCCCGACTTGGGCGGCCTGGGTCAGGACTTCAACTTCTCGTTCGATGTGGCGGTCGGTGCCAAGTTCAAGATCAACTGTGACTGGTTTGCGCGGTTGTCCTGCGAATATCAGCACCTCTCCAACGCCGGTCTTTCCGAGCCCACCAATCCGAACCATCCGATTGATGCTCTCGGACCGAAGCTCTCGTTTGGATATTCGTTCTAATTTGAATTGTATCACCGGTTAAAGCGGTCTGGCGCTCCGACCTCATGGGCGTCAGGCTGTGACTCGATCCCGGCCCACCTTCCAGCCTGATGGCTGAGGGTGGGCCGGTTCGTTTTTAGTCTCTTTGGGTTAATTCCCAGCCACTCTTGCGACGTGCTGTTGGTAGCCGTCGCATAACCTGCGTCATCTCACAGGCAGTCGGAGGGACCACCTCCGTGTGGTCCGGCGGACCGGGCAGAGCCGGTCCCTCCGGTGACGGCGGTCATAGATCGGCACTACGAAGAATGCTGATAATTCCTCTTTTCTCAATGCACGGGCTTTGCATCATGGTGGATTATGAGTAGTCATCTTCCATTGGCCGGTAAAACCGGTGTTATTTTCGGCGTCGCCAACAAACGGAGCATCGCGTGGGCCATCGCGCAGGCCTGGCATCAAGCCGGGGCCAAACTTATTTTCAATTACCAAGGCGAACGGTTGAAAGAAAACGTCGAGGAACTCGCCGGGGCTTTCGGTTCGGATACGCTGATCCTGCCCTGCGACGTCAGTTCCGATGCAGAAATCGAGAATTTTTTTGGGGAAGTCAAAAAGCGGACGGACCGGATCGATCTGCTTTTGCACAGTGTGGCCTTTGCGCCGCGCGAAGCCCTTTCTGGCGCGTTCGTCCAGACCACCCGTCAGGCCTACTCCATTGCGCATGACATCAGCGCCTATTCGCTGGTGGGGCTGACCCGTGCGGTGTTGCCGTTCATGGAGACAAACGGGGGCAGCATCATCGCCATGAGCTATCTCGGCGCGGAGCGCGTGGTTCCGCATTACAACGTCATGGGCGTGGCCAAGGCGTCGCTGGAGGCTTCGGTGCGCTACCTCTCGTACGATCTCGGTCCGAAGAAAATTCGCGTCAACGCCATCAGCGCCGGACCGATGAATACGCTGGCCGCTCGCGGAGTCGGCGGCTTCACGGAGATGCTGAAGCATTACGAGGAACATGCGCCCTTGAAGCGCAACGTTGAGTTGGAGGAATTGGGCGCGACGGGCCTTTTCCTGGCTTCCGACGGTGCGGCGGCGATCACGGGCCAGACGCTCTACGTCGATTCGGGCTTTTCGATCATGGCGATGTAATGCGTGATTCACTTCTGCTGTGGGATATTGACGGGACGTTGGTTTGCACGGACCGCGCAGGCGAGCGGTCCCTGCTGATCCTGATTCGCGATCTGTATGGGCGTGATCTGGGTGACAAATTACCCGTGGTTTTACAGGGCCGGACGGATACTTCGATTACCCGGGATATTCTCGATTATCTGGGCATTTCCATCACGCCCGAGGAAGAAAAGCGCTTTCGGGAGGCCTATCTGGCCCTGTTACCGAAGACGTTGCCCGCGGGAAATTCGCGGCTTCATCCCGGTATTCGCGAGGCGCTGGATGCGGTGCAGGCGCATCCGGAAATTCATCAGGGGTTGCTCACCGGTAATCACGAAGAAGGCGCGCGGCTGAAATTATCGCACCTGGGCATCTGGCACTATTTTGAATTCGGCGCTTATGCCGATGATAGTCATATTCGGAATGAACTCGGGCCGTTCGCCCTGGCCCGTGCGAAGAAAAAATTGGGGATCGAGTTTCCACCCGAACGCGTTTTCATCATCGGCGATACGCCACATGACGTGGCCTGCGGCAAAGCCATCGGCGCGAAGACCATCGCTGTGGCGACAGGATCGTTCAGTGTCGCGGAGTTAGAAGCAGAGAAGCCGACACACACCTTCGCCGATTTATCGGATACGCAGGCGCTGCTGAAGGCTGTGCTAATATAATCGTCTATTTTGGGTTAAGTCTTGAACTGACTAACAGCCACCAGAGGCCAATGAAAACGATTGCGACAGTTAGTCCGAGCTGACCTATTAAAACATCGTGTTTTTGCCAAAAGAAGCTCCAGGCAATGAAAAGTGCGAGAATATCGCTGACTATGCCAACTATGATGAGATATTTTCCGGTAAGTTGTTGCATCAGCACACTAGTAGCTAGAAGCAGCCACGCGAACAAAGGCAGTAGCAGCCACAATCCAAGCCAGAAGAGTTTGGACGTGCCTGGAGAAAGAAAAATAAACACTCCACCAATCCAAGTACAAATAAGTACCCACCATGAAATCAACGCACTAATAGACCAGAATGCGATATGTAAAATGACGATGGTTTTTTTAGACATTTTAGGAATAAACCCGGCCCCAGTGAACGTCGAGGCGTTTGGTGACGTAGGTGTGGACGGCGCGGAGGGTGCAGCGGGTTTCGAGTGTCTGGCCGCGTTTGACGATACTGGAGAGCGGTTCATTGCTGCGAACGGTGAGGACTTCCTGCGCGATGATGGGGCCTTCGTCGAGGTTGGGGGTGACGAAGTGGGCGGTGACGCCGACAATTTTGACGCCCCGTTCGTAGGCTTGGCGGTAAGCGTTGGCACCGGGGAAAGCGGGCAGGAGCGAAGGGTGGATGTTGATGATTTTGTTTTTCCAACGCCAGACGAAGTTCGGCGAAAGGATTTTCATGAACCGGGCCAGGACGATGAAATCGGCTTCGTGCTTTTCGAGCAGAGCGAGAACTTGCGCTTCGGCCTTGGCGCGGTCGTGGAAGGGGACGTGATAAAAGGGGAGCTTTTTTTTGCGGGCGAGCGGTTCCAGGCTGGGGCGGTTGCCGATGACGACAACGGGCTGCGCGCCGAGGCTTGCAGGAGATTTGGCCAGCAGGCCTTCGAGCACGTGGGTTTCCTTGGTGACGAAGATGGCGAGGCGTTGTCGACCCGTGGCCGCGAAATGGATTTTTATTTCCATGCTCAAGTCGCGAGCGGCTTGCTTCACGTGCTGCTGAATTTTGATCCGGTCGAAACGGGAGAGCGTCCAGGAAGCCTGGAGGGTCATGCTAAACTGGCCCCGGGTAACCTGTTCTTCGAGGGCCTCGATGTTGGCCCCCAACTGGAAGAGAAGTTGGGTGATGCGGGCGATGACACCAGCCTTGTCGTGTCCAATTAAGGTGATGGTTGCAAGTTGTTTAGCCATGAAGAGAACTGAGATTAACGGTTTGGTTGCCGGAGGATAGAATTATTTATATTTGTTCATTTCTTGCAACCGCGCGACGTCATTGCTATACTTGGCAGAGATGAGACCGCACCTGCTGCTGGCTGTTCTGTGCGCTTTGCTTTTGCTCAAATTCGGCAATCTGCCCGCCCAAAATAGCGATACTCAGAACCAGGGCTCAAAAGACCCCCAGACCCGCATGCTGGCTTTCCTAAGTCCGGCCGATCGAGAGAAGTTCATCGCGGCCCGCAAGAAAGCGTTGGATGAAAATCCCGATCTCAAGGCCGAAGATGACGCCTTGATGAAGGAGCGTCCAGGCCCCGATGCCTCCAAGGAAGATCGTCAGGCTTATCGCGAAAAATGGATGACCCATCAACAGAAGCTTCGTCAGGTCATGCTGAAGGATGACCCCAGCCTGGCTTCCATTTTCGACGAAATCGACAAGCACAGATCGCAGATGAGGGCGCAGCAGCAAGATTCTAATGGAGGCAATCCTCCTCCCCCACCTCCGCCGGATGGTAATCCGCCACCGCCTCCACCTGGTAATTCGTCCGGTGGTAACAATACAAACCAGTAGGCTGGCAATCGACAAGCAGCGTGCCGGACTTCCGGCTTCGAGCACAACAGGACGAGAAGCCCAAAAAACAAACCGTCTCGGGGCGACGGAAAAACTGGGCTTACGCTTATTTCTTGCGCTGGACTCGTTTCAACTCAGGCAGTGGCTTGCGGACATTGCGGTAGATTTGCACGATCGAGACGCAATTGTTGATGACGTAATAGAGCGAAAGCGCCGCGGCAAAATTGTAGAAGATAAAAAGGAAAACCAGCGGCATGAACTGGGCGATCTTCGCCTGCTGAGGATCCCCGATCTGCGGCGTCAGGCGCATCATGATCATGGTCAGGCCGGTCACCATGATGGGCAGCGGATTGAGCGCGAGGTGACTGGTGCCGAGGAACGGGATAACAAAGGGAAGCGTGTAGGAAAGCACCGTGTCGGGCTGGGTCAAGTCATGCACCCAGAGGAAGGATTGCCCGCGCAATTCAACTGCATTCTGCAACATGAAGTAGAGACTGAAAAAGACGGGCATCTGGATCAGGGCTGGCAGGCAACCGGCAAACGGGTTGACGCCGTATTCGCGGTAGAGACTCATCGTTTCCGCGGTGATTTTCTCAGGCTGGTCTTTGAATTTGGCCTGAACTTCCTTCAACTTGGGCGCGAGCGCTTGCATGCGCTTGCCGGAACGATTGGTAAAACTTTGCAGCGGCCAGGTGATGATTTTAATCACCACGGTCAAAAGAATAATGGCCAGGCCATAGCTGCCAAAAATCGAATACCAGACATGGAGGACGAATAACATCGGCACGATTAAGAGGGAGAACGCGCCGTAGTTCATCAACTCCTCCTGTTGGCCGCCCAATGCATCGAGGCGGTCGTATTCCTTCGGCCCGGCATAAAGGCCATAATTCAGATTCACGGTCTGGCCAGCGGGTATTTTTGTTGCGGAGAAATAGGCTGCCGCTTCGATATCGGGTTCATCGTTCGGTTGGATATAGCCATCCACAAATCTCTGGAGAACTTTGCCGTCTTCACCTCTTGGATTGAAACACTGGAACTCGGCGTACTGGATGGAATGATCTTCCACCGGGGTCAACAAAACGGCAAAAAATTGATTTTCCGCCCCGAGCCATTTCAAAGGGGCATTTTCCATATCTTTGCTGGAGATGAGGGATTTCTCGTCCCGCGTTTTTATTCCGATAAAGGGAATGAAACCGGGATTAAAATCGTTGACCGTGATCAGGTGAAATTTATCGGCGAGCCAACCCGAGCCCGGATACATGTAGGGACCCGGTTGATAATGCCCGTTGACCCGTAGCGGTTCGGCGCGGCCAACGCTGAGCGAATAGGCGGGCAGCGTAACGTCGGTCGCGCCCGCATTGGTCAGGGTGTCCTGCACGTTGAGGGTGTAGACCAGCGGCTTGGCTTTATCCTCGCGGCCCAACTTTTTGGACAACCATTGGAAGAGCGTTTTAAGTTTAGCTCCCATCCCTGTTTCCAAATCCTGCGCCTGACCCAGGGTATAGGTCCGCTCCCACTTCACGCCGTCGGATAATTCGCCGGAGTAGACCAACCCATTGGGTTGATTTTCCTTCAACTGGAAAGAGACCGCATCGGCTCCCGGCCAGCCGGAAAGCTGCATCACATTTTCGTGGGACTCTTCGTTGAGCACCACATTCCCGGTTTTATCTTCCTGGTGCTGCTTGAGCTCGATTTTCTTGATCGCCGCACCGTAGGAGGTGAAGGTGACCTTGAGCGCATCGTTTTCCAACACGCTCAGTTGTTCCACCACTGGCACAGATGGTTTTGGAGCCGAAGCGGGATTCACCGCCAGAGTCGAAGCCACGGCCGGGGATGCAGGAGAAGCGGTCACAGACGCGGTCGCCGCCGTGGGCAGAGTTTTCGGCGGAGGGGTGGAAAATAGCACAAAGATGATCAGCCCCAGACAAACGGCAAGGCCTATGCGACTTGTGCGATCCATAAAACGTATCCCTTAAACCTATCTCGAAATGCCGTGCACCGGAGGCACCGGATCAAAACCCACGCCGCCCCAAGGATGGCAGCGTAAGACCCGGCGCGCGCCGAGACTGAGTCCGCAAACAATACCGTGCTGACAAATGGCCTGCTCCATGTAATGGGAACAGGTAGGTGTATAGCGACAGCAGCCCTGGACGCCGATCATGACTTTGAAGGGCGTAAAGACGACGCGGTAAACGCGGATGAAGAAAATCACAACTGATGGCATGAGCCGACCAGCATGGCGGAGTTTCAAAAAAAGGCAACGCGTTAGAGACGATCCGAAAAGTCGGCGTGGGTTAGGTGACTCGCGCCAGCTTTCCCGACAGTCTCAGCCGCAGAAATGGCTATTTACCCAGGTTCCTGTCTTTTACCGATAAGTCCGATATCATGGCTTTGCGCCGCTCGACTCCCAGACGACGCTTGATCCGATGCCTCCATATGTGCAGGGACTGATGGAGATAATTGCCCGACCGGAAAAGGGCCAACTCGGTCTTCAGGCTCAAACCGTATGAGTCCACCAATCGCTCGAAGCGTTCCTGGGCGTAACGATAGAGCTCATAGTCGAAACGATTCAAATCGCGAATCTCTTTCAACACAGCCGGAGAGAAACAGATGGAATCGTCAGCCGCACGATTGTCCGGGACGTAAAAGTGCCAGTGCCACCCGCAAAGGCGCTTGAGCAAGAGGAGCGAAAGGTCGAATTGTTCCGTCAAACCCACGAATTTGAAATGGCGGTCCAGATTGGACTTGGCTTGGTGCAAATGTTTTTCCGTACAAGCACCGAAGGGAAGATTCAGGTCGGCACCGGCGATGGACCGTGTCTGGCCATTATCCAAACTGCGGAAAAAAATGGGATGTTTCCCGAGGTTCCAATCTTTTTGCGACGGGTCGATCACCAGATCGAGAGGAAGAACTTTCTTCCGGCATTGCATTCGATAATGAGAAATCACCCGCTTAACGGGATCGCGCAAAAAAGTGATATACTCGGCTTGTCCGGGTAATATTTTATGCAAGCCGAAGGGCATATGTCCCTTGAAAACGCGACATCGTTCTAAATCATCCGCTGGCATCCGCCCAATTCGCTCAAGGCACTTCTGCCAACCCTCTTCCGACAGCTCTTTCAGTTCCGTATTGAAATGAGGAACTCCCCGATAATTTTTCACGAACAGCCCGCGAAGGGACATCCCTGCGGTTTTATGGATATGCAGGAAAATAACCTTGGAGGCCTGTTGCGAGATGACCTCCTGACGACGATTCGGCATGTGCACTGCCACTGGAGACGCATTTGCGTCAAAAAAGTTGCAGGTTTTTTTATTTATTTGCCGCATGTTCCCACTTTGTTCTGTATTATTTACTTCTAGGCTTTCTTAAGAAATTTTCTTGATCCAATGGACGATTTCAGCGCAGGCATGCTATTCAAGTAGCCGTCTATGTCCACCTTAAAGGAAATGGCTGGATCGTTAAACCTGTCGGTGATGACGATCTCCAAGGCATTGCGGGATGCGCCGGATATCAGCGCGGCCACTAAAACGCGGGTGCAGGCAGAGGCGCGCCGACGCAATTACATTCCAAATCGGGCCGCGCAAAATTTGCGTTTGCGCCGGAGTGGGCTCATCGGGGTCGTGGTCCCTCAGATTAATCACACCTATTATTCGCATCTCGTTTGGGGCGTGGAACGGCAGGCAGAGGCGGTCGGCTTGCAAGTCCTGCTCGGTCATTCCCTGGACCGGGCCGAGAATGAGATGCGCGAAGTGCAAAAACTGATCGCCCGCCAAGTCGAGGCGTTGCTTCTCGTGCCCGCTGTGCGCTGGCAACATCGGCTGGCCACGTTGGAACTGATTCGCGCAAGCCGCATTCCGACCGTCCTCCTGGATGCCTATCCCGCCGGTGCGGAGAATTTTCCCAATGTAAGTTGGGTGGTCTGCGATGACCAGCGGGGCGGCCAAATCGCCACGGAACATTTGTTGCAACTGGGGCACCGGGAAATTCTTTTCCTGGCCGGGCCCAATGGCTCTTCCTCCAGCGCGGGGAGATTCAGCGGTTATCAGCGGGCGTTGACGGCGGCGGGAGTGACCTATAGCGATACCCGCGTTTATCTCGCGGGCAAGGACATTGAATCGGGCTGCAAAGCCATGGCCCAGGCGCTCTCGGAAAAAGCATCGTTCAGCGCCGTGGTCGCCCACAACGATAGCGTGGCCATCGGCGCGGTGGACACCTTGCTCCAACAGGGATTCCGCATTCCGGAAGATGTGTCCGTCATTGGATTTGGAGACGGCGTACTGGCGGCCCATTTTCGGGTGCCGCTGACGACAGTGCGCGTGCCGCAAATGGAGATGGGCGAAACCGCCTTGCGATTGGTGCTTGAATTGCAAAAGGGCGAACCGGTTGCGCCCCGTTATTTGCCAGTCGAGATCATCGTACGTTCGAGCACGGTCAAGCATGCGTCGTGAGAGGGAGATTGCATCACATTCGGAATGAGGCAAAATGAAGCTGCCCGAATGGCGTCTCTAAAAAAATCATGTCGAAAAATCTCGCTGATCTCGCCCTCGACCTGACCCGGGAATATCCCCGCAGCCCGCGCACTCTTTTCGCTGGCTACGTCATTGCCGCGCGCATGCTCGACAAGTGCCGCGCGGTGCTGAATGGCACGGCGGGCGAATACGAGTACAACATCGGGATCGACCGCGTTTTCCTCGAATTTGCCGGACTGGATGCGGACGAGTTCAAGGCTTTTGTGGCTACGGGTGCAACCGATGAGGAAGTCGCCGACTGGATTCACTCCCATGCAAAACCGCACTCGCCTGCCGATATTGCCGCGTGGAATTTTACTCTGAAATGTCGGCGTATTTCCGAACTGCCGCCGGATCGCCAGGCCTGGGTGCAAAATTACCTGCTTAAAAATGTGAAACCCGGATTGCAGGAGCGGGTCATCTTCAATTTTGATTTGCTTGATGCCGAGGAGGGTCGACTGGGTTAAGACCGGTTCAGCTACATCTTTTGTGTTTTTTTGCGTTTCTTTGTGGCTAATTAAATAGGATGTCGGAAGTAGTCCATCAACGCCTGAGTATTTTTGCCAATGGTCGCGCGCGCCAGATCGACGGTTCCATGACGCTGGGCGAATTGGCCGAGAGCTATCAACTCGATCCAAAACAATTGCTGGTCGAACTCAACGGCCAGACTCTGTTACGGGAGGAGTGGCCGGGACGCACGCTCCAACACGGCGACCGGGTTGAATTTATCCGGGTGGTAGCTGGGGGCTGATTCCCGGATTGGTCGGCGGTACATCGACCGTCCACACGTCATATTCCGGGCCAAACTGGGCCAGGCAATCGAGCTGGAAACAGCGATAAAAAATCAAGATGGGCAGTATTAATTGGCAGAGGACAAACGTAAGCAGCATGGAGCCAATGAAAGGGACGCAAGCCAGCCAGCAAATCAGGCAACAAGCCAGACACAGCACCACGATAGTCAGAATTCCTCCCACGAACGCGAGAACAAAACTAGCGAGCAGATAAACCACGAGGCTAATCGGGTGGGCCACAATCAAGCGACAGACGGCCAGCAAGGCCGCGCCCAAACTCATCGACTGCTTGAAATAGAGCGGGAGGACCAGGCTTTGAATCAGGAACATGACCACGGCATAGACGGTCCACAGAAAGAAAATAGCCAGCAGCAAGCAAGCCAGGACCGCAACCTCACTTCCATACGGATTGCGTTCAGCCTGAATCCACGACCAATTCAAGGCCAGAAAGGCTCCGACCGAACTCAGGAAAAAAATCACGGAAAGCAAAGTCAGGCCGAGATGAAATAAGAACCAGACGTTGCCCTGGCGGGCGTAGCGATGCCACGGCCAGGAAACCGCGGGCCGATTGCGAACAATATTGTCGAGCAGAAGAAACTCGCCACGAGATCCCACCCAGGTGAGAACCAACCAGACGATCAAATAAATGAACGCCCCCACAACATAAAGCATCAGCCAGGGACTTACCGCAAACGATTGCAGCCATGAGATCGATTGCTTAAGGGCATGGAGCAAGGCCGGAAGAGTCTGGTAATTGTAAGTTTGAGTTTGGTTGTTAAACGAGATCGGGTCGTTAATGGCGATGCCACCTTCCGCCAAAAGAGCCAAAAAGGCATTGAACCCGATGACGAACCATTTCCAGGCATCGAAGGGACGAAAAAGAATGATCTCCACCCGTTGCCAAGCCGACTCCAATGCGCGGGAAAAACTGATCACTCCCTTATTCCGCATGGATGAGGTTCATTCGCCAAGCCCTAAATTCGAGCTATTTTTAGGTTAACTGCAATCTTGCGTTTTTAAACAAGCGCTGACAGCTTAGTCGGCCATGCTTTTGGGACAATCGAGATTAACTATTCATGGAGTTATGGCACTGGTTGGTGCCAGTGCCCTGCTATGCCCGGCTCTTCGGGGTAATCCGATCAAGCCAACACCCGCGCCACCCTCCGCGCCTGTTCACGTCTCAACCTGGACGCCTGACCTTTCGCTTTACAACTACCCGCCGATTACTCCCGCCACCACGCTAAATGCCAAAAGCATCACCGAATTAATTCATCTCAAAACCGCCACGGGTTTGCCCAAGTATCCGACTCCAAACGAATGGTTCCCTCTCGACCTCTACCAGGGAACCATCACCCGGGAGCAATTCGAACAGAAACTGCATCGCCTTTACGATCCCTTCTCGGCTTTCGCGCCTTATCTCGACATCAATGATTCGCGCGTGGTGATTTATCCGGCGCCGCAGGAGCGACGTTGCGCGCAATTCGTTCTCGATTTCGCGCCGCCGAACCAACCCCGCCCACCGATGCGTTGGTTTCGCACCCCGGAGGAATTTCGCGCGGAAATACATCCGCTGGGCAAGCCGCTCAACGGCCTGCGCGTCGCCATCGACCCCGGCCATATCGGCGGACCGTGGGCGCAGATGGAGGAACGAAGCACCCGTTATCGCGGCAGCGCGCCGGTGCAGGAGGGTGATCTTAATTTGATCACGGGACGGCTGCTGAAACAGGAGCTGACCCAACTGGGCGCGTCGGTCTTCGTCGTACGCGATTCGACCGAGCCGGTGACACCTTATCGTCCCGACGACATGCTGCCGCAAGCGCGCGAACTCCTGTTAAAACATTCCTCCCACATAACGAGCTTGAGCGCGATGCCGCCGGACAGTCTCAATCTCGTTTTGGGCCACCGGTTGATCGACCTGGCCGAGTTCCTGTTTTACCGGTGCTCTGAAATCGAGGAACGCGGCAATCGCATCCGCAATAATTTTGTGCCCGACATCACCGTCACTCTTTATATCGACGCAACCCCCGGCAGCGGCCGTGGACATCTGACCACCGCCAACGCCAATATCTTTTTTGTGCACGGTAGTTACACGAAATCGGAAATAGCCGATGCCGGAATGCGCCAGCACTGCATCTACAAAATGGTCGAAGGCAGTTCGGATATTGAAGCGGAGGTCGCCGCCTCCATCGCCAACGTCTTCACCCAAAAAACCGGGCTCAAACCGGTCGGCTATGGCGACTCAAACACGACTCGGCAGGTCATTCCGGGCAATTCCTACGTGGTGGCCCGCAACCTGGCGGCCAATCGCGAGTATGCCGGCCCCGTCGTCTGCACCGAACCTTATTTCATGAACAACGACGTCGTTTACCAACGGCTTCTGGCCGGAGACTACGAAGGAGAAAAACCTTTCAACGGCAAAAATTATGGCAGCATTTTCCGTGAGTATGCCGATTGCGTCGCCCAGGGGTTGGTGAGAGCTTACGCCAGCCCGACGGTCATCGCGGGGGCCAATAACGTTCCAACCTCGTCAGGCCAGGCAAAATAAGGGCGGTTAAAGGCGGTTTGAGCGGTCAAATCTTTAACGAGATTTATTCTCTTTTGCGGCACTTTCCACTGTTGTTCCGTGAAAACGCCGTTTAAATTCATTTTTGTCCGCGCGGAGTGCGCGAACGTGGAGAAGCTTGTATAATGTCCCAGCCTTTGGAGCTTGCAGACCTGGTATCCGGAACACATCTGGGGCACTATGTCATCTCTGACAAGATAGCGCAGGGCGGCATGGGCACGGTTTTCAAAGCCATGGAACCGGCGTTGGAACGCTACGTTGCCATCAAGGTCCTGCGCCCCGAGTACGCCAGCAATCAGAATTACGTCCAATATTTCCAGGAAGAGGCCCGCGCGGTGGCCGCCCTGCGTCATCCGAATATCGTGCCGATTTTCTTCATCGGACAGGAGGGCAATGTCGTTTTCTTCAGCATGGCCTATATCGACGGCGAGACTTTCGATGACTGGATTGAAACCCAACGCTGGTTCAACGAAGAACGCGCCAAGTGGTTCCTGAGTCATGCCATCGCGGCGCTCCATTCGGCCCATAAGGCCAATATCGTCCACCTCGACATCAAGCCAGCCAACTTCCTCGTCGATCGATCCAATAACATCATGTTGACCGATTTTGGTCTGGCCCAGAAAATCATCAAGGGCTCCGAGGAAGGCGCGGAGCGGGAAGCCTTTGGCACCCCGGCCTACGTTTCGCCGGAACAAATCACTCGGGAGAAGACCGATCAACGTACCGATATCTATTCGTTGGGGGCCACGCTTTTTCACCTGATGACCGGACGGCCGCCGTTTGAAGGCAATACCGTGGAGGACATTATCTGGGGACATTTGGAAAAGCCGTTCCCGATCGAAATTGCGCGCGATGCCAACCTGCCGACGGGCTGGATTTATCTGCTCAAGAAAATGATGGAGCGGTCTCCGGACGACCGGTTCGCCAATTATCGCGACCTGCGCAAGGCCCTCGAAAGCGTCCACAACTTCCGCTACGAAACCTCGCGCCTGGAAGTGCCCTTGCCGAGCAAACCGTTCTCCATTCCCCGTTCGGGTAACGATACCCAGACATTGCACGGCCTCCTGGCGCAAACCAAATCGAAATGGCGTGTCAGCGACGACAAGGGAAGCGGAAGCGCCTCCATCAAGTTCACACGAACCCAGGTCGAAGAAGCCATGAAAGAACGGCTGGAACCGTTGAACATCCACCCGATGATCAACACCATCCGTGATCTATGCCACCCTCGCGCCGAGGAACCCGAAGCACTGGCCGAGGCGATGGAAAAGGTGCCTGGCTACGAGCACGCCGTGCAGTCGCTGGTCAATTTTATGCTCAATCAGTCGGGAAATATTCCCGCCACCGAAGCGCTGGAAACTCTCGGCATGGAACGGTCCCGCAACTTGGCGCTGACTTTTTTCGCGCTGAATTACGAATGTCATCCCCAGTCCGCCAACTTCGACTGGACGCAGCTTTGGCGCCACCAGATGTCCGTCGGAATTGTGATCGATTTTCTTTACGACGCGCTCCATCTCAGGCGCAGTGGCCTGGAGTATGCGACCGGCCTGGTGCACGACATCGGCAAACTCATCCTGGCCGATCTTTTTCCTTTCGCCTATTTCACCACGATGAATCACTCCCTGCAGGATGAAGAAGCGTTGGTTACCTGCGAAACGGAAATGTTCGGTATTAACCATGCCGAGATTGGCGCGAATTGGCTTCGGGCCCAGGGACTTCCCGGCGCCTTGGCCGATGCCATTGAGTACCACGAAGCGCCGTCGGATCGCATCACCCGCCGCTCCCTGCTGACGCACGCGCTGGTCTCCTCCAATCACTTGGTCAAGCAAATCGGCATTGGTTACAGCGGTAATTCGTCGCTCGATCCTCGCCCCTGGGAGGAGTTGCCCTCCACCGGCATGATCTGGGAGGCGCGCGGAAATAAGGATTATCTTTTCGACGACTTTGCCCGCGATATCCTGGAACAGTTCGAAGGCTTTCCCGATTTGATTTGAGGCTGATTTTTTTGGCGTCTTACCAATCCGCCAAATGAACGAAAAGGAAGAATAAGGTGAAGCTTCATTTTATTTGTGCATTTGACGGATGTCCGTCTGGCTTTACCCTATTGATTCCAACCTTTAACGGAAAAATCTTATGTCCCATAAATACGAAAACAAACAAGCCGCGCTCCTCGCCAAGGTGAAGGGCAAAACCGGCAAAATCTCCGACAAGACCCATGAAGAGCACCTCAAGCTCTACACCGGTTACGTCAACAAATCGAACGCCTTGCTCGAAGCGGTCGAAAAGCTCGGCACGCCCGATCCCACGGACGCTGCCGTGGCCAACCAGATCTCTTCGAAGATTCGCGACCTGAAGGTTGACCTGACCTTCGCGCTGGGCGGCCTCAAAAACCACGAACTCTACTTCAACATCCTTGGCGGCGACGGCAAGCCGACGGGCAAGATCGCCGAACTCATCGACCGCGATTTTGGTTCCTTCGACAATTATAAGAAGGACCTGAAAGCCACCGGTATCGCCGCCCGCGGCTGGGCCTGGACCGGCATCGACCACGAAACCGGCAAACTGTTCAACTATATCGGCGACGCGCAAAATACGTACCCGATCTGGGGCGTCACCCCCGTGCTCGGCCTCGACGTCTACGAACACGCCTACTACGCCGACTTCTACACGGCCCGCGCTGGTTACATCGACGAATTTCTGAACTTCGTCGATTACAGTGCGGTTAACGCGCTCCTGCCCAAGTCGTAAATCGATCATAGCGCAATCCGCGTACAAAAAGCCCCGGAGAAATTTCTCCGGGGCTTTTTTGTTCATGGGCTATCAGGAACGCAGGAGCGTTTTAAATAAAGGCATGGCCAGATTCGCAAACTTGCAAGCCGCTGGATCATTAGGCTGCAACAAGCCGGAGGCTTGCCAGCATGGTAGC
>Ga0206954_1178_pt1 | contig 15972 bp, 18 predicted proteins | sample Alteio_BWOrgHeat_37_FD_153250 | JGI IMG/M metagenome (GOLD analysis project Ga0206954, IMG submission 153250) | Enriched cells from forest soil in Barre Woods Harvard Forest LTER site, Petersham, Massachusetts, United States -... | ecosystem: Environmental > Terrestrial > Soil > Temperate forest >...
CGATTGGTTTACCTGAGCGCAATGTTGTCCATTGGCGAATGCGCAAAGTTGACAACACTTCAGAAGCCGACGTTTTGTCTGACCTAGAAATCGCCATCAGATCTGGTGCCGTCAGACCCTCTGGTCACTTCAGACGCCTGCTTGTCTAGAGCACGAGTCAATAGTTGAGGTTGCTGAGCCGGTCCATTTGTTTGTATCGCATCGAATTCGGCATCAACCGCATCGCAGCATTACGCACCCATCGTGCCATTGGGTTCTGCCAATGAGATACCTGTCCGAAGATCCGTGCGTTCTTCACAATCCATTTAGCTTTTGGCATTCGGATGCGTTCATATTTCTCGAATGCCTCGGCAACTGAGCCCGTTTGCCCGCACTGCTCCGCCAGGACAAACGCGTCCTCTATTGCTTGCGCACCCCCTTGACCAACGCAAGCAAAATGCTCCCCAGGAAGACCAGAACTACCAACGGACCGGCATGCCACCCAGGGCGGAGCTGTTTGTGTTTTCTAAGCATGAATTGCCTCATTGACCGTAAGCGTAAGACCAACCACACGGTTGCGGGTGTGCGGAGCGGCATGATTAACGATTGCGTGCTGCCCAGGTGGCGGGCGTGAGTTCGGCAACGCGCTGAATGCCAACATCTGCGAGTCCGGGGAGCACGGCAGCCAGATAGTCGCGCGCCGCGATCTTCAAGCGGCGGCAGCTTTCCACGACGGAAAGGATGGCGGCGATCTTGGGACCGGCCTGCGCGCTACCGACGTGGATCCAGTTCTTGCGGCCAATCGCGACCGGGCGCATCGAGTTCTCTGCCAGATTGTTGCTCAGCTCGGCTTCGGGATAATCCAGGAAACGAATAAGCTTGGGCCAGAGATTCAAGATATAGCGGCAGCCTTTGCCGAGTTCACTGGCTGGCAGCGCGGTAGATTGCGCAGCCCTGACTTGCTTCTCGATTTTCTCCAACAATGGTTTGGCACGTTCCTGCCGTAGTGCATGGCGCGCGGCCACGTCCATCTTCTGCTGGCGGGCTTCTCCGTCGATGGCAAAGAGATCGTCGATTAGCTTTACGATGCCGAGACTTACCGCATCGCTGGGATTGAGCTGCGTAGCTTTGTAATGGTACCTCCTCGCGTGGCTCCAGCAACACACGTGGACGAGCTTCGGCCCGCCCACCTTGTCGTAGGCGGAGTAGCCATCTGTTTGGAGAATGCCATCGAACTGTCCCAGGAATCGTTTCGGCCCTTCGCGGCCACGGCCCATCTGGAAGTCGAATACCACGGTACCGCCAGGCTTGCCGTATTGCCACAGATACGCTTCGTGGTTCTTGCCCCGTCCGTCGTGCGTTTGCACCGGCACCGGCGTTTCATCGGCTTGGATGTAGCTGCCGCGGAGGAGTTCTTGTTTGATCGCAGATGCGATGGGTTGTAGCAACTCGCCCACGCGCAGCACCCAGCCATCCAGCGTGGCGCGGCTCAGGTCCACTCCCACGTCCTGCTCCAGCATCAGGCTTTGCCGATACAACGGCAGATGGCGGCAGTATTTATTCACAATGGTGTCGATCACGATGCGGTCGCTGACCAGACCCTTTTCGACGATCCTCGGCGGCAGCGGCGCCGTCACCACGCCATGCTCCTCGCACTTGCGGCACGCGCGCTTTTCGCGCTTGCTCACCACGACAAAGTACTGGGCCGGTTCCACATCCAGATATTCGCTCTCTTCGTAGCCGATCACGCTCTTTTGCTGGCCGCAGCCCTTACACGCGCATTGCTCTGGCGTGCAGGCCACCACGCGCTCGACGCGCGGCAGGTCGGCGGGGAGCTGCTGCCGGCCTGGATGCTTTTGCCGCCGGCGTACGATCGTTTCCAGTGGTTCGCGCTGGCTCTCGACTTCGACCTCGACATTGCTGACGCCCGGTTCCAGTTCCAGCAACTCCAGCTGCGCGTCGGAAAGCTTTTCGCTGCTCGCGCCGTACTTCGCGATCCGCGCCAGCCGCAGCCGCTCTTCCAGCAACTGGATTTTCAGTTCCGCAAACTGCAACCGGCTCTTCAGTTGTTCAATGATTTCCGCTTCGGAGGCTGGAGAGGTTGTGAACGGCGGGGGAGTCGTGCTCACGTTCTTTTAAGTAACAGAATGACTCCCCGCTGACAAGAGTTTTTACGCACTCTGCTGCGCTTGTGCTGTGGAAAGTTCCTCGCGAGTTACTTTGCGATACCAACGTTTGCGTTTCGTCTGTGTCAGATCGATGCCGCCGATCAGCAGCGTGAGTTCTTCATGGCTCAGCACCACCTTGCCATGCGCATCACCCTTCTGTGGCCAAGTGAACCTACCCTTTTCTAATCGCTTCGCGCAAACCCATAGCCCGCTGCCATCGAACACCAGCAGCTTGAGCCGATTGCGTTGCGCGTTGCAAAAAAGGAAAACATGGCCCCCGGTCGGATCGCACAACAGCCGGTCACGCACCAGACCAAACAAACCCTCGAACCCTTTTCTCATATCGGTAGCTCCCACCGCCAGATAGATTCGTGTCGCTGGACCGAAGCCGAACATCGTCTATCTCCGCTCCAGCACATCCAGCAACCGTCGCAGTGCAGCGTCGTTGAAGCCGGCCCGCACTTCGATCTTGTGGCCGTGGGCCGTTACGAGCAGCAATCCGCTGCCACCCTCATCGGCTTTCTGCGTTTTCTTTACGATCTCCACCGGCACCAACCGGCTCGTGGCCGTCTTGGGTCTGCGCAACGATTTATTTTTCTTCAGGCTGAGATAGCGGGAGAGCGTGCTCCGCCCAACATCGCGGTTTTCACAGAACTCATCTTGGCTTAGCCCGCTGTTGGCGAACTCTGTTGTCAGTTGTTCGATCTCGGCTGGAGAACGTCGCCGATACCTACGGGTGATCGTTGCTGGTTTTTCTGTCATCCCTTCAGGAAAACAGCTATGTTTCTACCTGAACAGATGTGTTTGGCGAGACGCTTACGCTTGATCCGTTCTGATATGCGCTTTTGCCCAAATCGTGCAACGCATTCGGTCTTCGGCAATGGATTAGTCGCAATCGTAGGCACCTAGAATTTGCGTAGGTTTTTAGCGAGCCAGATTTTTCAGTGGCCCGCCCGCGGATGACCATCTGGAAGTGCCGCTTATTCTAAATTCGGTTCTTCGTTACTTTGGGTGCAGGCGCGGCGCACGGCGCAAATAGAACGCATTCACTCGCAGTAGGCTCAGGTACCCGAAACCTATGCAATTGTCACCACTCGGCAGGCATCATCGTTAAATTAGGCTTAAAAAGCCAAGAGAAAAACTGGCTCGCAGCGACTAATTCTCCAGACTTTCCCCTTCATAGAACAGCGTTAGCTTGCGTATCCAACCTTGCTCTGGATGTCTTGGAATGTCCCATCGCCCATAAGCCTCCCCAGAGTGCGACCGCTATCAGAAGGCTACACCACTCGGAGGGATTAGTGGACGCCCCCGGAACAGCATAGAGTCCGAGAATCCTCGGCAGATGGAGAGTAAATACCCATATTGCGAACATGAGGCCAAGGCTTATAGCACCCCATTGCGCAAATCTGTGAAGACCGATACTCAGGCCTGCAGCAACAAAGGCCGTCCCAAAGAATGCAACCCAGAACGAGTGCCAGGGAATCCACCCTGGGATGAGATTGGCGATGAAATGCAAAGCTAGGAAGTGATCTATGCCGAAAACGATCAATGCGATCGCAAGAACATAGCAAGCAGTCTGTCTTAGCCATTGCGATATCGAACGCGAACCTGGCAACAGCCATGCAAGCGCGGCAATGGCCAAGGGTTGAAACACAATGGTTCGCAACCCTATATTTCCAATGTCTGCGGCGTTCTTCGGCGCATCGAGGGCAACGGCGCAAAAGAACAACAGCCCGCCAAGAAGCGTAGCTGACCGAAACGAAGATAGCTTGAAAAGAAGCTCGACAGCGCAAATAACCAAAATGACACCAAATGCATACGCCAGACCGGGAACCGTCGGAAGCCACGGAAGAACCGGGACAACATCGTAGCGCAGCCCAAGAGCGTGACTCGCCGAACGCGCAAAAATAATCGTCTCAACTCCAAATCCCGCAATGGCTATGGAGTACAACACTCTGCCCAGACCTGCCAGTTGGTCCACCGCCTGGTCCGCATTTGATTTCTTCGATCGCAACTGTCCCGATCGGGGTTGTTCCATAACTCCTTCAAAGTTTCGAACTCTTAGGACAACCGTTTCCTCTCCGTTATTGTAAAGCTCCATCAATTTCCATTCCTTTCAGTCGATGAGAGTCTCTTGGCTTTCAGGAACTCGAAACAATCGTAACACTTCCAATTTACGTTCCTTTGTAACTTGCGCACTTTAGGAATGAGGTCTGCTTATCGTCCATTTAGAGAAGTGGGCAGACATTCTGACGCACCCAGTTTCTCATCTCAGCACAGTGCCCCACCCGAAGCTTTGGAGGCGGTACAATTGGCGAAGAAGCCATATTACAGGCCAACATTGGGCAATAAATTACTTGACTCATCCAGTCCGCAGAGCGGAATATGAGGTCAGGCAATTGTATTGCCGATGAAAACCAAAGAAAGGAATTCATCGTGCAAATGCCCTACAGGCAGTACAGAGTTTACCGACAAAACCATCAAGAACTGGCAGATTGCGATTTGCCTCTACCTGTTCAGAAAGAGGATTGGATGGCTGTATGGTATGTGTATGGCGATGAAAGCGGAAAGATGGGTAAAGACGTAGACCGAACCTCTTTCTGCGGCTATGTGGCACACAACTCGGTATGGCAGATATTTTGCCAAAACTGGAACAATGCTAGGCATAAATGGAATGTTCCACCGATTCACATGGCGAGAATTATGAATCCAGATCGCAAAGACGACGACTGGAAAAAAGTTAAGGACCGAGAAGGAAATGGGTGGGAAAAATTCAGGGATCTAATGCTGGATGACTTAGCGGGTCTGGCTTACCATACAGATCTTGCTGCAATAGGCGCTGCCGTGGATTGTGCTCACTTCATGAAGATCGCTGATGCCGATCCAGATTTCAAGAAATTCCATAAAAACCCAGTTTTTGCGGCCTTCCATACGTTTGTCATGGATGCAATCGAAAGAACAGAAGTCACGGACAAAAGTTCGACTATCAGTATTGTCATAGACAATGACAGAGAGTATGCGATGAAAGTCTATGAACAATTAGAGGGACTTAAAGATCTCGCACTACACGATGAGAGATTTAAAAAAGTACGAGATCGAGTCCAAGGTATTTCGTTCGTCAATGACAACCATTATCCGGGCGTTCAGCTCGCAGACATGATTGCCTATGAATCTCGCAAAGCAATGGTAGAAAGAATTTCAAATCCAGACTATATATCGAAGCTATACGATACCTTGACCTTTAATCGTGTAAACCAACCTCGCTATTACACTCCGGAAGCCTTGGATAAACTGCAAGCCAACCTAAAGGAAGGGATAGCAAATGGCAGCATCAAACTCTGAGTTCGATAAATTCGATGCCACTATGCGCAAGGTGCTCTCTGTTTCGCATGAGGAAATGAAACGCCGCGAGGAAGAATGGAAGCGCACTCACTCAAAGAAAAAGCGGACTAAGAAGTCCGCTTCCCGCGCTTCAGGCGATAAGGGTTAGTTAACCGTGGTGGCTCCCACCTTGCCGGTTAGCTCGGCAAACGTGAGACGCTTCCCAACGATTTGCTTTACGGCTAGATCGAAGCGGCCAGCGTCATCAAGGTCTTTGCGGTTATTGAAGCGAAACATTTGCTCATCAAGATAACGAAACAGATGAAACGGTTCCACGCTCACATAGGTTCCAGCCACACCGCGCTTAAGCAGAGACCAGAAATTCTCAAGGCCATTCGTGTGTACGCGTCCATTTACATATTGCGCGGCATGATCTACAACCTTGTGGAGATAGTCAGCCGCGAGACCTTCATACGAGAGCAGCGCGTCAGTATACAGAGCCGAACCAGCTTCCACATGCTTGTAGACTTCCAACTGCAATGCGGTTTTGCGGCGATTAGGTACCACCACCGTGCGGAGTTTACCGCCGCGCTCAAGAATTCCCATGACTGCGGTCTTATCCTTTCCTCCAGTCCCGGTAATCCTGCGCTTCCGCTTGCTCAGGTGCCATATTACGCGATTTGCCGCCGATGAAGGTTTCATCAACTTCGACTTCGCTTCCGTCTCCGCCGATCTTGCTTCCGAAGAATTCATCCTGCAATGCCAGACGAATGCGGTGGAGCATGAACCATGCGGTTTTCTGAGTCACGCTAAGATCGCGGGCAATCTCATAGCTGCTAACTCCATTCTTGCAGTTAGTCAGCATCCATGTTGCCGCAAGCCACTTATCAAGGCCAATAGGGGAATCCTCATAAATAGTTCCCACCTTGACCGAGAACTGGCGTTTTGCGTGATGGCTGCTGCATTGCCATACGCGGCGGTTCGGATTGAACTTTACTTTCTCAGAGCCACAAGTGGGACAGGTAACTCCGTTTGGCCATCTACGCGCCACGAGGTAGTCAATGCAGTTATCGGGATTAGAGAAGTAGATAATTGCTTCTTGAAGGCTCTTAGGTTCTTTGTTCATGCCGTTCACCATGAACCAAGATTACCTAAAATACTTGGATGCGTCAAGTATATTATTACCCAAAATTGGGCCAACTGCCTGCTGCAGGAATCGATGCCTAAATCCGTCAGCTCGTCCGAAATCGCATTGGGTGATCGCCCGAAACAAATACAATTGAGTCGATGGCTCTACCGGCAACTACGTCAGGCGATTCTAGATGGACGCTTGAAGCCCGGTGCACGCTTGCCGGCCTCTAGAGATTTAGCGAAACACAACAAGTTGTCTAGAGGAACTGTCGTTGCTGTTTTTGAGCAGTTGCAGTCAGAAGGGTTCTTGTCCAGCAAAGTAGGTGCGGGGACCTGGGTCGCGGAACTCCCCGAAGCTCCCTTGCGTAAAAAGATTCCATTGCCCGAAGTGCTACGACTGCCATCGGCTCTTCAAGGATTAAGTTTTCCTCATCCAGGGCGCCCTTTTCGTTCTCATGAGCCAGCTCTGAGCGAGTTTCCGATCGAAATTTGGTCCCGACTCGCAGGACGGCGCTGGCGCGGGGCCACGGTTTCCGTACTCGGGCAAAGCGACCCTCGCGGTCATCGGGCGTTGCGGAACGCATTGGCAGAATATCTTGCCTTGTCGCGAGGAGTGAATTGTTCGGCAGATCAAATTGTGATCGTCTCTGGAGTACAACAAGCTCTTGATTTGCTGGCACGTATCCTGGTGCGTCCCGGTGACCCGGTTTGGATCGAAGATCCCGGCTATTTTGGCGCACTCATTGCTTTCAAAAATGCGGGAGCGAAGATTGTTCCCGTTCCTGTAGATAAAGACGGGATTTCAGTGGCCGCAGGCAGACGTCGTGCTTTCCATGCAAAGTGTGCATACCTAACGCCTGCGCATCAGTTTCCCCTAGGTGTGGCAATGTCTCTGGAACGTAGGCACGAAATCCTGCTCTGGGCGCAACAGGCCGGAGCCTTCTTGATCGAAGACGACTACGATGGTGAGTATCGATTTACAGGCCAGCGTATTCCGGTGTTACAAAGCCTGGACAAACGCGAGAACGTCATCGTTGTCGGCAGTTTCAATAAACTTCTCTTCCCTTCCTTGCGACTTGGTTACATTGTTTTGCCTTCTTGCTTGGTGGACACGGTCCTCGCATTCCGATTCGGGGTTGATCTTAACACCGTTGGTTTGGAACAAGCGGTACTGGCTGAGTTCATCGTCGAAGGACATATGATGCGGTACATTCGGCGAACATGTGAGTTATATGCCCGGAGGCTATCAGCTCTTCAGGAAGAGAGCCGCAGGTACCTTGATGGACTGTTGGAAGTTTCTCCCATTCGCGCGGGGCTCTACACCGTTGGATATCTCAGGAACGGCATGACTTCTCGTCAGGCAGAAATCGCCGCTGCGGGCCATGGTATTGAAACCATGGCTCTGGACCGATTCATGTTAGAACGCGCGGACCTGCATGGTGTTCTGCTGGGATTCGCCGCGTTCAAAGAAGCCCGTATACGAAGCGGTCTTGAGCATTTGGCAATTGCTCTTGAGCGCGCCTTGAAAAACACCCGCGTCGGTTGACCTTGCTGACAACTTCGGTAACGATCGTCAGTCTTTGTTCTCGAATCAACCCTTCAGTGTCTTTCCGATGAATGGAAAATCAGCCATCTCAAAATACTGCCGAATGAGAATAACAAGACGTGAATTGCGTAGACAATAGGTCGCAATATCGACAAATTGTCCTCTCTGCAGTTGCACTGCAGGTATCTGCATCACCTAAATTGGTCCAAAATATTGCAGCAATATGGCTCTGGAAATAAAAATAACAAACCCTGAGACTACTGTTGAGGTAACGGCGCGCACTACTTAGTCGGAATGACTTCAGTCATCGTGGCATATCTCGAATTAAGAGGCAACGGCGGGTCCGCCGCGCAATCGTGCACTTTGGGTCGAGAAAGAACAACCCAAAGAGATACGAGTCATTTTCGATGACGTAGTTAGACGTTCCAAATAACTGTTGAGCACTCACTTGAGACACATGATCAGTTTATCCAGGAGGATCGTCGCGTGAGAACCGGCTTGGGCCGTAACTACCTCCCTACCTTTGTCCTAGCCAAGAATTCTAGGTTCAGATAATGCTTTGCATAAGCAAGACTAGACGGGGTTAGGCGCATTTAAATGGCAATAGAAGTAAGTTCCTCAACCCGGAAAGGAGGTCAGTATATGGAACCACATATCATCTCGGCGCTGGGCCTTATCGCTTTGGCTATGTGGATTGGCGGCCATTATACCCCATTGCTCAAATGAGAAAAGCAACGGCGGTGACCGTCGGATTCTGTGCGCTTGTTACGGGGAACTTGTCCGCTTGAACTCGACGCTGAATCTAACCCAACTTCAACATGTCAACAAAGAAATCATTGAATTTAGAGATGGAAGGGAAACCAATGAAAAATATCATAAAGCATCTAGCAAAGCTCCTATTGCTGGCTCCTTTTGTTCTTGCTCCGGTGACAACCCGTGCTCAGGGTGCACCTTTCTGCAGCGATACGGTGGGCTCTTCCCTGTCGGTACCAGCCCCATCACCTGCGGTTGGTTATGTGATTTTCCCCAATGCCTGCATGTATGACGGCGATGACAGAACCGATTTCGTCTTTCAGCCTGATGGGAATCTCGTTGTCTACGATTTTGGTTCCGGTCGCGCCTTGTGGTCTTCGCGTACCAACGGCAAGGGTGGAACCACGTTGGAATTTCAAAACGACGGTAACCTAGTGATCTACCATTATCCAACACCGATTTGGTCAACGCAAACCTGGGGCCATCCATTCAGCACACTAGTCGTGCAGTACGACGGCAACGTGGTGATGTACGACGACTCCTCCGGGAAGCCGCTCTGGGCGACCATGACAAATCGCTTCTGAAACCTGCTTCTCATCCGGTTCTTATGCTGAATACCGAACAACAGCGATGCGGAGCCGAAGGGCTGCCGCATCGCTAATGCGCGCTTGTAAAAACTCGATTGCGTCGCAGGGGCAATCTGCTCCCGGATAAACGAATCCTTTGCAAGTGCGGGGTGCAATCGACATTCCTTTTTCGAGATTACATGCACCACCAAAAGACGGCGGGCCACACGTCATGCCAGAGAGGAAATCTATGAAAACGGTAATTTACATTTCTCTCCTGCTCCTCATATTTCGACCTTGGGGATTTGGACAAACTGGATATCAAACTGGGGAGGACATGCCTACCCTGCAAAATGCTAACTCGAAGCGGTCATACTCCGCAGCGCCATCAACAGTCATTGGAGAGGGGTGTTTTTTAGGTGGGATGGTCGTGAATGCCACCACGGGAGAGCCGGTCGGCAAGGCTGTCGTAAAGTTATTGCGAGACCGGAACAATCGTCACGGCAGCGCCGCATATGAGGCCGCGAGCGATGCTACCGGCCATTTTGAAATTACGGGCATCGACCCCGGCGAATACATGTTGTCAGCAACCCGTAACGGATTCGTCAGTCAAACTTTCGCTTCGGCCGACTCTTCTGGGCTGGTTTCCAAACTCGCGCTGGCTCCCGGGCAGAACCTTAAAAATATTCTATTTCGTATGACTCCACACGGAGTGATTACGGGAAAGATTCGGGATGAGGATGGCGAGCCATTGGCGATTGTGACGGTTGAGCTTCGCCGAGACCATTCCTTGACGGGGCAAAGCGAATTGGCCGCCGGAGGGCGCGCATTGACGAACGATTTGGGCATCTATCGTATCTCCGGTGTTGCGCCTGGACGATACTACGTGAAGGCTACGCTACAGCAAGGGACGTACAGCGAGCAGGTTCACGGTACCGCGAGGCCGGCAAAGATTTACCTTCCGACCTACTATCCCGGAACAACGGATGCTTCAGCCGCAATACCGATCGACCTCAAGGCAGGACAGGAACGTGACGCGGATCTGACAATAGCAAAGGCGGCAGCTTTGCAAGCGAGTGGCAGGTTGGTGAGCCGTGGCCAACCCCTTCCGAACGCCGTCATCTTCGCCGTTCTCAATGATGGCCCTGCTTGGGCCTCCAACAACCGCAATTATGCGCGATCCAACGATGCTGGCGACTGGGTAATGACTGGTTTGCTGCCTGGCTCTTACACGCTCGTATCCGAACTGCTTGCGGATGGCACTCGCATGGGCGCGCACGTACCACTGGAGATCCGATCAGAAAATGTCCAGGGGCTGCAAGTTGTACTGAAGCGGAACCCGGAAGTCACAGGCCAAATCAACGTAGAAGAAGGCGGTCATATTGTGTTCACTACGTTGAAAGTAGAACTGCGGCCACGTCAACCCTTGGATTCCATGCGATACGGATGGGCCGTTGCCAACGAGAGGGGTGGCTTCCTGCTTGACGGCGCCAGCGCGGATACGTCGGATGTAGTCATCTCCGGTCTCCCCGATGGTTATTATGTCAAGTCCGCGAGGCTAGACAGCCAGGATATCTTTGACACAGGAGTCAAACTCGGGTTTGGTGATTCCGCCAAACTAAGCATTCTTGTAAGCCCAGCTGGCGCTACGTTAGAAGGGATCGCAGTCAATTCAGAAGATAAACCATTGCCGGGCGCACAAATCCTAGTGCTGCCAGACTTGTCCCATAGAGGAAACCAACAGAATTACCGGACCGCCACAGCAGACCGCAACGGCCACTTCAAAGTAAACGGTATCCGTCCTGGCGATTACACTGTGGCTGCGTGGGACTCCATTGGCTCCGATGGCTCCGACGAATATAGGCATCTAGAAATCCTCGAGAAGAATGAAACACTGGGCCAACCCATCTCTCTGGAAGAAAACGCTCAAAAGTCACTGCGGTTGACAGCAATTTACGCAGAAGAAACCAAATAACCGAATGCGGTACGGCTTATATCAGATCGGCGGAGCTATCGTCCAGGGTAATTGGCGGCGCATTATTTGAGGCCATCCATTTTCAGGAGGGCCGCATACTATAATAAATCCGCATTTCAGAAATTAGCGCGTACCCCCGTTTCCGCGATGTTCCGAGCATTGAAGTGGAACTGAGAGACCGCAAGGACGTACCGTCGACGGGAGCAGGCGAAGATCCCATTGTCGGCTTCGCGCCCGGCGTCAGAGCCATATTTGCTCTGCCAGGATTGATAACTGAGCACAGCAACCGGTTGTGCATCTGGTTTATCGTCGTCTTGGTTAAAGACCCTTCCCCCGAAGGCACCTACGCCGAACGTTGAGAAATAATTCCCGGTGACATATTCTGAACGCAACAGATTCGATTCCGATTGCTTCGCTCGCCTGACGCTCATATTACCGTTGCTTCCTTGGAATGCAGCGAGTTCTTCAAACGCCGGTGTCTCCGTCTTTAAGCGCTCATAGAGTGAGAATGAAAACATCCCCCAACGCCCCTGAGGGCTCCACATCGCACAGCAAATATCGCCGTCGCCAACCCGATAGAGGCTGTCGGGATTGGAAACGGGCAAGGAGCGGAGCATCACCACGTGGATCAAATTGAATATCGCGGTGGTTCCTCCGATTCCCAAGGCCAAATTGAGCATCGCAGTGGCGGTAAAAATGGGGGCCATGCGCAAAGCGCGGAAGGCGTATCGGACATTCCGTGCAAGCGTTTCGAGGAAGTGGATGCCTCGCGCCTCCCGGCATTCCTCTTTGATTGCCTCAGATCCGCCGAAGAGAAGATGAGCGCGGCGGCGAGCTTCGGGAACAGGTACGCCGGATTGCACGAGTTTCTCAGCTTGTTGCTCGAAGTGAAAAGATAGTTCGTCGTCGAGTTCACTCTCGACTGCCTGGCGCCGAACTAGGGCGCGCAGGCGAAATGACAGATCTCTAAGCATCTTCCGCTCCCAGAGCCATCTCCAATATTTGCGCAACTGCAGTAGCGAGCTTCCGCCATTCACTCTTTTCAGTGTCCAGCTGCTTTTTCCCCTTTGGCGTGAGTTTGTAGTATTTCGCTCGGCGATTGTTGTCTGAGATTCCCCAGTGCGCTTTGATCCACCCACGGCGTTCAAGGCGGTGCAAAGCTGGATACAGTGAGCCCTGCCGAACCTGTAAGACTTTGCTAGAGACTTGATGAATCCGCTCAGAAATCGCCCATCCGTGTTGTGGCCCAACCGCCAAGGTCCTAAGAATCAGAAGATCGAGCGTGCCTTGCGGAAGATCTATGAGGTGTTCCGACATTATTCTCCCCTTTCACTTCTACAGGGATGTTACACCTGCTCCTGTCGGTGCTCAAGGGGGCGTAAATTACGTTCTTTGGCATGCTCTCCTCAGAGGGAGAGTTGCGCCATGGAGGTAACCAGACATCCAAGTGAAAATCGATGCGAAGATGTCTTGTTGTGATCTGATTGCCGATAAATAAGCGATGACAAGCAAAAGGCAGCGAAGAATGAAAAGGGGCGGCATAAAATCGGGAGTTTTGCTGTGGTGAATGTCCACCGCTTCGCTTGGTGGATGTAAGAAGCTTCACCCCACATTGGCACACCTTGTCATGTCTAGCGGAACGATTTCAAGAGACTGATTGATCAATTTTGAATAATATCCATTGAGTATGAAAGTGCCAATCTTCTCCCTACTAATGGTCATACTCATTGTGTCCACAGCTTTGTCACAGACGATCCCATCGACTCCATCGGATGAAGGCACGTTCGGAGGAGGCGGTGAAATCATCGACAAACCTCCGCTTGAGTTCGATCCCGTTCCGGTCCCCTTGGCCATTAAGAGCTGGAGCGTTCGTCCACCTGTCACGTTTACCGGATTTGACGAAAGTAAATACGGATTCAACAGGGTCGATTTCTACCGCTGGCACGAGACTGCCCCCGAACTCAAAGAGAACGTTGATAACCCGCTGCATGATTCTTCTGAACGGCTGATGCTTGCCATGCACTTGACGGGCGCTCATCAGGACCGCTGGTTCCAGCTAGGTGAAGCTCCTGGCGAAAAGGAGGACCTTCTCTACATTCAGGCATTTGAAGATTTGAACGAAGGACTGCGAACTCTGCAACCTGGAGACACGCACGACCAAGATACTGACGAAATGTCTGGCTGGCTTGAACTCAAGTTGGCAACCCCAGATTCGAAGCTCCCCTTATTTCGCGCACAGTTTGGGTACAACCAATCGGGTGCTAGTACGCAATCGGTAACAACAAATCAATTACTCATTGACCTGCGCAATAGCAATCAACAGATTCCAAAGGCCGCCCAAATCACCGCAGTTTCAGGTGGCGGTGTATGCGGCGCATTCGACAATGGCGCCTACCGCAGTGACACAACAGAATGCCGTTGGCGAAATTCCGCACAGGATTTTTATTGCACTACCACTACCTCCTTCATAGGGGAGTTCGCCACTCGCAGCGCCGAAAAGACTTTCTTTCTTTTGGAGCGAAAAGAAGCGCGGCCCGATTGGTACACACCGGACGTGCCCGCCTATCTTGCCGGACTAGCAATAAAGGTTCGCGGCAATCCGCGTACATCTACCGCAGGCGTATTGGTTTATGGGCTAGGACGGGCTACTCTCCTTGGACGCTATCGCGATGTTCTGCCCAACGCTGAGATCTTTCTCTTTGCAACGCCTGCGGCGAGCGACAAGATTGCTGGACAATTCTTTACGGTTACGTTTCCTGAATCAGGCAAGCCGGTGACTGCGCATGTTCCCAAGTGGACGATCAGTGGCGATGCCAGCGATGAAGCCGAACCTCCCGCCGGCTACACACCTGTGAACGAGAAAGACAAGTACAAAGTGCGGGATTTGGCGAGCAAGGCGGGATTTCATGCGATCCAGGCAATTCTTCAAACGGACAATGGCAACTGCGCAAAGGCGAATGATGGAAATTGCATGATGACACGGGTGCTTTATTGGATTGGTTTGGAAGCTGCGAATGGGACTTTGATCACAAACTCCGTGCGCTTAGCCAGCAACGATAGCGAGTATGCACAATGCAACCGAACATTCCACGATGCGACGGTGACCTCGCTGCATCTGGTCGCGACTTCGGACGCTGTGATTCATGTGCAGCCCGCTTTTACGGAAGATGCAGGCGGCCAGATCGAAGACGACGATCATGCAACCTGCGCCTGGAACGGCGTATTACGCTGGAAACCCGGCAGCGGATTTCGCGTCCACAAGACCGCCGATGACTGTATTGCTCCCCTCCGTGACGTCACGATCGGCGGCGATGGGTCGATTCAGGCGAAGCCACACATTAGCACACAGTAAGAAAGCAGGGCCATAGAGCAGAATCCAACCTTCAAACCCACGCTGCGACGATAAATCCTGCTGTGTGTCTGGAAACGTACAGGACGGCGGTCGACGAACGCAGGCTGCTAATTTCCTGGGCTATCTCTCTTCTCTCTTCCTTTGGGACGCGATCTAATACTGTAACTCTGAACTGGGCAGGCCCCAATCCGCTTCCGGCGATTTCTCAGTTAACTCCTTCATCCTCCCAGGCTGGCAGCAATGGATTCTTAATGCAGTTACAGGGGTCTAACTTTGTTTCAAGTTCGGTCGTAAATTGGAATAACAGCGCGCTAACAACAATATTTTTCAACGCGGGACTTCTTGAGGCGTGGGTTCCTACTGCAAATTTGGCTGCGCCGGGAACGCCAACAATCACAGTCACAAGTCCGGCACCAGGAGGCGGCGCCAGTAACGGTGTCTCGTTTGCAGTGCAAGGATTCAGCCTCGGCACCCCATCCGGCGGATCAACTGTAACTATTACCCCCGGCAACAATGCGATTTACACGCTGACCCTCAATTCTGTTGGGCTTAGTGGTACTGCAAGTTTCGCATGTTCTGGTTTGCCAACCTACGCAAGTTGTTCTTTTTCTCCGAACATCCTTAACCTACCCGGAAACGGCAGTGCGACTGACACCCTAACCATCTCGACCAGCCAGACTAGTTCGGTTGTGGAACTGCGCAGGAACAATCTGTTCCTTTACGCCGGCGTGTGGGCCATATTTCTATGGGTGAAGCCTCTGGCGCGACGCAGAACTATCCATCGATCTGGTTCCGCATACAAAGCAATTTGGACAGTGATTATGGCAACCGTAGTGGGATCATTCGTGGCTTGCGGAGGCTGCGGAACAAGCCCGACAACATCCAATCAGTCAGTCATTCACACTGTCGCATCCGGGTCATATGCGGTTGCAGTGACCGCCACCTCAGGCTCGGCGAGTACCAGCATTCCGCTCACGCTGACTGTCAACTAGTGCCGGCTGCAGGGTGGTGTCCTGGCTTTTAGGCCACCACTCTGCTCCGTGAACAGCCGCCCGAATTGCGTACGGATTGCCAACCATCCCCCGGAACCATGGCATAGGCTGGTGTGCCGCGGATACTGTAAGGTGAGCAGTTTGCCTACGAGAAGAAATCTACTGGTTGCCCTCTCACTAATCGCATGC
>Ga0206954_1160_pt1 | contig 15950 bp, 12 predicted proteins | sample Alteio_BWOrgHeat_37_FD_153250 | JGI IMG/M metagenome (GOLD analysis project Ga0206954, IMG submission 153250) | Enriched cells from forest soil in Barre Woods Harvard Forest LTER site, Petersham, Massachusetts, United States -... | ecosystem: Environmental > Terrestrial > Soil > Temperate forest >...
ACGCGCGTGCGAGGTCAGCACAAATGCGTCGTACTGCTGAATGCTCTTGAGTACCTGGGCCAGCATGCTCATGTTGGTCTATTCCACGCTCATCTTGTGTCGCGAATTTGGCGTTCGTGAACGGCTTTTTCAAAAACGACGCTCTTGCAGAATTTCGTCACTTATTAATCGCATCCTTGCCTACTTACGCTTTCTGCGTTTCGACCGGCTCAGCAACTCGTCGATGCGGTGTCCATACTGCTCTGACCGGTCGAGCTGAAAATGCAGCTCGGGCACATGACGCAGTCCGAGGCGCTCACCCACCTGATGGCGAATGTAGCCACGGGCGGCGCTCAGGCCAGCGATGGTGGCGTCCCCTTCTTCTTCATTCCCTTCGACGTGGATGAAGACACGTGCGGCTTTTCCACCCGGAGCCAACGCGACTTCGGACACCGAGGCAAGCCCAATCCGCGGATCTCCCAACTCGCCTTCCAGCAAGGCTCCGATTTCTTCGCTCATGGCTTTGGCCAGGCGCTCTTGGTGGTACTGCTTTCCTCGTTGCTCAGGCATGGCAAACCTCGCCAGTGAAAACCCATGAGTCTAACAAAGGGGATGGGTAATGGGCAATCAGAGAGATTTTGGAAAATTAGGACGAATATTGACAGTGCTTCGCGATTGCATACCCAAGCATTTCTAAAACAACACCTATATGCAACATTCAGGAATATCGCAGCCAAGCCTCAATGTCACAATGCTGGCAAAATTCTGGAACACCCGGAGAATCCAGCATCCATCGCCAGAGAAGCTTGCAACAGTATGAATAGAACAAGCCTTGTCGGGATCCTTCGCTGAGGCTCAGGACGACAATCCGTTGTGAGGATGGCTACACTTCGACCAACAAATACATCCATAGGTCGACTTCATTTGGTGACATTCGCAGTGGACTGCCTTTGTTTTTTCGAGACATCCACTGAAATGCGATTGCATTGCCTCCGCAATCGCGGTAAAAAACATCATGACCCATGTGCAACTTGTGGAGGTCGCGATCCACTGGCTTCGGACTTATCGCTGCGGCATCGTGCTCTCCGAACAGGCCTGCTCGACCGGAGAAACTCCCGACGCCATCGGATGGAAAGGCAAGTGCCACTCGGTCGTCGTCGAGTGCAAAGTGACCCGTGGCGACTTTCTTGCGGATCTCAAAAAGCCCTGGCGCGCGGAAGATACTTGTGAAGATGCTCTGGGCTGCGAGCGCTTCTATCTCGCTCCGCGTGGGCTCATTCGTGAAGAAGAACTTCCCGCCGGCTGGGGATTGCTCGAATACCATAGCCGCCGCGTCAACCTGCTGCGCAAATCAAAAAAGAATCTCCGCACCGATGCCGGCTTCAAGAGCGAGATGAATCTGTTGCTCGCCAGCCTTATGCGCGTCGAAGTACGCATTGAACCTCAACGCATCACCGAGTTCCTGAAGTGGAAGAACCGTCTGCTCGAATACAACGGCGGCGTGATGCCCGAAGGCGTTGTACCCGACGAGCAGGAGGAAAATCTCTACCTCACCGTTGCCGGAAACCACTGATGCCGATCGCATATCTCACACTGGAGCTGCGTATTGAGATGGCGCAATCACTCAAGGACAAGCGCCAGGTCGTCCGCAGTTTGAAAGATAAGCTGCGCCACAGCTTCAATATCTCCGTGGCAGAGATCGAAGAGACCAATCTCTGGCAGCGCGCAACGATCGGTGCAGTCAGCATCTCGAGTTCGCGCGACTATCTCGACGGTCTCATGCGCAACGTGGAGCAGGCTGCGGAACGCATCGCGCGCGACGCCGGCGCAGAAGTAGTGGACTCCTTTGTCGACTATCTCTAAGTGCAACCTCCATTCTGCGCGCATCATCTGCATATGACTGTCTTAATGTTTCTTTAGATTTCCCTTGCGGTGCATTTTTAACCTTGCCAGTGCTTTTAACCGATGTCTGCTTGCACACCGGCGCGGCGAGTGCTGGCCGTTTACGAACGTTTGATATAGGCCCAAAAACAGCCCTTCACGAACTTTCTGGCGGCCATTTCCTGTTATGCTTATTCCGTTAGTGTGTCTCGACTCGACCTGCTGGCTCTGCCGACTCAGTCGTCGCTCTGCTTACTCGTCCCTCTGAGAATTCACCAACAAACTCAAATTTCAGGGAACAGCGAATGAACATCTATGTTGGTAATCTTGACTTTGCAACGACGGAAGACGATCTGAAGAATGCCTTTGCGGCACACGGGGCGGTAGATCGGGTTTCGCTGATGCGCGACAAGTTCACTGGGCAGCCGCGGGGTTTTGCTTTCGTGGAAATGCCTGACAGCACCGAGGCACAAAAGGCGATCGATGCACTAAACGGCACAGCACTTCGCGGACGTAACGTCAATGTCAACGAAGCGCGTCCTAAGACGGAACACGGTGGTGGCGGCGGACGCGGATTCGGCGGCGGTGGCGGAGGCGGTAAACGCTTCGGCGGCGGCGGTGGTGGTGGCGGCCGTGGACGCGGTGGTGACCGTGGCGGCGGCGGTGGTGGACGCGGCGGCGATCGCGGCGGCTTCAACCGTTACTAAATTCTGACAACAAATCTCAGCCCTCGGTTTTGCGAATTTACGCACACCGGGGGCTGACTCTTTCTACGCTTCTTCGTATAACCTACCAATACAAATCTTCCAGCGCCTCGCCCAACTCTGGGAATTGAAACTGGAATCCTTCTTCAGTAAAACGCTTCGGAATGCCTCTTCTTCCAGTCAGTGCCAGCTCTCCTTCCGTCCCCAGAAAGAATGCTCCGACGCGCACCAGAAACGCAGGCATCGGCGGACTCGTCGGCGCTTGCAGCACACGGCGCAGCTCACGCATGAACTCTTTGTTCGGAGCGGGCTCAGGAGCGGTCGCGTTGTAGACGCCGCTTGCGGCATCGTGATCGAGAATAAACTCGACGATCCGATTCAGGTCGGATTTGTGCATCCAACTGATGTATTGGCGTCCGTTGCCGGCTGCGCCGCCGAGTCCACATCGTGCCAAAGGACGCAATGAAGACAGGATGCCGCCATCGCGAGAGAGTACCGAACCAAATCGCAAAATCACTTTTCTCATGGAAGGCAGAACCAGGTCGGCAAAGGCCTGCTCCCAGACTTTGCAGGTGTCTGCTAAAAAACCTTCACCTGCAGGCGAGATCTCATCGCAGATGCGCTCTCCGGCGTTGCCGTAAATTCCCATTCCGCTTGCCTGGATCCAAATGCGAGGCGGCTCGCGCAGCTGTGCGATAGCTTCGCCTAACACACGCACAGAGTTCACGCGCGACTCGACAATTTCGCGGCGGGATTCTTCGGTGTAACGGCAACTGATGCTTCGTCCCGTGAGATTGATGACGGCATGTGCGCCGTCGAGCCGATCGCTCCACGAGGCGAGGCTTTCGCCATCCCAGACAACCTCTTCCGCGAGTGCATTCGGGCGCGGCGTGCGGGTGAGCACAGCCATGTCGTATTTTCCTGCAAAATATTTTTGCAGGGATTGGCCGATGACGCCGCTGCCACCGGCAAGAATCAGTTTAGGGCGCACACAGAAATCTTACATCTATGAGCTTTTCACGCTATCGATTTGAAGCCGTATGGGCTGAAGTGCCTGATGCGGAATCATTGCATCCCCGCATCGGCCAGCATCGCCAGAAACTGTTTCTGCGTGCGCATATCGATGGACTCCGTCACCAGCTTGCCTTCGCGGTTGTAGACGAAGCTTTTGGGTATGCCTTCGACAGCGAAGAGTTCGTGCACTTTGCGATCAGGGTCGAGCATGATGGGATAGCTAAAATTCTGTTTGGAGAGGAAAGGCTTTACGTCACTTTCTTTCTCGTCCGAGAGCGCGAGAATGACGAAACCCTGATCCTTGAATCGCTGGTAAAGCGCATCGAGGTCCGGCATCTCCTGGCGGCACGGTGGGCACCACGTCGCCCAGAAGTTCACCAGCACCACCTTGCCCTTGAGCTGTTTGAGCGTCCAGCTCTTGCCCTGTAGGTCCGTCAGCGTAAAGTCCGCCTGCTGGCGGCGATCATCCGCGTCCTTTAGCTGCGCCAGCGCCGCAGCAAACTGCGGATCATCAAGTGCGGCCTTCATGTGCTCATAGCGGGCCAACTCTGCAAGCTCCAGATACGGTTGGGCGGGTTTCTCATGCGCCGCGGCAACCGGATGCTCGCGCACTGCCTGCTCCAGCGTGGTGGTAACTTCCTGCAGCGTGTCGCGCCCGAAATCGCCTTCCGTGGCCCTGCTGGAGAGAGCGCCAGCCAACAGCAGCTTATGCTCGCCCGTAGGTAGCTTCCTGATCTCCAGGGCGAGTTCTTTGGTCAGCGATGCCCGATGTTCAGGATAGAGGCTACGCAGGCTGCGGATCTGGTCTGCAATGGGCTTCTCCTGGGCTGTCCAGTCTGGCTGCTTCTGGGCAAAGCATGCGGAGGCGAGGCCAAGAAAAATGCAAAGAAGAGCGGTGCGGCTTAGGCGGTGCATGAGAGCAGCATAAAAGAAACTGAGAATCACCGCCAAGCCAGTACAAAAGAAAACGGCGCGAAGCGTAGCAGCCACTTCGCGGCCAGTTCTCAATCACTCAATCTCCTGGAACGTTATTTAGCGCAAACCCACGGCAGCTTGCGTCCCATTATGCGAAGGCTTTCTGGCGTTTGCGTGCAATTTCACGCCGCGTTCGGAGATAAAGCGCTCCACGCTCTCGCGATCACGAAATGCCTCAGTGCCCCCAGGACACGTCGTAGAGAGCGCTCCGGCAGCGTTACCGTGCTCCAGGCAGGTTCGCAGGTCTGCTCCACTTACATACGCGTGCAGAAAGCCCGCATCGAAGCTGTCGCCCGCGCCTACCGCGTCGATGGTCTTTACCTGAATGCCCGGGCAAACGATGCGCTCGGCACCTCGATGCGCCACGGCTCCCTGTGACCCGATCTTTAGCACCACGACCGGAACTAGTTCCGCCAGACGCTTGCCTGCTTCCGCGATGTCGTTGACGCCGGCCAGACGCTGCGCCTCACGCTCGTTGGGCAAAAAGACATCGACGTATTGCAGCAGATCGCGCACGCCATGCCAGCAATCTTCAGGATCGTCGTTGGTATCGAGCGAGATGGTTACGCCCGCCTTTTTCAGCTTGCGAAAAAGCTCGGGAACGTGCGACTGCAATCCCTTCTGCAGGTAATAGGACGAAAGATGAAAGTGGCGCGTATCCGCAAGGTAGTCGAAATCCAGCTCGTCGCCACGAAGCTCTTCGATGGTTCCGGCATAGGTCAACATGGTGCGCCAGCCGACGCGCTGCAGCACCACCGTGAGTGACGACTTGATGGCGCCATCGATCTGGCGTACACGCGAGATATCCACGCCGCTGCCTGCCAGTTGCCCCAGGGCGATCTGCCCGAGTTCATCGGTGCCAATGCAAGACTGAAAGCCGACCGTGCTGCCAAACGCCGCCAGATTGTGCGCCACATTGGCCGAAGAGCCGCCCAGCGTGGTTACAATACCCGTTGCCAGCAGCTCCCGCTCCGGAGGAAGATCCTCAGGCAGCCCATAGAGAATCAGATCTAAATTCATTTCACCGGCGAGTGTTACGTCAAAACGTGGCATAAGTATGTCGAATATTCCCTTATTAAAATGTGTTTTGCCGAAGAGTCAAATGAGCAACTGACAAGAGGCTGGGGCTAACGCAATCGCAAAATCTTTCGAAGTACCAGATACCCAATTGGTAATCTCAATTCCGTCCTGGTCCGCGCCGGGGGAGGGATTCGCGGTCAGCCGACTGTCTTCTATCAGCAACGAAACCCTGCTCGAAGGATTTTTTCCTGGCAAAACATAAAAACTCTTAAAAACTGGCACTGCATGTACGTCTTCGCACCACAAGTAAGTCTTTTATTGAAACGTTTTAATACAATCACAGTATGCCTTTGCCGGCTGCCGGGGTCAAGAACAAAAAATCATTTTAGCCATTGGAATACATGTGACTATAAGACGCATTACCGCATCCTAAGATGATGCAATAAAATTCTTACAATCAATAGTTTAGAGCCCATAAAGAAAGAGGCCGCGGAATTCTCCGCGGCCTCTTTATGACTGAGCGGCGCCCGCAAGATGATTCGCGGTCCATCGCTCAAAGCGCTGACGAAAACATTACGGAGGCGTGATGTTTTCGCAGGTGTTGGTGCTGCTGTTGTAGAGCTGCGTGGTATCCACCGGTTCATTGCTGGGCGGATTCAGGATAATCGTGGCCACTGGTCCACTGGTGGTCATATTATCCTCGCAGTTGAGCACGTCGGTTTCGTTCGACGGCGGATTGCCGCCTAACCACAAGTCGACGTGGTATTCCTTCTGCTTCTCCCAGTCGGCTTCGCAGTTGCCGGTGCCCGCCACTGGCGGTCCGGAACCGGTGCACTCGTCTTCGTTGATGAAGTACTTCTTCAGGTATGGCACGTAGATGACATCGCCAACCTTGAACTCTCCATCTTTCGCATCGCTGGCAAAGCTGCTCGGATTGCTGAAGGTGCCGCCGGCGGTGGCCACATTGTGCAGTGTCGGATTTCCGCCGTTAGCCGGATAGGCAATCGCGTTGCCCGGAGGAGAGTTATCCCACCATCCGTAGAAGGTTACGTAGACATTGTTGATAGTAGTACCGCCGCTCACTGGAGTAGCAGTCGGAGTTGCAGTCGGCTTGGCCGTTGGGGTCGCAGTTGGTTTCGCCGTAGCAGTGGCAGTAGCCGTGGCTGTTGGCTTTGCTGTTGCAGTCGGAGTCGCAGTTGCAGTTGCCGTCGGTGTTGCTGTGGCTGTAGGCAGTGGCGTTGGAGTGGGCGTCGGTCCACCGGCTTGCGAGATGATCTCGATTGCGCTGGACTTGGGAGCATCGGCCGATCCCACCGTATAAGAGATCACGATTTTTCCACTGCTATTTGCAGTCGCCGTGAACGATTCCACGACGGCCTTGTTCGCTGCGCCGGCAGCGGCCACGATGTCGAAATTCGACAACACGGTAGTGCCGTTGATGGCAACGTTGAATTTACGCTGCCCGGTTTTGGTCCAATAAATTTCGGCAAAATGCAGACGCACGGTATAGCTGGCGCCGGCGGTCAGGCTGGGGAAGGTATAGCTGAAGCTGGTCGGGTTCTGATTGCTGTCGCCGCCCCAGCGCTCGGTCTGGTAGACCTTGGCCGGAGCCGCGTTGGCCACGCCGCTGGTGCTGATGGTCGTGGTGGTGGATGCGGTGAGTCCGCCGCTGAAATCCTTATCGGCAACGAATGAAGAAACCGCGCTGCCGCCGGAGTTTATCTGATAGACCGCGGTTTGGGCCCACGCAGACGCTCCGATCAAAATCGTAAGCAGGAAGAGAGACAAGCGATAGACCCGATTACTCCTCCGGGTCGGGCACAACCGTGGGGAAAAACCGGTTGCAGGACGGGGGGTTCGATTGACTTGCATCATGGCTCCTTTAATTCAAACGTCCCGTGCTTGAAATCATATTGAAACGTTTGAATAGGCGCGATTATGCGTCTGGTTGGGTGGATGGTCAATAGACCAGGGCTGCAGTTGAGACCCAAATGAAGTGAGCAGGCAAGAGAAGGTAAAAAATGATATCAAGATCATGAGGAGCAAAGACGACACATGAGGAATGCAATCGCATTATTTGTTTGTGTTCAATAAGTTAGCTCTGGAGCAATTCGAACTCCACTCTGTATTGTGCATTCCCGGGATGAACCGTTACGCGTACGTAATGTGCGCTTTAATTGGCGAGATCAGCCTTGGTTTTGAGGACAATGGAGCCAAGATCATGGCTTTTGGCGTCTTTTTCCAGAATTTGCAGAGATGCGCGCGCCCTGGATTTGTCACCCGACCTTAGTTCCATTTCTGCGAGCGCCAGGCGCGCTTCAAATTCGTAATTCAGAAAACCAGCTTTATGCGCGGTAGTGACCGCCTCTTCAAGCTGCTTTTTACCCTGTGCAGCGTCGTCGGCAAGATAGGCATCCTGAATCGTGACCGACAGTTCTGCGGCAAGATCGGGCACTCCCTTTACGATTGTCTGCGCAAGTTCGATGGCCTTGCGCGCATCCTGCAATCTTCCCTGTGCGCGAAGAATACGGGAGAGCACGGCATTCGCCGGCGCACCCATACGATTATTGTCCCGGCCAAATTGGTCGACCGCTTTGCGGGCATGCATCTCCGCCTCGGCAAGATTTCCCTGATCGGCCATGATCTGGGCGAGGTAGACTTCGCATCCGGCGGTATTCGGTTTGTCGCCAATCTCGGTAAAGATCGCGAGACCATCAGACACGCTCTTCCGACCCGCTTCCAGGTCCCCCTCTTCTCGCAGAACCATTCCGAGCTCTGAGACCGCATTCGCTATCGCACTGCGATCTTCGATGCGGCGTGCGACATCGAGCGCATCACCCAGCAAGCGGCGGGCTTCTGCATATTTCCCCAGCGCGCGAGAAACTTGTCCCAGACCGATTTTGCTCCAGGCCATGCCATCGTCATCATCGATCTCGCGGTACATCGCAATGGCTTTTTCGTAATTTGTGCGCGCGGAGGCAGCGTCACCCATGTCCAGCAGAAGCTCGCCTAGATTCGTGTCTTCGTCGGCCATCGCATGTTGATTTCCGGCCCGCTCGTACATGGCGAGTGACTCTTTATATGTTTTCAGCGCCTCAGGATATTGGCCCTGCATCTCGAGCGCGGAAGCTTCGAAGGTTGCGGTATCGGCTGCGCCCTGCACGTCATGCGCCGCCGCGTAAATTTGCTTGGCCTTGCGAAGAAGATCGGCGGCTTCGGCGAGCCGTCCGGAATCCTGCAGCCCGCGCGCTTGTCCGCTCAATGCTCGAGCCAGAATCAGGGACGCTCCTGCAGCTCTCGCCTTCTCTTCGGCTCGGGCCAGCGCAGCCTGCGCCCGATTCACATCACCGAGAGAATACGCGGCTTCGGCCTCCATCAAATCGATGCGCGGATCGTCGCGAAGCGGCTGCGGCAGTTGCCGCATGGCATCCACGGTAACCAGCGTGTCGTTCCACTTGTTGCTGGCATTCTGTGTATTGGCCATGGCCAGCATGTATTCGAGATTGTCAGGAAAGGCTTCGGTAAGGTTGCGATAGATCTCAATCGCTTTATCCCAGTCGCGCGTCAGTTCATGATAGCGGGCTTCAATCAGCAAACGTTCGGAGCGCGAAAGCCCCGAAGAAAGCTTGTATGCCTTCTCCGCTTCCACCTTCGCATTTTCCTCGTAGCCCAGTTGCGAGAGCGCGGCCGCGAGCGCCACATGCGCCATGGCAAAATCCGGTCCGGCCTTCACCGCCTTCTCGAGAAAATCGCGTGCAGCCAGCGTATCGAAGATACGCAACATCGCCAGCCCCTCGGCATACGACCGCGCCGCTTCGGGATCAGTTGGCAGCGCCATGGAGACCGCCGCGGCTTCCTGCGGAGTGACCGAGCGCATGCCCAGTTTTCTGCGCAGTTGCTCACCAGAGAGCGACACCAGGTCAAAAAGATTGTGGCCGCTGCCGGTTTCGGAAACAGCTACCAGGGTTTCGCCGCTGTGCGCATCCTGCAGCCGCAGATCGAGACGAATCTGTTCGCCCGACCGGGCATCGCCCGCTTTGGAATCCAGCGTGGCATAAGAGCCTGTCAGCACCAGATCGGTGCCAAGATTTTTGCCGACGCGGGCCAGCGTCTCCTGGTTCATGCCCTCCACGTCGGTGAGCGCGAGTTCCGCGCGCATGCGGGAAATGTTCTCAGCGGGCACGGTGCGCAGTTCGTCTCCGGCGGAAAGCTCTGTAGTCATCCAGTCAGAAAGCGCCGTCGACAGCCAGGCGACATCCTGACGCCCCGAGAGATTTTTAAATCCCAACACCGCCACCGAGCGTCTTGGCACGAGATTGACATGCGTAGTCTCGGGATTTCCCGAATGATGAAAGCGCCAATAAGCAATCGCGCCCAATAACAGACCAAGGATCGCCGCTGTGGCCAGAATCACAGTTATTTTGTGTGGCCGCTGCTTTTGTGGTGCTGGGTCTTCGGTTGCGTCCGGCTTAACAATATCCTGCTTTGTCGTTAGCGGAGCAGCCGCGAGCTTCGGCTTCTCTTCGAGAACAGGACCGGTTGGCGTGGCCACGCGCTCTTCCACCGCCAGTTCCATGGGAGCAATGAGGCGATAACCACGGCGAGGCACGGTGGCAATGTAGGCTGGATTTTCCGCCGAGTCGCCCAGCGCCGAACGCAATTTGTTGACGGCTGTCGCCAGGCTGCCATCAAAAGCGACAAAGGTATCGGTGGGCCAAAGCTTTTGCCGTAACTCTTCCCGGGTCACCACTTCGCCGGGATGATCGAGCAACATGGCCAGAATACGAAAAGGCTGCCCCTGCAATTTGACCGGCGCGCCGGCCTTGCGCAGCTCCTGCGCCGGCAGATTCACTTCAAATGGGCCAAAGCGCAGGATCATAGGCAAACGTGATGCAATCGATCGCTTGGGATCTGGAGTAACAGCTTCCATGGATAAACCGCTACCTCGGATAGTCGCCACGATGCGATTAAGGGTAACAAGTGAATTTGGATCTACAAGTCCCCAAAAGACTGAGGGCCGCTATTCGCATCGCCTGCGTTTGTTTCGCTTTCCGCTCGTACTTTCGTCCGGTGTTGCATGTCCCACAGGACAAGACTCATTAAGAAATGTTAATCGCCAAACGGCCTATTAAAACGGTTCAATAGAGGAGTTTAGTATCCACCGCCCTGCGTTTATGGTCAAGCACCAATCATCCCATGGGCTTACCGGGACTTAGGCTGTCATTAGAATGACAAAGCAAAAGGCGGGCACATGGCCCGCCTTTTAAACGATTTGTACTTTTGAAGGAAACTACTAGGCTGCCGCCTGGCGGAACGCCGCGCGCAGTTTGCCCTGCGGATCGCGCAGTTCGATTTGCGCGTTGGAATAATACCCGATCTGGATATCCTCGGTGTATTGCAGGGAGTTGTTGGTGCCGGCAGCCTGCAGAATGCCGCCGATATCAAGCGCCCAGAAATGATGGTCTTTGAACGTGGGATTGTAGTTCACCGCCGAGGTACCGATGAGATAGGCCTTGTAGGTGATGCGCACTTTCATGACACCGCGGCTCGCCGTGAGCTGAGCCTCGATCGACTCGCCGGGATCGAGTTCCACGCTCACTCCCTGGCTGGAACCGACGGTGACGGTCTTGCTCTCGGAACCGCCTTGTCCCCAGGAGTGACTGTAGGTGAAGGATGTTTCGCCTCCGCCACCTGCGCCCAGAAAGCCGACGTTGTAAGTGATTTTCTGCCCGACTTCGATACTGTCGGTCGACGACCAATTGGTTTCTGTCGTGTTCTGCACCTGATCGGAGACGCTGGCATCGAAGGTCGCCTTCTTGGTGCTGTTGTTCTTGAAGGTCTTGGTCGCCACCACGACCGGCTCGGAGGTGATGCCGGTGATCAACGCGCTCTGCACCACCAGAACCGTCTGCACCTCGGGCCAGTTGTAGGTCTTGTAAAGATCGTTCCACGGCGTCGGGCTGTGCAGATAGGCGTCGTTGGGATTTTTGCCAAAATATTTGCCGACTGCATTTTTCAGATCGCCATCCTGAATGTGGAAGGACGAGCGCTCTTTGTCGGTGATGATGTGCTGGACACTGCCACTTGCGTTTACGCGTGAACTCGCCTGATCTTTACCGGCGACGATGCTGATTTCGATTCCTGGCATATTCGACTCCTTGATATGAGGTTTTTAGAATTTAGGGTCTAGACAAACATTTCGGGGCAAGGTGCGACGCAAGAACCCTAAATTCTGAACCCGGCAAGAACAAGTAAATTTGGGTGGCTTTTCCGGCTATTTGGTGGCCTTTTCGGCTTTGTAAAAGGACGGTAAATGGAAATACAAAATCAAAAAGCCATGGCATAAAACGATTCCGCAGTATGTGCGTCTATCGTACATACCGTGGCAAATTAGCCGAAGGGATGGACAAAGCACATATGATTTCGCGCCGGGAGTTTAGCGGCGGCATTGCGGCTTTCGCTGCTATGTTGCTTGTTGGGCCGGCGGACGCGTCAAACAAGGAATTGAAAGAGCCGTTGCTCTTGCGGGTGAAGAGAGGTGAGTCCGAGGTCACGATTCTGGGTTTTGGAGAGGCCCGGGACGATTCCTGGTTCGCGCCTGGTGTGAGCCAAGTGTTCGACGCCAGTGGAGAGCTTTGGTTGGAGACTGCGCCGCCTGATTTGGCCCCTGCCCCGGACGCCGCGGCACAGGCACGGATTCAGGAGTTGTCACATACAACGAGTGGCACGTTCTTTGATTGTCTTTCGCCGGATGTGCGCAGCCGGGCGATGAAGCGCGTGAATGAGCTTGGCATTGATCAGAAAGATATCGTCTCTCTTCGTCCATGGAAGGCCTATTACGTCATCATGGCGGCATATTTTCGCCGGCATCCGCAAGCAGAGACGAAGTATGTGGACGAGTTCCTGGCGAAGAGAGCTGTTGCTCAAAGGAAGAAGGTCGGTTTCGAGTTTCCTTCCACCGAGGCTTTCTTTGAGTTCATGGCGAAGATGCCCGACGCGGCGCAAGATCAGTACATATCGTGGCTGCTTACATACCTGGATGAGCAGGATGCGGGATTGAACGATAGGCATCCCTATGACTGGGCGAATGGCCATTCCCCACGGATGACTCGCTCGCTGAAACGTATGATCGGCATGCCGGCGTTATACGATGCACTACAAACTCGCCGAAACGAATGGTGGGCGAACAAGGTGGTGGAGCTTCTGAAGAGTGACACCCGGCATTTTATTGGGATAGGTCAGCTGCATACGATCGGGCCGTCGAGTATTTCGAATAAGCTGGCGACGATGGGTGTGCGGGTAGAAAGGGTCTGAACTTTCAACGACGGGTTCGCGTTTTCGGAGCGTAAAGGTGAAGACGACTTAGCATAATGACAAGGGCGAGCCATTTGGCCCGCCCTTGTCATGAATGTTACCTGGATCGCGATTACAGAACGCCTGCAATTTTCTCGCTACTGAAGGCTTCGATCACATCGCCGACTTTGATATCGCCGTAGCCGGCAATGCCAATACCGCACTCCATGCCGTTGCGGACTTCAGAAGCATCGTCCTTGAAGCGCTTCAGGGAGCCAATCTTGCCCTTGAAGATCTCCACATTGTCGCGCATGAGACGCACTTCAGCATCGCGTTTGATCACGCCATCCTGCACCGAGCAACCGGCGATGGTGCCCACCTTGGGAACGCGGAAGATGTCACGCACTTCGGCGCGGCCCTGATAGGTTTCCTTGATGGTGGGCTCGAGCAAGCCGGTCATGGCCTTGCGGATTTCGTCCTGCAACTCGTAAATGATCGAGTGCAGGCGGATATCTACGCCATCCTGATCGGCCAGCTCTTGCGCCTTGCGTTCCGGACGCACGTTGAAGCCGATGATGATGCCGTTCGAGGCCGAGCCCAACAGCACGTCGGTTTCCGTAATAGCGCCGACACCGGTGTGCAGAACCTTGATCTTGACCTTCTCGGTCGAGAGCTTCTGCAGCGAGTCAGCCAGCACTTCGACCGAGCCCTGCACGTCGCCCTTGAGGATGATGGGCAGTTCTTTGGTGCCGGCAGTCTTGATCTGCTCCGCCAATCCTTCGAGCGAAAGGCGCGATGACTTGGCGAGCTGCGCTTCGCGCGCCTTCTGTTCGCGATATCCGGCGATGGACTTGGCGTTGGCGCGGTCCGCCAGCACAGTCAGCGTGTCACCGGCAGAAGGCATGCCTTCCAGACCGAGCAGCTCGACCGGAGTTGCTGGGCCGGCAGATTCCACGATGTGACCACGATCGTCGAACATGGCGCGAACTTTACCGAAGGTATTGCCAACGATGAAGTTGTCGCCGATTTTCAGAGTTCCGTTCTGGATCAGCAGGGTACCGACAGCACCGCGTCCGCGATCGAGCTTGGCTTCGAGCACAGTACCGCTTGCAGGACGATCCGGGCTGGCCTTCAGGTTCTGCAGATCGGCTACGAGGCAAATCATTTCCAGCAGCAGATTCAGATTCGTGCGCTGCTTGGCGGAAACGTCTACAAACACCGTATTGCCGCCCCAGTCTTCAGGGACGAGACCGCGATCGCCGAGTTGCTTCTTCACGCGGTCGGGCATTGCGCCGGGCTTGTCGATCTTGTTCACGGCCACGATCAGCGGAACCTTTGCGGCAGCCGCGTGATCGATTGCTTCAATAGTCTGCGGCATCACACCGTCGTCGGCAGCGACGACGATGACCACGATGTCGGTGACCTTGGCTCCGCGTGCGCGCATGCGGGTGAAAGCTTCGTGACCCGGAGTATCGAGGAACACGATCTCGCGTCCGAAGGCCGGTGAGTCTTCTTTGGCGATGCGAACTTTGTAAGCACCGATATGCTGCGTAATTCCGCCGGCTTCGCCCGAGGCTACATCGGTTTCGCGAATAGCATCGAGCAGCGAAGTCTTACCATGATCGACGTGGCCCATGATGGTAACCACCGGCGGACGCGGCACTTCCTTGATATCGGCTTCGCTGACGATCAGTTGTTCGTCAACCGATTGCGTCATCTGCTCTTCAAAGGTAATGACCGTCGAGTCGGCACCAAATTGACGGGCGACATCCTTGGCAAGCTCGGCGTCGAGCGTCTGGTTCACGGTGGCCATCACGCCGCGCATCAGCAGACGGGCAATGATGTCCTTGGCGCGTACCTCAAGCTTTTCAGCCAGGTCTTTCACGCTCACACCCTCAGTAATGGTGATGGTGCGCGTGATCGGCAACGGCTCCGACGACATGATCGGACCGCCATAACGCGGCGGCGGCACAAAGCCCTTCATTGGGCCTTCTTTTGTGCCTCGTGGTTCGTAACGCTGTCCGGGACGGCGATTCGGTCCACCTGGACGCTGCGGACGCGCCGCCTCGCCGGGTGGTGGTTCGAGAACCGGTGCGCCTGGTCTGCCGCCTCCGGGACGCGGTCCACCAAACCCTGGACGTCCCATGGGCGCGCCACCGGGAGCCGAACGAACTGGATGCATGCGGCGTCCGCCGGGACCCACTGGCGCACGCGAACCCGGGCCACCGGGCGCGGGCCGATCGCCTGGACGCGGTCTCGCATAAATGGGCTGTCCGCGAACTGGGAGTCCACCACCTGGACCTGCCTGGCGCGGATTGTTCGACGGTGGTGCGACGGGAGGCGCAGTGTATACAGGGCGCGGGCCGGTTTGCGGAACGATGACGCGACGCGCTTGCACCACTGGGGCAGCCTGCTGTGGCGCTGTTGGAGCCTGCGTCGGCGGTGCGGCGGGTGCTGCCGGTTCGGGCGCTGCCGTCACAACCTCTGCAACTGGCGCAACTGGCTCAACCGGAGCTTCTACCTTTTTTGCTTCGCCTGGAACTTCATAGCGCGGACGCGGCCCAGTAGCAGGCGTCACCACTTTTGGCGCTGCGGTCGGCGGATGCACGCTGGGCTTCTGCGCCGGTACCGATGCCGCTCTCGCAACCACGGGGGCCGTAGGTGCTTTGCTGGCAATGGCCGGAGTCTGCGCCGGAGGCGCTGCCGGTGTAACCGGCGGAGCAGCAACCGGAGGCGCAGCCTTCACCGGCGGAGCTTTCACTGGCTCATGCGCGACCGGATGCTCTGTCTTTTTCTCGAGCAGCTTGGCAACGTCGCCCGGCCGGGAGATTCCAGAAAGATCGATCTTTGGCTTGATCTGGTTGGGATCGGCCGCCGCTCTGCCGCGTGATTCGCCGCTGCCGCCGCCATTCTGGATGTATTGGCGCACACGCTCGGCTTCATCCGCTTCAAGCGAACTGGAGTGTGTTTTCTTTTCGGTGACCCCGACTTTTGGCAGGACGTCGAGAATAACCTTGCTCTTAACCTCTAAGTCCCGTGCCAGATCGTTGATTCGAACTTTGCTCATGTGCTCTTTTCTTGTTA
>Ga0206954_1180_pt1 | contig 15875 bp, 16 predicted proteins | sample Alteio_BWOrgHeat_37_FD_153250 | JGI IMG/M metagenome (GOLD analysis project Ga0206954, IMG submission 153250) | Enriched cells from forest soil in Barre Woods Harvard Forest LTER site, Petersham, Massachusetts, United States -... | ecosystem: Environmental > Terrestrial > Soil > Temperate forest >...
ATGCAGGGGAAACCCTTTCACTTGCAGCAGCATATGCTACTATTACCGAATTTGTGGAGAAACCTGTCATCAAAAAAATGTGGAAAAATGGCAATATTCTGATTGAGAAATTTAATAAAATATCTAAGACTAATGGTTTGCAAATTAACTTAACTGGTTATCCTGTTCGAATTCGTCCTATTGTCAAAGATAAAAATGGAAACGATTCTATGCTGATAAGGAGCCTTTTAGTTCAAGAATTTATAAAAAGAGGAATTTTCATGCATCCTGGAGTAGAATATCTTTCCTTCTCGCATGAAAAAAAAGATATCGAAAAGACAGTAGAAGCATATGATGATATAGTAAAAATTCTAAAAAAGGCAATAAATGAAGATAAAGTAGAATCATATCTTGAAGGAAAGCCTGCTAAACCAGTTTATTCAGTAATAAAACAATCTGAAAAATCTATAAAATAAAATCTTAGTTTTTAGGTTATATGATTAATTAATAATATGCTTGATATTCATTTAATAGTTCATTTATAATTCTGTGTAATTCTTTTCTTGTAATTCTTGTGGCAGTTTCAGAACTAATTTGCTTAGTTGAAATAGGATTTTTATTCTTCTCCTTGGCAATTCTGTACATTCCGTCTACATCATGACAATATGGAGTCTCTTCATGTGTAACCAAGTATTCATGAAAACGTTCATGTTGACGCAATTTCGAAATTTTAATATGATGTTGATTTTTCTGGTTGGGAAATTTTGTTTCCCAGACGTCTAGCATACCTCTTGCCAAATCTTCAATCCTTACTGCCGGCATTTTCAAAATGAAAATTTCACCATCTTTTGTTATATTAGTTACTTTCAAAATCATGGATGCGGCTTCTGAAATTGACATTATAAAACGAGTCATTCTAGGATCAGTTACAGTTAATGGTTTACCTTTCTCTATCTGCTCTAAGAAAATTTGAAATACTGAGCCTCTTGATCCTATAACGTTTCCAAACCTTACAATGGAAAATATTGTTTTACCCCTGCCTCTGTAAGCACTAGCATTAAGGGTAAGTCTTTCAGCTAATAATTTACTTGCTCCAAGAGTGGTAGTAGGATTTGTTGCTTTATCTGTACTAATAAGAATAAATTTTGAAATATTTTCTATTAATGATGCTTCTAATATGTTGCTAGTACCAATTACATTTGTTTTAACTGCATCAAAAGGGTTCTGCTCACAAATATCTATGTGCTTCATTGCGGCAGCATGAAATACTATGTCAACATTTCTTATGGCTAAATTCAATCTCTCTCTGTCTCTGACATCTCCTACCATGAAAGTAAATGTTGGATTATCTCCAACAATTCGCTTTAATTCAAAAACGGAATTCTCATCATTTGTCAATATTCGAATTGCTTTTGGATTGCATTTTATTAGCTGTTTAATCAAACCGGTTCCTATAGAACCAGTACCACCTGTAATGAGTATATTTTTATCTTTAAATTCATTTTTTATTTTATTATCTAAAACTAGCACAACTTTTCACAATTCTTATCCAATAATATAGGTAGATAAATCTATTTTTATTACTAATTATTAGTCACATTTTGACGAATCCCGTCATCATTACTTTTCTCAACTGCTCCTAATATCTTAAGGATCTTAAGATCATCCTCAAAAGTATATGGTTGACGAATCTCTTTCTTAATGGAACTAAGAAAATTTGAAATCTCGTTCTCATACATCTTTTCACCATAAATGTAATTCTTTTCAACTGTACCATCATCAATTTTTTTATCAACCCATCCTTTTTCTTTTGTAAAATATTTCAAAGTTCTTTCAGACCAGTCAATAGAAATAACACCATTTTCTCCTAATATTTTCATTTGTCTATATGGATATCTTGCTATTACATCAACTGTCAAATTTCCCTGTATGCCATTTTGAAATTCTAACAAAACATTATAGATGTCATCTATATCAGATTCCAAGTTGGATACTTTTGCTTTTATGCCTATCACATTCTTAAGACTGCCAAAAGTTGAAGTTAACCAAGTTAGTTCAAATGGAACTATTTCACGACATGCACCAGTTTGTCGTTTTGAGACATAGAATTTTCTATAATCCTCCCATGGATGCCAATCTGGAAGATACTGACCAGAATGATACAAAAAAGCAAGAGGTTTTCCAATTATATTTTGTTTTAAGATATTATTAACCTCCACTACTAAGGGATGATATCTCATAGTACATGAGGGAAGACCAATTATACTAGATTTCTTTAGTCTTTGAATAACCTCTTCCATACCGTCTTCCACAACACTAGCTTCAGTGAAGAAATGTAGATTATTATCAATTGCAATTTCTGCATATTTCATATGTAAATCTGGTGGAGTAGAAATTATCATTGCATCTGGTTTCAGTTTTAAGGCATCTGAAATTTCTGTGAACGTCTTGATTTGATACTTCTCTGTTACTTCAGTACATCTTTCATTTTTAGTATCAAAACCTATGATGTCCATTTGCTGTAATTGTTTTAGATTTCTAATTCGTCTTTTTCCCATGGATCCTAATCCTACAACTAAAAATTTCATTTCATTCTAATCCTTTTCTCATAATTTGGTCATTTTCCTAGCAAAATACTGTTTATACTTTTGCTTTACTTTGTAGTTTATCTTCAATAAATCAGGATTTTTGTTTATTATGTTTATAATGTCAATCAATGTAAAACCCTCTGGTAATCTTTCATAGATCCGTTCAGCTAGATTGAAATCTTCCATATAATCTATTGAGAGGCGTATATCTGGTCGCTTTAGTTTCTTAATCTTTGGTTTAAGGGTTCCAACTTTGAAAAGACCGCTTTCTCTTATGACCTTGATCCAGCCTGTCTCTGTATTTTTTTTAGTCTTTTTTTTGATCAAGGCTAATAGTTTTTCTGTCTTAATTCCTACTGGTGATGCACCAAATGGTACATCTTCCCAACTCAAAAAATCATATTTTTTTTGAGATAATTTATTCCATGTTTGTTTTACTAGAAGTAAGTCACAAAAGAAATCATCCCCTTCTACTACTATGAATTGTTTAATTTTGTATTTTTTTGCAGCCATGTACAATCTATTCAGAATGTCTACATTATCTCCCCTGAAGACGGACACATTATTTTTCTTTAGGATCTTAACTAATTTATCATCAGATTTCTGTCTTGTAGTACAAACTATTAATTTTTTTACAAAATTAGATGTTCCAATTCTGCCTGCAAGAATTTGTATTAGTGGTTTGTTATTTATCTGACGTAATGCTTTCTTTGGCAGCCTTTTCGAAGCAGTCCTTACAGTAACAAAAACAACACAATCTGAATTATACATGGTTATATTCTAAAATAGAACTTTTTATAAGTTTGTAAAGAATTGACATGTAATTAATTACAATACACTTGTTATCTGTTTCAATCAAAATTGATGCTAAAATTATTTTTCATACTTTAATTTGAAATACTTTTTATCAATTGAAATGCTTCTGCCATTTTTAATCCTGATTCTATTCCCCTATGAACTGCAAAATTTTCTAATGACTTAGTAGATCTTGGGTGTGGAAATTTCATTACCTCACTTTTATATTCATTAAATGCTTTAATTTTGTAAGAGAAATACAATTCTATATTCTCATAAATTGTGGGATGGAATGGAACTCTTACTGGACCTGGTATTTCATAGCACATAACTGATTTAACAGAACTGGATGATGGTCTTGTGACTACAAGGGTAGATTCGTGAACTTTCTGATGATCTTTGTTTAAATCATTAAAAGGGGTTGTATAAACAATTTCAGGCTTGAATTTGTGTATTATTTTTTCTAATTCTCTATTAATTTCTAGGTGAGAAACTGAATCTAATTTCATATCTGGAAAATCCAAGAAATCAAAATGTGATATTCCTAATATCTTTCCACACTTGACACAGGCATCTCTTCTCACCTTGATCATTTTTTTATTTTTGTATTGAGCAGTTGCTCCTTCTGAGACTACACACAAATGTATTATATTATTTTTTTTAGATAATTTTTTTATTGTTGCACCCATTCCAAGAACTTCATCATCTGGATGTGCTGAGATTACAAGTATGTTCATTAGTTTTTTTCTTCAGTTCAGGTTAATAACACTTTTTTATGTTCTTAATATTTTTTCTATCTGGCGTATTGATCTTAAAAGTTCCTTTAATTCATTATAATCAAAGCTAACATTATTGTCTGCATAATTTTTGGATTTATCTGATGTTATATGAACTTCTAGAATGTCAATACCCAATGCTACTGCAGTCAAGGGAGCTATTACATTGGGACAATGATTTGAGTAACCTGCAAAATCATTGATATTGCGAAAATCTAAATCAGTTAACTCACAGGGATATTTTGAAACACAATAAAGCCAACGTATTTTTGGAATGCCGTAAAATTTTGTTCCTTTAGGAGTTTTTTCACTACTGATAATGATCTCTTTTTCAGTTTTCATAACTCTTTCAAATAACTCACTACTCTTATTCTGTAAAAGTGGTCTACCATCTGCAACTCTTATTTTAAATCGTTTTACAAATGGTTCTAAGATATCAACAGCTTCTGGATACATTGGTGTGCAAAACCATTCTATTCCAACTGATTTTGATAATTCATTTATTATTTCTACATTGGATTTGGAAATTGAGGTTTTAATTAGGCGTGATGCTTCAGGATGATCTTTTACCATGTTTTCTTCAAAAGATTGAAATTTTACCGCGTTGCATCCAACCTCCTTGGCATTACTCATCATTTCCTTGGCTAATTCAAAATCACCATCCCAGTTAACTCCGATTTCTGCAACGACAAAAGTCATATTATGTAACACCTCCAGAATATAACTAATATAAGTGGATAATGAATTTTCCACATGAATATTGCTTTTGTAAGTGGTGTTAAATTTGGACTAGATTTACTATCGGACATTTTGGATAAAGGTTGGAAAGTTTCCGTAATCTTTAGCTATGATGACAATAAAAGAAAACTTTACAGTGATTATGAATCATTTGATGATATTGCAAAGAAGCATGACATAAAACATTTCAAAGTAAATAATATTAACGATGATGAAAATATTTTACAATTGCAAAAGATATGCCCAGATATAATTTTAGTAATGGGATGGTCTCAAATTTTAAAAAAAGACATACTATCAATTCCTCATCTTGGTGTTATTGGCTCTCATCCTACAATTTTACCAAAATATAGAGGACGAGCTCCTATTCCTTGGACAATATTGAAAGGACTCAAAGAAAGTGGTTTAACATTTTTTTATATGAAAGAGGGTGTAGATGATGGTGATATTCTATCTCAACGTAGATTTGAAATTACTAACGACGATGATGCGACAAATGTCTATAGAAAAATCACAGAACTAGGAAAAATTATGTTATCAGAAAATCTATCTTTATTACAAAATAATACAGCTAAAAGAATAAAGCAAGATGAATCTCAGTTTGTTGAATACTGGAATAAAAGAACGCCCGAAGATGGAAAAATTGACTGGTCTAAGCCTGCAGAAGAAATTCAAAAACTTGTAAGAGCTTCAACTCATCCATATCCGGGAGCTTTTTCATTCTTTGACAAATCCAAAATTAAGATATGGAAAGCAAAGTATTTGGATGATGATGTATCTGATATGGGAAAAATAATTGAAATTAATAAGGAAGGTGTACGAATAGCTACAGGCAAAGGAAGTATTATCTTACAAATGATAAGTATTGAAGATAATGAAGATACTATGGCAACTAACATATTTACCAAGGATGACGTTGGTAAATCTTTAGGATGAGTATGAAAAGAAAAATCTCTGTTACTACTGGTAGTAGATCTGAATATGGAATACTTAGACCCTTATTGAAAGCTATATCTACAAACGATATACTGGAACTTTTTCTTATTGTAGGTGGAATGCATCTATCTGAAAAACATGGAATGACTATAAATGAAATAAAAAAAGATGGATTTAAGATTTTTGCAACTGTTGATATGATTCCAAAAGGCAACTCAACCTATGATATGGCAGAGGCATTAGGAAAGGGTATCAGTTCATTTGCAAAAATTTTCCATAAACTAAGACCAGATATTAATTTGATACTAGGTGATCGAGATGAAGCACTTGCTTCCGCTCTAGCAGCATATCACATGAATATTCCGAATGCACATATTCATGGAGGTGATAAATCAAAAGCTGGTATTGATGAATATAATCGACATTGTATTACCAAAATTTCAAATATACATTTTGCAGCAACAAGAAAGAGCAAAGAACGAATAATAAAAATGGGCGAAAACCCAAAATATGTATTTTTAACTGGTTCTCCCAGCATAGATGAAGTAGTAACAAACAAAATCACGAATAAATCTGATCTTGAAATTAAATATGGACTAAGGTTTACAGGTAAAGAAATCTTGTTATTGCAACATCCTGTAACAACTCAAACAGAGCATAGTGGAAAACAAATCATTACTACATTGAAGGCCATATCTAAATTAGGAAATACTACAATTGCCATTGCGCCTAATTCGGATGCTGGAAATAAGAAGATTTTCGAATATTTGGAATCATTTTCTAAAAAATACAAATTTATCAAAATGTATCCAAGTCTTCCACGTGCTGATTATCTCGGAATGTTGAAAAACTGCGCTGTTCTAGTAGGTAATTCAAGTAGCGGTATAATCGAGTGTAGTTATTTCAATACCCAGGTAGTAAATATTGGTATTAGACAAGAGGGCAGAGAAAGAGGAAAGAATGTCATTGATGTACAAAATGAATCCGTGAATTCCATATATTCTGCTATAATCAAGGCATTAAAAAGAAAGTCGAGAAAAGATGTGATAAACGAGCATATCTATGGAAAAGGTAATGCCTCGGCTACAATAATACGATATCTTGAACGTATGAATTTAGATAAAGAGTTAATACAAAAACAAATATTTTATTAAGATTGTTGATATAGATGAAAAAAAAATGGAAAACACCAATAATAAAACATGGAAAGATGACCAAGTATAATTATATTGTTCAATATCCTGAAAACTTAAAACTCGGAAAAAATTTTGACATAGGGGAATTTACTTATGTTAACAGCGAATATGGTGTAGAAATATGCAACAATGTACAAATTGGCTCTCATTGCTCAATATACTCTCATTCTACTATTGATGAAAAAAAAGGTCCAGTAATTCTGAAGAGAAATTGTAAGATAGGCACTCATAGCACTATAATGCCTAATGTTACAATTGGTGAAAATTCAATTGTCGCTGCATATTCATTCGTAAATAAAAGCATACCAGATGATCAAATTTGGACTGGTGTTCCTGCTAAGTTTAAGTCTAGAATAAAAAAAACATGAATTACTCTTTCTTAATTTATTTTTGATAGCCATATGACAAAACGTATATCAATAATAGGATGCGGAAATATAGGTAGTAGACATCTTCAAGCAATATCTAAACTAAAACAATCTTTGATAATTGATGTTGTTGAACCAGACAATAACGCAAAGACTTTGGCAAAATCGAGATTAAAAGAGATGAACCCTGAGATGGATAATCATAAATTTAATTGGTATTCAAATTTAAACGAACTAGATTGTGCTAGTGATCTTGTAATAATAGCAACTACTTCAAATGGGCGAGCAAATTTAATCAAAACGTTACTAGAAAAAGGGCATTCACGATTCTTGGTTGAGAAAATAGTCTGTCAGTCTCATATTGAGTATCAAGAATTACTATCTAACATGCATTCATTTAATGCTAAAGGATGGGTTAACACACCCAGAAGATATTTCAAATCATATCAGAAAATTATACATTATCTTTCAGATTCAAATTTCTATAACTTATCTGTAATAGCAGGAAATGAAGGATTAGGCAGTAATGCTATTCATTTCATTGATATTTTTTCATGGTTGACAAACGACTATCAATTAAAACTAACTGGAGAATTTCTTAAGGATCAACTATTGACAAATAAACGTGGAGATAAATTTCTAGAATTTGTAGGTACCATTACTGGAACTGCCAAAAATGGTTCTCTTCTCACTATAACATTCCTTCCATCAGATAATATGCCTTTAACTGTTGATCTATCTGGTGATGACAAAAGAATTATTATAAATGAGACCAATCAAACAATACTTCATACAAGTAACATTAAAGATATTGATCTTGACTTTCATACTGAATACCAAAGTAACATCTCATTAGACGTAGCAAATGATATTCTGATTAATGATGATTGTCTTCTTCCATCATTAGAAAATTCTTTTCATACTCATTCTGAATTATTTCGTATTTTTGATTTACATGTGGAGAAAATACTTAAACAAAAGAACATCTTATGCCCAATAACATAATTGAAATTACGAATAAAATATTTTATATATTTTACACTTTATCCTGATATTGATAATATTTGGATCAAAAATAGATTATATTCGCTGAAAGTTTGATTTGCTGTAAATAAGGTCTTACAGGTTTGTTCTTTATTGTTAAAGTTTATTAATTTGACATTAACTAAGGTAATTTTAATAGCGTTAACACTTGATTTTGATTATTTCTAAAGAGTACATCTAACAGTGTAAGTGAAAAGATACCATTTTTTGTGCCTAATAGGTTGTATAACTTGCAGTATGATGTTATTGTAATTGTTGGAAATTACTTAAGCTCAATACTCAAGTTAGGACAGATATCCAATAAACTACTCGGTCAAAATTTATAATGATAAGATGAATTGAGGCTTTTACTTGAAAAAACAAGTATCTAGTACAAAAGAGATAGATAAAGAATTAAAAAAAATGATCAAACCATTTATTGTAAATAAAAAATTGAGAATATTAAACGCAGGAGGGGTCAAGGTCAAAATACTAAAATGATTAAAGAAATTTCACCGAAATCAAAAGTTGATTTAGTGGACAAAATTTACGGTCATGACATTCTTAAAATTTCTTCACAATATGATATTTCTATCTTATGGCAAGTTATATCGCTTGTTCCAAACTCATTTGAAATTCTAGAACATGTGATCTCGAAAACGAAATCACATCTCTTCCTCGCGTCTCTTTTTTATGAAGGAGATATTGATTTTCATTGCAAAGTACAGGAATATAAAAGAAATAGATCACTTGATTATGTCATATTTTCATTGCCCAGATTCATTACACATCTTAAAGAAAATTATAGCCCCAAGAATATCTTCATCATAGATTTTAAAATAAAAAAAGAATTACCAATTAAAGATAAAGATTGGATTGACTCTTACACTCTAAAGTTAAATGATTCTAATGAAATATTTGCTGGTCCCATAAGACTTGATTGGAAACTTATGAGAATTGACTTCTAGATTGTATCAATAACAGTTCTTTCTTACTTGTTTATGTAATCTAACAATTTAGTCATAATTTGTGTAATAATCCTAATTAAGGGTAAATGATGATGTAGTGGCGTGACGCAAGTATCCAAAGATGTAAAACCTAATGCGACCTATAGTGAAGCTAGAATTGCTGATCTAGAGTGGCCAAAACATAGGAGTGCAGCATATTGGGAATATAGAAAGAATTGGGTAGAATATCCAAAAAGAATGTACACCAGTGATTTTCCAATTCATATTGACATTGAAACTACCAACATCTGTAATCTATTATGCCCCATGTGTCCACGTACAATTCAGATTGATAATGGTACGTATGTCGATATTGGTACCATGAGCATGGATTTCTATAAGAAAATAATTGACGAAGGAGCTGAAAATGGACTTTGTTCTATAAAATTAAATTATTTGGGAGAACCCTTGTTGGATAAATACATTGTAGAGCGAGTCAAGTATGCAAAAGAAAAAGGCATTATCGAAGTTATGTTCAATACTAATGCAACCATGCTATCTGAAGAAATGTCGCACAAGTTACTTGAAGCTGGTCTTGATAGCATATTCTTCTCTGTAGATTCAATTAGTAGAGAGAGGTTCAATAAAATTAGAATTGGTGCAGATTATGATACTGTTGTTAAAAACATCATTAATTTTATGAAGATTAAAAATGATGGCGGATACAAGCACGTCCAATCTAGAGTTTCCATGGTAGTTATGCCCAGTAATAAACATGAAGTGGAAGAATATACCAAATTTTGGCTACCTATTGTTGGTCAAGTAGGTTATGGTGAATGGGTAGAACACGCAAGTACTCAAGGTGTAATAGAGGCTTATAATCCTGATTTTGTTTGCTCACAACCTTTCCAGAGAATTTTTGTAATGTATGATGGAGTTTGTACTCCGTGTTGTGTAGATGATGGACGTGGTTATGTTTTAGGTGACTTGAAAAATAATACAGTTAAAGAAATATGGCACAATGAACGATACACAAAACTTCGAGATGCGATGACTAAAGGGAGATATAGAGATATAGATATATGTGCGCGATGCTATGTACCGTTTGCAAAAACAAGTACCTGAAATACTTTCAATAATTCCTGCCCGCTCTGGTTCTTCAGAAGTAAAATACAAAAATATCAAACTATTAGGCGATAAACCACTTCTATACTATACCATAATGGCATCTACCAAGAGCTTGGTAAGTAGAACTATAGTAAGTACAGATAGTCCAAGGATTGTTGAGATTGCAAAAAAATATGGTGCTGAAGTACCTTTTTTACGACCAAAATTTTTTTCTACCTCCACATCTAGCTCCATTTCTGTAATCTTACACTGTCTAGATTTTTTAAAAAGAAAAGAAAACTATTCTCCGGATTATGTAGTGTTTTTACAACCTACATCACCATTTCGTACATTTTTGGATGTAAATAATGGAATAATGAAAATATTGAAAACTAAAACTATGTCTCTTGTGGGAATTGTTCAGGTGAGCGAGCATCCATATTGGATGTTTAAAAAATCAAAAAATGATAAACTAAGTGAATTTGTAACGAAGAAAAATAAACCGCTAAGAAGACAAGATCTTCCGTCACTTTACTGCATAAATGATGCATTGTTTATCAGTAAATCAGAATATTACCATAATGCTTCCTTGAACGATCCTGTCTTTGACAAAAATAATCTCTCTGGTTTTGAAATGGACCGCTTGCATTCTTTTGATATCAACACTAAATTTGATTTCAAAATTGCAGAGTATCTAAGTAAGAGTATTTTATAATGGATAGATTGTAGAAAAACTTTTTCTATGTTCTTAAGATCTTTAATTCAATAGAAATTTTGCCATTTTTTTAACATCTTTGATAAGATTGTAAAAGCATTATTTTGTATATATTGGACTTTATTTGTTAATCTTTGTTCCCATTTTGAATCATTTGCATTAAAATCTATTAGCATCAAACTGCCTATATCTGTATAAAAACTACTATTAGGAACTTGTAGAAATTCCATAATTCCTTGCAAACCCATTCCATCAAACTTTATTATCTCAACATTTGGGCCAGCAGTTCTTAGAGCAGCATCAATTTTTTTGTAATTATCATAAAAAAAATCTGTAACATCAATTTCTGATTGATTATTATATTCTGCTAATATTTTCTTATCCCGCAAGAGTACTGCTTTACCAAATTCAGATAATGCATACAAAAAAATACTTATTGATTGTATATCTCCATATTTACCATGTAACGTCTCTGATATCTCAAGTAGAATGTTAGCATTTGTTATACATTTTTTTACTCCAGAATCAACATGATCTATTGGAATAACTTTTGTTAAAGACAATAGTTTTGATTATATTCACCATATAGTAAACATTACGAAAAAATTAATCCTAAGAATAAAAATAATGTGATTGTATCTTAATCAATGTATATTAAAACCAAAACTTGTTGATTGTTAATGGAAAAGTTCAAAGTCATTGTTATTGGTCTTGGTAGAATAGGCCTAAAATATGGTCTTGATTCAAAACGAATCCAACCTGCAAGCCACATTGCAGCAATCTTGGATAATCCTAATCTGGATTTGATTGCAGTATGTGACTCTGATACTGATAGTAGAGATTTATTTATTAAAAAATATGGTAACAGAACAAATGTTTTTCATAATCTCGAAGATCTAATTCAAAATATTAATCAAGATAAAATTTATTTTGATATTCTTGTATTAGCTACACCTGATTCAACTCATAGTGATCTTCTAATTCATCTTATGAACAATCTGAAAGAAATAAAAAAGCGTTCCATAATATTTTGTGAAAAACCTCTGGCATTAACATATGAAGTAGGTAAAAAAATAGAATTGCTTAAAGCAACTTCAAAATATAACATTGTAGTAAATCATAGTAGAAGGTGGGGTAAAATCTGGAAAGAAGCATATGAATTAACCCAAAAAATTGGTGAGATTCAAAAAGCATCTTTCTTCTTCTCTACTTCGCCTGAAAATAAAGAAATTTCACAAATAAGAGATGGGATTCATATTGCTGACCTCATAGTTTGGTTGGGAATTGAGGGGAAAACCACAGTAACAAGGTTGAGTCTACCATATTTTGTCTATGATCTCCATCTGTGGGGTTTGAGAGGAAAAATTGAGGTATTGAATTGGGGGAAAACTTTGAACTTTTTTGAAATAGAAGAATCACCTAGATTTGAAGGATTCAAAGAATTGAAGCTAGTTTATACGAAAGAACTCGATGAATCCTATATGGTAAATACCTATGAAGAATTTGTAGAATACCTTAATGGTACTAGGAATTCATTATCAACAAATCTAAATGATGCCGTAGAAGCCTTACGAGTTTTTGAAAAATATGTATATCATGATAAATTACTTAAAAATGAGAACTAGAGGAATAAAATGAGATGAAACGTTTTGATAAAAAAGAAGTTGATGCCATACGAAGAGTTGTAGAAAAAGGGAAGTATCTTTCTGGTTTTACTTCAAAGTTTAGAGGTGGTGAAGAAGTTCAAAAATTTGAAGAGGAATTTGCCAAGTATGTTGGGGTAAAATATGCTATTTCAGTAAATTCTGGCACAAGTGCCTTGTTTATTGCATTCAAAACTGCTATGGAATATGGTAAAATAAACAAAAATCCTAAATTCAAAAAACCAGATATACATATTCCAGCCTGTACCTTTACTGCAGATCCCAGCGCAGCGTTGATGGCAGGAGGTAAAGTAGTCTTTGAAGATATAGATCCAAAAACGTATTGCATGTTACCACCTACTAGAAAAACTACAATCTCAGTACCCACACATCTTCTCGGGAATTCTATGCCAAAAATTGACTTTGGACATACGGAATTCTCTATTGAAGATTGTTGTCAGTCACTTGGAACAACTGTTAATGGTAAAAAAGTTGGTCAATTTGGAATGATGAGTATCTTTAGTTTTCAAGAAACAAAGCACATAACAACGTTGGGAGAAGGTGGTATGGTATGTTCAAACAATGAAGAATTAATTGAGATTGCCGCTGCGATAAGAAATCATGCCGAATATTACTTGGCAAGAAATTATCTAGGTGGAAACTTTCGTATGATTGAAGCACAAGCAGCATTTGGAAGAGTTCAACTAACTAAAATAAATTCAATTCTGAAAAAATTTAGGGAAAATGCAAGATATGTAATGGAACATCTTCCTAATGGAATTATTCCGCCATATGTACCACAAAATGTAGACCATTCCTTTTTGATAATTGGTTGTTTATTTGATGAAAAAACTATAGGTATTGACCGAAAAAGTTTTCTTGATAAACTCACAAACAATAGAAAAAATATTCTAAAAAATGACGAAAAATCTGATATTAAAGGAATCAATATGAGAAGCGGAAAATTAATTTCTACTGGATATAGCATGCCTCTCTATGAAATTCCTATGTATAGAAAATTTAAACCAAAAGGAGGATGTCCAAATGCAGAAGAATTTGTAAAAAAATCCTTCTGGTTGGATATACATAGATTTAGAGATAAAAATGAAATTGAAAATGAACTTGATATTTTACACAAGACTACTAAAGAGTTTCAAAAATGATTCTTGCTGTAATTACTGCACGATCTGGTTCCAAATCAGTTCCTCATAAAAATATCCGAAATTTAGGAGAAATCCCTCTAATTGGATGGACTGTAAAAGCAGTAAGCAAGTCCAAATTGATTGATAAAATTATCTTGTCAACAGATTCTGAAAAATATTTTGAAATTGCAAAGTCATTTAATGAGAAAATAGTTTTTTACAAGAGACCCCCTGTTTTGGCTGAAGATGTTCCAAGTGAATTGGTCTTAATTGATGTTATAAAAAAATCTGAAGATTTTCTTGATGAAAACTCCATAATTGTGATGATTCAACCAACAACTCCCTTCATCACAGGAAAAGATGTTGATGAATGTATAACAAAGATCTTGACAAATCCCAATGTTAATTCCTGCATATCAGTAAAACAAATGTCCGAACATCCTGAATGGGCTATAACTACAGAAAATGACAAACATGATCTTGGTACTTGCATGGATAGATCAGGTAATACAAACGTGAGACAACACTTGAGAAAAAGATGGATACCCAACGGTGGAATTTGGGTTGTAAGAAAGTCATTTTTTGATAAAACTAGAAAAATTGTTGATAATGAAGGTACTCTTATTCACCCAATGTCAAAAATTAACAGTATTGACATTGATGACGAAGATGATTTTATTATCTGTGAAGCATTGGTTGAATTTGGAGTATTTAATAAAAAATAAAATGAATGTTATCTAAGATGATTTGTGTCACATAAAGTTAAAATTTTTTCTGCTATTCTCTCCGCTGCACATCCATCCCACTTGTACATGAATTCTTTTATGAACTCTTCACGTACTTTTTCATAATGGGGAGGGAATTTGAGTGATTCGCGTATCATTGCTGTTAATTTGGTATGTTCTCTACATTCACTTACTAATTCTTTTATTACAAACATGTCACTTTCTTCATTAAAAAAATTACATATGATAACTGGTTTTTTGGCTAATACGGCATAAATTTCGGCTGTTGTAAATTTGAATGAGATTAATACATCAGAATCTAATAGTAAGTCTAGAATGTCTCCTTTTTGGTAGATGGGAATAGTTGGATCTATGAAGTTGATTATTGATTGGTATTCTGAGAGGATTGAAGTTGATGGATGTAACTTTACTTGAAGAGATGTTTCATTTTTATAATTTGTAATATTTTTAACAACTTCTTTAACAGCTACATCTCTTTGATTTCTAGTCCAAAAACCATGTTCGTATAAAGTAGATGGAGCAAATAACACACGTATTATTGTATTTTTGTTTGTATCTTTCATTTGAGATATTTTTCTAAAAGATTCATCATACATAGGATTTCCAGTAACTACGAGTGTAGATTTTTCAAAACCCGCATCAAGAAATTTTTTTAATGATTTTTCACTATCTAAAAAATGAATTGTATTTGCAAATCGAGGATCATAAATGGCTTTATAATTTGATAAATAATTTCTTATATTAACAATAAATTTTTGAATAATTACAAACCACTTCAAATTGAGGACTCTTTGAGTCCTAAAAAGAAAGAAATACTTGTATGCAAAAAATCTTCCTCTTCTCATGAATTGTTTCTTATTTTTGTTGGTATCTGTAGGAATAGAACTATCAAAAAATCGTGTTATATATGATCTAACAAGACTAATCTTACTCCTGTTAAAAGAAAATCCGCCTACCGTTAAATCTAATATGGGAATGCCAAATTTTTTACCAGCTAATGAAAATGCATTATCTATAGGATCCCAAGTAGGACCTGCATAAATTATGTCAGGTTTTTCGGATTGGATTACTTCCAATGCATTTTTAAAATCATGTATGTCAAGAATTCTTTCATTCTCATTAATTACTGGTTGCAAATTTAGCTTATCTGGACTATATACAAACCACGTAATCTGG
>Ga0206954_1107_pt1 | contig 15805 bp, 14 predicted proteins | sample Alteio_BWOrgHeat_37_FD_153250 | JGI IMG/M metagenome (GOLD analysis project Ga0206954, IMG submission 153250) | Enriched cells from forest soil in Barre Woods Harvard Forest LTER site, Petersham, Massachusetts, United States -... | ecosystem: Environmental > Terrestrial > Soil > Temperate forest >...
GCACGCCTGTTTCCGCGCGCCGGCGGGCACTTGAATCGTGGTGTAAATAACATTATTCCAGCCATATTTCAGAGACCGAGCGATCCCGGCAAATTTACTTGGAACTCTGCCGTGAATTTCTCCGTTAAACAGCTATCCGACATGGAAGGATATACCTGTAGATTTAGTCGCGCTATATGGTCTTTACGCGCGCGATAACGACCGCGACTCGGCCTCGCTCTCGGGACTTCGAGGAGTGGCGATTCGTCGGTGTTGAGCCGTCCGAGACAGCCGCGATTTGTGCCTAGAGAAACATACCGGATCTGCCCATAATTGGAGTTAAGCAAGGGCGCTATCGACCCCGATCGAAATCATCCCAAAGATGACGGGGCAGACGGTATTAGCGACGCTGAATCAGGGTATAGAGACAATACGAGCGCACCAATGTCGAATGCGCTCAGGGCGAGAGAGGAACAAGGGAATGAGCTTGTTTGGGCAGCCTGGCGGTTCACGAAAAGCCGTCAGTGAAAAAGAAGTCAAGCTGTGTGCTCTCTGTGGGGCGCTCAACTTCAATAAGAACGCCGAGTGCTTTACCTGCGGGTGGCGCGGTGTCTTTGAACAGGACGAGTCCACGATCCACATGGCGTGGCAGCGGATTTTCGACCAGTTCGAGTCCGTCGAGCTTGAGCATATCACGGGCAGTCGCACTTATACCGTCGGCGAACTCGGAGCGTTCACCGGAGTCGCGAAGAACACCACTGTCGGCAGCCGCCTCAAGGCGTGGTGGCGCGGCGTGATGGCGCGTCGAGACGCCCGCGCGGCCGAACGCGAGCGGCACCTGAGGCCGCAAGCGTACCCCCCGAACGAGCTGGGTGTCTAAGTCCGAACCGTATTAGATCGTCGAGGCGAGTGCAGGTGCTGTCCAACTTGTGACTCGCCTTTTGCACGTCTCAGCCCTCGTCGACATCGTCTGCGTCAATTTCCCCGTACAAATACTTGACTTTTCTCTCAATAGATCTCTATAATTGGTCACCTTGACTATGCCTATGAGCACCTCAGCCAAAGTCGTGACGCCCCGACGTTTCCTAGCCGTCCTATTGTTGTTGTGCCTCGTCGTCGCCGGGTGTAGTGACAACCCGTATCCCGCTGGCGAAACTTCCAAGAACATCCGCTACTTTGTCCTGACTGACATTCTCCGCCATATGGACCCTGTCACTGCTTATCGGGTCGACGAAGGCGAGGTCATCGACAATATCTATGCCGAGTTCTACAAGTACGACTACCTGAAGCGAAATCCGTTTCAGCTCGACCTGAGCCTCGGCGATTCGGACGCTACGCGGGTCCCGTATCCATTCGTCGATAAGTCGGGAAAAACGCCGGTCAACCGCATCGGCGAGGCCTGGACGTTCCATATTCGGCACGGGCTTCACTTCCAAGACGATCCCTGTTTCCCCGGCGGCAAGGGCCGTGAGATAGTAGCGAACGACTTCATCTACGCCTTCCGCCGCATGGCGGATCCGTCGAACAACTGCCCGATTGCCAGCTACGTCTCGGACAAGATCCTGGGGTTCAACGATTACGTGACCAATGGCGTTCACGGTTCGGGCAAGCACATGACGTTCGACTACGCCATGCCGGTCGAGGGGCTACAAGTCGATCCAACCGATCCATACACGTTCCATATTCTCCTGAACAAGCCCTACCCACAGTTGCGTTACCTGATGGCAATGCATTTCACGGCGCCGATACCGCATGAGGCAATCGACAAGTACAAGAACTTAGAGCACAACACGGTCGGGTGCGGCCAGTACGTCATGACGGAAAACATTCCGCGACAGAGCATTGTGTTGAAAGCCAATCCGAACCGCCCCGTCATGTACTACCCCTCCGTGGGAACCGACGAGGACCGCAAGAATGGTCTTCTTGCCGATGCCGGCAAGCAACTGCCTCTCACTCCAGAGATACATTATGTCTTCATCACCGAAGGTGAAACGGCGTGGAACTTCTTCTTGGAGGGTTATCTAGACACGTCGGGTGTCAGCAACGACAACTTCCGCCAAGTCGTCGCCAGGCAGGGCACAGTAACGCCTGAGATGGCGCGCAAGGGTGTCGTCATGCGGCAGAACCCTGGCGCCGAGATCAGCTACTACGTTTTCAACATGTCGGACCCGGTCGTCGGTGGCATGAGCGAAAAAAAGAAAGAGCTGCGGCAGGCAATTTCGACCGCAATTGACGCGCAAACATTTATCGATCTCTTCGACCAGGGTGTCGGAATTCCCGCCCAAGGGGCTGTACCGCCTGGCCTGTTCGGATATGACCCGAACTACAAGAACCCATATCGTCAGTACAGCGTCGCCAGGGCCAAGGAACTGCTCGCGGAGGCGGGTTATCCGAAAGGCATCGATCCCGCGACCGGCCAGAGCCTGATGATTTACTACGACAATCCGGCCGTAACGGCAGCGGATCGACAGGAAATCCAGGTTCTACAGAAGCAGTTCTCCGCGATCGGCATCAACCTCGTGTCCCGCACCATTCGAGATATCGTGTGGCAGGACAAGCTCGATCACGGTCAGTTCCAGTTCGTTCGGTACGGTTGGGTGGCTGACTATCCCGATCCCGAAAACTTCTACCTCTTGTTCTACAGCAAGAATGTAAGGCCCGGACCAAACTACGCCGGTTACAACAATCCTGAGTTCGACAAGCTGTACGAGCAAATGTCGGCAATGAACGATGGTCCCGAGCGATTGGCGTTGATAAACAAGATGCGAGACATGCTGGCCGAGGACTGCCCGATGGTTTACAACCAGCATCCGGTCTCGATGAGTCTCTACTACGATTGGCTGCACGACGTCAATCCCAGCCCGATTGCCCTCGACGGAGCCCAGTACGAGTGGGTCGACGGCAAAACCCGTTCGACACGTGAAGCGGCATGGAATAAGCCGGTATATTGGCCCGTAGTCGTCCTGTTCGCCGTCGTCGTATTGGGTTCGCTGCCGGCCATTCAGGTCGTCAAGAGGCGCCGGACTCGCTATATCAGGAAGTCATCGGGGGATTAACGAATGCTGTGGTATGTTGCTCGGCGAATCCTCTACTCGATACCGATCCTGATAGGAGTGACCCTTTTCACGTTTCTGTTGTTCTTTGTTTCGGTGACCCCGCAGCAAATGGCGCGTCATAACCTTTCAGCGCGCAACCCAAAGCCTGCCCAAATCAAGGCCTGGGTCAAGCAGCACGGTTACGACAAGCCGAAGGTCGTTCAGTTCGTCGACTATACCAAGTCCCTATTCACATTTCAGTTCGGTAAGTCCGACGCGACCGGCCAGGACATCTCGGACCGTTTACGCCACGGAATTCTGCCTTCGACGGAACTCGGCGTGATCATGTTCACGGCGAGCCTGATTACCAACGTCTTCTTCGCGGTGTATTTCGCGTATTACAGGGGAACGTATGTCGACAATTGGGGGCGTCTGCTCTGTGTTGTTGTCATGAGCATTACTACCCCCGTCTTTATCATTGCCGGCCAGTATATCTTCGGCATAATCCTCAAGCTGTGGCCTATCGCGGGATATCACATCGGTATGACGTCGTGGAAGTTCGTTTTTCTTCCTGCACTGATCGGAGTTATTTCGGGTTTTGGGGGCAGTGTGCGACTCTACCGGACATTCATCCTCGAAGAAATAAATCAAGATTACGTGCGAACGGCCCGAGCCAAAGGCGTGCCCGAGGGGAGAACACTATTTCTACATGTTCTTAAGAATGCAGCAATTCCGTTTATCACGTCGATCGTGCTCTCGATCCCGTTTCTCATTACAGGAAGCCTGCTGTACGAATCGTTCTTCGGGATTCCTGGGATCGGGAATATTACTGTCGAGGCGGTCCAGGGACAGGATTTTGCCACGATTCGCGCCGTAACATTCTTCTACACCATTCTCTACGTCATCGGAGCGATCATGACCGACATCGCGTACGCTGCCGCAGATCCGAGGATCCGCCTAGAATGACGATGATTTTGTCGGACATTATTCCAATCGCTATTGTTGGTCTGTTCCTATTCGTGATCATTCGCGCCGGACGCGAGCCGCTTTGGGAAGAAGCGTACCGCCGACTGGGGTCCAACAGGCAGACAATGGCCGCAATCGTCGTCATGTCGCTATTCATTGCCATCGGCATTCTCGACAGTATCACCGTGTCAGTCTCAAACTCCGGGAAGCCGCAAACGATTGTCGACGTAATGTTTAGGGGCATTCCTCAAGAACGAACGTACTCTGAACCGATGGGGACCGTAACGGTAGGCGAGCCGCACCCACACGAGCTCAAGCATAAGCACATCTTCGGAACCGATGGGGTCGGACGTGATGTCTTCTACAATATGCTGAAAGGGTGCCGAACGGCTATCATTATCGGCTGCCTAACTCAGTTGATCGCGATGCCTGTCGCGCTTGTTCTTGGAATGTTGGCTGGCTATTTTGGGAAGTTGACGGACGATCTTATACAATATGCCTACACAGTCCTGGACTCGATTCCTGGAGTTCTCCTGCTCATCGTTATCATCACTGTGCTAAGTCTCAAAGGGCAGGAGCGAGGTCTGTTACAAATTTGTACGGCGCTCGGCGTGACGTCATGGGTACAGCTTTGCCGACTGGTACGCGGCGAAACGCTGAAGCACCGCGATAGAGATTACGTTCGCGCTGCGCGGGCGCTCGGCGTCAGTCATGGGCGAATCCTCCTGAGGCACATATTGCCGAACCTGCTCCCAATCCTGATTATCACGGCAACGCTGGGCGTCAGCGGCAACATAATCTCGGAAACCATCCTGACTTATCTCGGCGTAGGCGTTCCGCCGGACATCGGCAGTTGGGGGAACATGATCGACAGCGCCCGCATGGAACTTGCGCGACAGCCGGTGATCTGGTGGAACTTCAGCGTCGCCTCGTTGGCAGTTCTGATACTCGTCCTCTGTATTAACATCTTCGGCGATGCCCTCCGCGACGCTGTCGACCCGCGCTTACGAAGCTAGTCCGAATGTAGGACAGGCGTCTCTGCCTGTCACCCATATAAAAATGCCTGACGTACTCTTACAACTGGAAGATCTGAAGACCTATTTCACCGTCGAGGGCGGGCCGGCGCGCGCGGTCGACGGCGTCTCATTCACGGTCGAGCAGGGGAAGACACTGGCGATCGTCGGCGAGTCGGGGTGCGGGAAGTCGATGACGGGGTTGTCGATCTTGCAGTTGGTCCCGGAGCCGGCGGGGTATATCGACGGCGGCAAGGTGCTGTTCGAGGGCAAAGATCTACTCGACTCTACGTGGGAGCAGATGCGCGAGATCCGGGGGAAGGATATCGCGATGATCTTCCAGGAGCCGATGACAAGTCTCAATCCGGTTCGCACGATCGGCTGGCAGCTTGTCGAGGCCATGGAGGTCCACGGCACGGCGCGCGGCGCGGAGGCGAGGAAGCGCGCGATGGATTCGCTGGACAGGGTGGGGCTGTCCGGGCCCGATGTCGTCATGCGACAGTACCCGCACGAGCTCTCCGGCGGAATGCGTCAGCGCGTGATGATCGCGATGGCGCTCTCAAATCGTCCGAAGCTACTGATCGCCGACGAGCCGACGACCGCCCTCGACGTCACCGTGCAGGCCCAGATCCTGGCGCTCATTCGCGAGTTGCAGCAGGAGACGGGAATGTCGGTGTTGTTGATCACGCACGACCTGGGGATCGTCGCTGAGGTGTCCGACAGTGTCGCCGTGATGTATGCGGGGCAGGTGGTCGAGTCGGCATCGACACTGGACCTGTTCAAGTCGCCGATGCATCCGTACACCCAGGGCCTTTTCGCGAGCATCCCGTCGAGGTCGCGCCGCGGGCAGGACCTGTTGACGCTCGACGGTATCGTGCCGCCGGCGACGGCCTGGCCAAGCGGCTGCCGATTCGAGCCGCGCTGCCGTCATGCATGGGGCACGTGTAAGAGTGTCGCCCCCAAGGCGGCGCCAAAGGGCGCGGACCGGCCCGTGCGCTGTCACCTGTATGATCCTGATATCGCGGACCGACCGTCGACATCGGCGGCCCCGACCGCGGAGGTGCTCCCGTAATGGATACTCCGCTGGTTTCGGTGCACAATCTCAAGAAGTACTTCCCGATCCGCAAAGGCCTCTTTGCGCCCAAGGCGTACAAGAGGGCGGTCGACGATGTCAGCTTCGACATTGGGCAGGGGCAGACGCTCGCGCTCGTGGGCGAGAGTGGGTCTGGCAAGAGTACCGTCGGTCTGATGCTGCTCGACTTGCTTGAGCCCACCGGCGGCGACATCATTTACAATGGACGGCCTTTCAGCGACCGTCGCGGGGCGGAGCGGCTAGAATTGCGTCGTGAGATGCAGGTCGTTTTCCAGGACCCATATTCGTCGCTGAACGTCCGCATGACGGTCAAGGAGACATTGACCGAGGGCATGCAGGTCCATAATATTGGTAGGAACGAGGCCGAGCGCGAGGCGCGCGCCGCCGACCTTTTGACCCACGTCGGTCTCTCGCCCGACGCCCTCCGACGCTATCCGCATGAGTTCAGCGGCGGCCAACGTCAGCGTATCGCCATCGCCAGGGCGCTCTCGGTCGAGCCGCAGTTCATCGTCCTCGACGAGCCCACGAGCGCGCTCGATGTCAGCGTGCAGAGCCAGGTCCTCAACCTCTTGCGGTCGCTGCAAAAGACCCGCAACTTGACCTTCCTCTTTATCACCCACAACCTCGCCGTGGTCGAGTACCTCGCCGACTACGTCGCCGTCATGGAAAACGGCCGGATCGTCGAGCGCGGCACTGTCGACGATGTCTTCGATCGACCACAGCAGGCCTACACTCAGCGCCTCCTCAACTCCATCCCCAGCCTCGATCCCACGGCGCAGAAACTCACCAAGTCTTCGCCGATATAGGAACGACATCTTCCGCAAGTGTTCACGAATGGTGTAAATCGGAGTCACTTCTGCGGGCCTACGACAATTGGACACCCTCCCAGCGAGGAACTCGTCTCCGTCGACGGGCCGGGGATGAGGGATCAGTTCACATCCTCAGTTAAAGTCGCAACCTCGCCAGGTATAATTTGCTCTGGCTCCAATCGTTAGCTTGGCTCGAATTATGCAATGACTAATCACGGCGGGTCCAACATCGCGAAGCGATACATGTAAGTCGACGGAGGTCGACGATTGCTTTTGATAGCCGCGAATTTATAGCCAGTTGCAAAATGACGATTGTGAACCTGTTTGCGCTTTGATTAACGTAAGCGAAACTACTATTTACAGTAGGGCGTCGAGCTTGTCTCGACCCGGCCAAAGCGACCACCGCCTATTTTGCAGTTACCTCTTTATTCGCCAGGTCTTGTCTGTCGTCGTCCCGTCGGTTATTAAAACTGATTTCAACGCTGGAGGAATGAGATGAAGTCGCGTCTCGCTATTGTCATCCTCGCAATCATGCTAACCTTGAGTGCGGGTGCCTCGTACGCCGGCGGCAAGGATCTGTCGCTGGTGCCGTCGAACGGCCCGCTCGCACACCAAACCGTCTACAGCGGATCATACGCTCTGCTAATTGGCGTCAATAACTATCAGAATCTGCCGAACCAGCTACACCTTCACTACGCCGTCGACGACGCTACGTCGATGCGCGACATGCTGATCAAGTACTACGGCTTCCCACCCGACCACATCCGCATGCTGCTCGACGGCGACGCGACGAAGAAAAACATCATCGACGCCTTCTCCGACTTCGCCGACCAGGACACCTACCACCACGACGACCGGATACTGATCTTCTTCTCCGGCCACGGTCAGACCGTCAACCTGCCCGGCGGCGGCAAGGAAGGCTTCCTGATTCCCGTCGACGCCAGGGTTCAGCTCAACAATATCGACAACGCCGCGCCATTCCTCAAGACGTGCGTTCAGATGTCGGAGGTCTGGGACTATCTCAATTCCTCCCCCGCAAAGCACGTTCTGCTCATTGCCGACGCCTGCTACAGCGGACTGCTGACGCAGAACCGCTCGCTCGGGATATCCAGCGGGGCCCTGGTCGCGATCGCGTCGAAGCGTGCGCTCCAGGTGATGACCGCCGGTGGGCAAGGGGAGACGTCGTCGGAGATGGATGCCTACGGCCATGGCGCGTTTACCTACAAGCTCCTTGAGGAGTTGAAGGCCCGGGGACAGACACCCGGCGACATCTTCACCACGAGCGAACTTTACGCCGCCGTCGAGCGGTCGGTCGCCGACGCCACCAACGGAGCGCAGGATCCACAGTTCGGAAACTACAAGACCGAGGGAGACTTCCTGTTCATCACCACCAAGCCCCAAAAGGTGCCGGAGATGACCAAGGTCGCCGTTCTGCCCGACGACACCAACGACAATAATAACGACAACAGCGACGACAACAACAAGCCGCATCCCTACGCGCCACCGGCTCCTGTCAAGCCGCCGGCCGTCACCCCTCAGACGCAAAAGCACAACAAATATGCCGCGCCCGAGAAATACGGGTCAAAGGTCATCGCCATCATCCCATTCTCTGGAACATTTGCCGGAGCGGCCCAACAATTCTGGCCGGCCTATTCAAACGGTCTGTTCTCACAGATGTCATCACAAATACAACAGAACTTCGACGGCTACAGCGTCCCAAGCCTGCAACAGACCGAGCAAGCGATCTCACAGGCCAGAGTCCAATATTCCACCACGGGATACGGTTATCTGACCCTGGAACAGGCTAAACAGATTGCCCAGGCCCTTGGCGCCCGCTACGTGATCATGGGCCAGTTCAGCGTCGATGAGAAGGTCAAGCCGAGCTTTATCAACCGATACGATGTCGAGATCAACGGCAACGGCCAAATGCTCGACCCCGCGACCGGCGACGTCATCGCAAAGCTGGATGGTCATTCAAAGAAGAGCAAGAGCTTCGTGGGGCAAATCACCCCGTACGTTCAGACCGACATGGCAACCGCCAATGCCGGCTCTGTCAAGGATGTCGCCGACCAGTTGACCGACGGCCTCAAGGACGCGCTCGGCGGCGGATAGGACTTCGTCCCGCAACAATTAGCGAGGCTTGCCTCAGACCGTCGAGATGTACGTCTTGAAGCGAAGCCGGCGGCGCAAATGATCACAGCAACGGCGCGAAGCGTCATTTAGCCGCGGGTTTTATACCCGCGGAATCGGCGGTGCCGCAAACTTGACTCATCTAGTAGTGAGGGTGGGGCGCCGAACGATTCGGGGCCCCACCCCTTCTTAAATCTTCTTCTCAAACAAGAAGCACGGCCTCTCGTAGCCCATGTGCTCTTCGTAAAATCCGCGGCGGTCACTAGATGCCCGACATGTTACCCGACCGGTGTCGCCAACGCCATGACCGGCATCGAGTACTCGACGACACCTGTCCGTGCTAGCCCTTTGATCGGAAGCGCGAGGAACGTATCCGGGTCGACATCGAAGCCAGGCGTAAGGCCGACCTTCGCCGCCGCCTCGAACCCAAATCTCTGGAAGTAGCGCGGATCTCCAACGACCACCAACGTCGACAGCCCCCGTACCTGCGCCGTCCGAATCGCCGCCCTGACAACGACAGCCCCAACGCCTTGGTGCTGATAAGCCCGCGTCACCGCGACCGTCGCGAGAGCCATGACACCGGACGCAGGATCCACTAACTCGACCAGCATGGCGCCGGCGGTAGGATGCGCCAGCTCGACAGCCGCAATGCCCTCGAGGGTCACCGGCGCCAGCATCGCCATCGCCACGACCTCATCGCACAGATCGCCGACAAAGCTGAACGACGAATTATAGAACTCCGAGTTTCGCGCCGCATTGACGGCGTCGGCAACGTCCCTGTGTCCAAACGCATTGCGCAACACACTATCCACCGCACAATGGTCGCTCTCCCGTTCCGCCCGTACAATCAGGTCGTCAGCAATATGCATCGAAAGATACCTCTCAATCGTTTCACCCCTAATTCTAGGAGATTGAGGGTTCCTGACGCATCCGCCGTTTGACGGATTAGCCCTGAGAGAGGCTCCTAAAATAGCCCCATTTTGATTCCGATAATATATATTATGTTACATTTAAGGTTGGGTTAACAGATGAGAGTGAATTAACCTGTAAGGGCTCGTGGGATCAGTTGAGCCGTATGGCCGTTATTCGAATAACGCGCTCAACGTGGCTGTCGGTCCGGGTCTGTGGTCTTAGGCAGGCTGGCGGCACTCGTAAGTATTCGGCGCAAGCATGCGAGGAGAGAATCACCGATACCATTAAGCCTGGCATGCATTTTCTGGACCTGGGGTAAGACCTCTGGCGATGGTTCTTTGTGCTCGACTGCAATATGGCGTAGCGTTGCCATTACGAGCAATACTTTCGTACTTTCAGCTTCGTACTGGGCTAGACACCCTAACGCTTCTGCGTCGTCGGTAAGTAATTCGACCCGTGCTATCACTGTCGATGCGTTTCGGAGGACAAGGAATAGCGCGTCGGCTAGGGCCAATCAGAGCGCTTACGTCCTTAGCTAGACGTTCCTCCCTGTCGTTTCTTCTTCTCCCGCAGTATCGACGCAATCGCTCCGGGCCAAAAGAATGCGGTCAATGGTAAGGTGTCAAGAAAGGCCTTGATCCAGACGTGATCGCGTGCAACAGTGAAGTAACGTAAAATGGTAAACACGGCGACCAAACCGATCCATATCAACAAAAATCGTATCCACATCGTTCTCATAATCGCATCTCACCATCTGGAGCAAAGACTTCGTCTGCTATCCGAATTCTACCTTACACCCGACGTTTTGGCATCACCGCACGACTCGCCGACCTCCCACTCGCCCCACCCGCGTCGGCAATATTTCTATGAATTAATCCCTCTCTTCAACCCCACAGACCAAATTCTATGATAAAGTGTGAGTTGGAGGAATGCACAAAGATGACAAAGCGCAATAACAATCGAGCGATCATTGCAATCGCTCTGACAGCAACCACGGCCCTCGCCGTCTCCTCGACGCCCGCCGACGCCGCGTCGAAAGGCATCAGCGGACCGACGTCGATCTCCGCCGGTGTCTTCTGGCCCGGAGATGATACCGACCTCGCCATCAATCTGCGCTACGCCCTGCCGACCAAGAAGTCGCTGGCCGTGCCCTCGCTCACGTTCATCGACGTCGGAGCGGAAGTCGGCCACCAGACCATCATCCCACTCAATATCGGCATCCTGGCTGGCGGACAGTCCTCATCGCCGCTAGAGTCCGGCAACTATTACTACGGCGCCGGAATTGGCCCTTACTTCCGGTCATCCAACGTCAACCTCGGCGGATTCCTGACGGTCGGCTACAACCTCAGCGCTGCCACCTATGTCGAATACAAGTACCAGTTCGTCCAGGACGGCAGCGGCAGCATCTTGAGCCTCGGCGCTCGCTTCTAGGCAATCCGCCAGTCGCGATTCTGAAGTGTCGAACCGACAAACCACTAAAGAGCGGAGCGCCTGCGTCACCGGAGTCGACGCAGGTCGACTTTGTGCTCTTCGAGCCGTGACTTTGTCGCCGGGACTTCGGTCTCTCGATCGCCGCCTATTTCGCCGGTTTCTGGTACTAGTAGACATCGGCGGGAGGCTTTCGCCTCCCGCCATCTCCTTTGGGAATTCCATTGACAATTCACGCCATATGTTCTATAATTAACAGAACATATGATCGCTGCCTGGTCGTCGAACTTTGACAACGAAACATCAAAATCCACATGGGCTCCAGAGCGGTTGAATTCTATTTTTTGCATCAATCAAAGCCGCCCATCGTAGCAAAGAATTTAATCAAAGTAATCAAGTGGATCGACCTTTGCGAAATCCACCCAGGCAAGCTAAAACAGGAGATCGTCATGCTGGATCTTGATCATCATCAAACTGAACATATCTTTCGTGCGTCTGGCTTGAAGGATGCCGTGATGAAATACGGGCAGGAAATGTCCGTGTCGCCGAGTTCCGTTCGCTTCGACCTTTTGACGAAGTGCACGCCGCTCTTCGAGCGAATGCGTTCGTTGGCGGCGGATCACTTTGCGCCTGATGCGGATCATATCATCTCCCTGGTAAACGACTATGAAAGAGCGATTACGGATCTTGCCAATCTGTCAAGTGGGCAAATAACAGAGGACCATAGGGATGGCGAAGGCTATTGTCCCGTCTGTGGTACACGGATCACTCGCGTCTCCGCCCGCGTCGCCGGGTTCAGTGACATCATCGTCTGCAGGACCTGCTCGGAGCCTTACATGGAGTTTCAGATCATGCTGGCGGCTCCCGAAGCGTTCGCCACGATGTTTATTTAGCCGGCGGCGTAACCCACCTCCACGCCTCAGAAGCCATATAGCGGGTATAATAGTGTTCGTTGGACATTATGTCAGGAGGTCTGCATGGCGACTGTCAATCACATCGACGACGGCATCTTCACAATCAGCGGCCTGTTCAGTCCGGCCGAGTGCGACGACCTGATCAAGCGCGGCGAAGATCTAGGCTATGAGGCCGCCGGCGTTCGGACTTCAGACGGTCCGAAGATGATGACCAAGGTCCGGAACAACGACCGCGCCGAGTTCAAGGACAAAGCCTTCGCCGACGATGTGTGGGCTCGCGTCGAGCCGTACATACCGCCGGTCCTCGACGGCGTCCGCGCCACCGGCCTCTTTCCAAACTTCCGTTTCTACCGCTACGATCCCGGCCAGCGCTTCAAGCGCCACATCGACGGCGCCGTCGACATGCCCAACGGCGACCGCAGCAAGTTGACACTGCTCATCTACCTCAATGAAGGCTATAGCGGGGGTGCTACCGTCTTCAGCAACTACGAATTCTCCGACGGCGTCGCCACGGTTCACAACAAGCGCATCACGCCGCAAACCGGCCTCGTCCTCGTCTTTCGTCATGAACTCAAGCATGAAGGCGAAGAACTCGTCGACGGGCGCAAGTACGTCCTCCGCACCGATGTCCTCTATGAACGAGAATAGAGTGGTCCCCCACCCTCGAATACTACCACCGCGGGCGCATCTCCGTAGCCTTGCGTCAGGTATAACATATCGGCCGCATAATCCTCGACGGCCACCGATCACCCATTATTAAGGACTTATCATGCGAACCGACCGAATCGGCTGTACAGCGGCCGCGATTGCTGCCGTCTTATCATTGACCTCTACCGCCAACGCAAGCCACCACGGTCGGAAGGGAGCCGTGCATCACGTCCTTCTGATCAGTATCGACGGCTTTCACGCGATTGACCTTGCAAACTACGTGCGGACTAACCCATCATCAACTCTGGCCCAGTTGTCCAGTTCGGGGGCGACGTTCCTGAACGCGTCGCAGGTCTCGCCGGCCGACTCGTATCCCGGCATGACCGCGATCGCCACGGGCGGGTCGCCGCGGACCACCGGGGTCTGGTACGACGTCTCGTACGATCGCTCGCTTCTCCCGCCAGGAGCGGGTGCCTCCTCCGTTCCGGGAACGGTCGTCTACTACGCTGAGATGGCCGATAAAGACCCTGACCGCGTCGATGCGGGCGGCGGTATCGATCCCGCCAAGCTGCCGGTCGATCCCATAACAAAGCTTCCGGTCTATCCGCATTCCTACGTTCGCGTCAATACGATTTTCGAAGTGGTTAAAGCCGCGGGCCTTCGCACGGCATGGAGCGACAAGCATCCGACCTACGAACTGCTAAACGGCCCCAGCGGCAAAGGAATTGACGACCTTTTCGCGCCGGAAGTCGACGCCGGCGCGACCACCAAGTCGGTCGCAAAAACCGAAGCGTACGACGACTCCAAAGTTGCCGCCATCCTCAACGAGATCGACGGCAAGGATCACACCGGCGCCGCGTCCGTTGGCGTGCCCGCGCTGTTCGGAATGAACTTCCAGGCAGTGAGCGTCGGCGAGAAGTTGAAGGTCGGCGGATATGTCGACGCGGACGGCACTCCCGGCCCCGTTCTTGCCGAGACGATCGAGCACACCGATGCGTCGCTGGGGCGGATGGTCGCCGAACTGAAAAGCAAATGGCTCTATTCCGACACAGCGATCATCATCACCGCCAAGCACGGTCAGGAACCGCTCGACATCACGGAGCGTCGATTGATCGCGGACACAGCGATACCGGCGATTGTCAACGGTGTACAGCCCGGTCTGCTCGCCCACGCGACACAGGACTGTGGAGCGCTGCTGTGGCTCACGGACCAGAGCAAAACCGCCGACGTCGTAGCGGCCCTCCGAGCGCATCAGTCGGAATTGGGGATCGTTAAGGTTCTCTACGGCCCGACGCTCGCCCTGAGCTACGATGATCCGAAGCACGATTCCCGAACTCCGGACATCATCGTCGTCACCCAGACCGGCGTGATCGTCGGTGGCGCGACCGCCACGAAGCTGTCGGAACACGGCGGTTTCGACGAAGACAACACTCACGTCGCCCTGCTTGTCGAATCCCCCGGCCTCACCGGCGGCACGGTGGTAACCCCCGTCCACGCGACCCAGATAGCGCCGACGATCCTCAGCGCCCTGGGCCTCGACCCGGACGACCTGCAGGCCGTGCAGTTGGAGAAAACTCAGAAACTGCCCGGCTTACCATATTGATCGTTTAGAAAAAGCCGGTCCTTCGGCAATTTGCCCAAGGACCGGCTTTTACTACATTCGCGAAACGCATCGTCACCGGAGTCGACGAAGGTCGACTTTGTGCTCTTTGAGCCGTGACTTTATAGTCGCCGGGCCTCTACCTCGCCAGTGACCTCTATGGATAGTGCAATAGCGTCGACTCGAAGTTCGAAGAGCTGACGCTGTTGCCCGTGTAATTGATGATATTCCAGATCGTGCCCGTGAGCGAGATGGTTACCATGTCGGTGAACTGAACGCCCGCCACATTCGGGCACTCGATCGCGTTCTGCAGGGTCACGCTGTTATTGGCGGAGAAGAAGGCGTAGACACCCAGTCCCCAGGCTTGATGGCTCGTGACACTGTTCGACACCTTGTACGACGACCACCCTTGCTCGCTTCCGGCCATCCAACTGCTCTCGTCAGGCACGTCGTACGGACACTCGCTCTGGTAGAAGTAAGTGCGTCCGCCGTTGCCGTTCCATAGCGTCTGGTACTGCTGATAGTGCTCGACGGCGAGGCCATAGATAGTCACGTTCTGCCCGTCGACGACCACGCCGTTCGCCGCGACGTTGGCGGTCCATCCAACCGTGCCCGTGCCATTGTCGTGGTCGGCGCGCCAGACCCAGAAGTCGTCGCCGATTACGTTGCTGCTGTTGATCTGCAGACTGACATTCGCCGTTCCGAGCACCGACCCGCCGACGCGGAAGAAGCAGTCTGCCAGCAGGGTCGGATTTGCGGCATGGCTAGCCGAACTGCCGCTTGGGCCGACCTGAAGGAGCGTGCCAACCGTCGAGCCGGTCTCGAACAGGATGCCGGCGACAGTGACACCGTCGACATCGGCCACATGCATGGCGTCCTGATTCGTGTCAGCTTGCAGGGTCGCCAGGCCAATGCCCAGGATGACCGTATTTGGATTGTTGACCTGGATCGTGCCACCCAGCGCGTAGACGCCGGGGGTAAGCAGGATGTCCTTGCCCTGGCTGAGAGCTGCGTTGATAGTCGCCGCGTTATCTACCGAGGACTTGGCGATGTAGAACGAGCTGATCGGGATCGACGTTCCCGCCTCAGTCTTCCCGGACCAGGTCGTACCCGATGTATTCGACCGAAGGCTCGGCACGAAGACGCTGTAGTTGCCGGATCCGTCGACCTGGAGGAAGGGCTTCTCGCGAATGACCGGAGTCTGAGCCACGTTGGTGAAGGCCGGGAAGTTGCCGCCGGGGAAGTTGGGATCGCCGACGAACACCATGTTCCAACTTC
>Ga0206954_1050_pt1 | contig 15789 bp, 14 predicted proteins | sample Alteio_BWOrgHeat_37_FD_153250 | JGI IMG/M metagenome (GOLD analysis project Ga0206954, IMG submission 153250) | Enriched cells from forest soil in Barre Woods Harvard Forest LTER site, Petersham, Massachusetts, United States -... | ecosystem: Environmental > Terrestrial > Soil > Temperate forest >...
CAAGGCGATAAATAAGAATGCGCATGCTAAGTTTCCAGTAAATCGATCTGCCGGGCGATGGCGGCAGCGGCGGCTTCGACGCTGTAATTCTTCATGCGTTCGGCGCACCAGTCGAAGGAACGTGGAAATGTAGCCAATTCCCGCATCGCTTCGGCACAGGCCTTGGCATTGTCGTCACCGATAACACGAACCCGTTCCCAATCCCCAAATTCACGGTGACAACCGACCGAGTTCGTCACGATAACGGCGCACCCAGCTTGAAGCGCCTCATTGACGACAAGTCCCCAGGTTTCACCGGCGCGTCTGGAAGGGAGAATAAGAATATCAGCGGCAAGATAATAGGGCGCGATCTCGGATTGATTGATGAAGCCGGAGAAATGAACGCGTCCAGGAAAAGCGGCAGCCCTGACTTGCAGCGATTTTTCCAGTTCACCGGAGCCGATGAAAATCAGTTTAAACCGGTTCCGTTCCTCAGGAGAAAGCAGCGCGAAAGCTTCGAACAACAGAAGTGGATTCTTCTTCTCGATCCATTTACCGGAAAAAAAAAGCGCGATTTCATCCGGTTGCACGGCCAGTCGTTTTCGGAGCGTATCGCGCCATTGTTGTTTGATGGAGGCATCTTCCCGGACTTGGACCGGCGAGCAATAAGAGGCTGAACTGATTCGACGTGAGGAGAGACCGTGTCGAAGCAGGTGCTCGCGATTCAGGTGACCGATGGAAAAAGCATGGTTAACTCCGGCGTAGGCGATTCGATAAAACAGGGCGCGGAGCGCTGTTTTCCAGGCTGGCCGCTGGAACGCTTCGTCCTCGGTTTCGTGCCGAATCCAGACAGGAATGCCGAGAAGAAGGCAGCAGGCGTAGGTGATGAAGTCGAACTCGTACAGAAATTGAGAAATCAAAACGGCAGCTGGCCGTTCCCGTCGCAAAAGAGAAAAAATGCCGTGCCCGGTCAGGCTGCGAAAACCTTGCAGCGGCACTCCCCGTTCGTTGCCTAGGATTTGATGAGGATAGCCTTCGAGCAGTGGCGTATTCCATGCTACGACCTGACCGAAATCCTCGTCATGACGCCCCCTTACCGAAGAATCCGTCGCATAGATGACCTGAAATGCGCCAGGCTTCAGCTGCTGCAACCGCTGGTAAATCGGTGCCTTGTACTGAACCGGATGAGAATCGAAGATCAGGAGCATGAGCGGAGAATAAACGCAGGGACCGGTCGCGGGGTTATTTACGGCCATGGAGACGCTCGGCATAAGCACTTCGTCCGCGGATTTTCTTTGGAACCGATGTGGAGGTGTGCGGATTATCCACGACTGGAGTGGCTTCGGTACTCTTCCACCAAAGAAGGGCGGAAGTTCCGACTGCCAGCCACCACCAGATGGCGATGGGAGGTTGAATCCCCAGCGTACCATTGATACCGGTCGTAATCACGAAAGCCACGCTGAACGCCGCGGAGGCGGCAAGCTCTCCACGAGTCCCGCTTAAAAAGCGTTTGATAATCTGCACGATGATGTAGTAGCGAAAGCTGTACCAGACAAAGATAAGGTAGATGCCGCCTTCAAAAAGGGTCGTGGAGAAATCGGTTTCTGTCCAGATGCCCTGGGATCGATAGGATGATGCGTAACCGCTGATCTGATCGGAGCCGTTGCTCATGATACCGATGCCGTAACCGAAAAACGGCGTAGAAAAAATGGTGTTTACCCAGCTAAAAAGCGAATTCATGACCCGAGTCTGAATTTCATTACTGACCCCAACCAGCTTACCGCTTTCACGGGCAGAGTAGGCCGCAAAGAAATCGGGAAAGTAGTATTGTGCAATGGTGATGATGAGGAGAATGCCGCCAATGAGCATGACCATGCGCAGCGCATTACGCGCCTCAAACTTCAGGAGAGAAAAAATGGATGCAATTGTGATGATAGCGGTATTACCGACCACGGCGCTTCGGGAACCGGTGACGTAACAACTAATGACCAAAAGAGGAATGAGCATCAAGTAGAGCCATTTCCAAAAAAACTTCATGTCGTTAAAACGGTACAGAGCGGCCATAAGAATAAACATTTGAGCGTTTAGAAAGGCGCAGAACTGGGCCACAAAGGAAAAGGTGGAAGAAACGCGCAAACGGCCACCAGCAGAAAAAGCATCCTCGGCACCGCCGCCAATGGATTCGTTCAACCAGTGCGTGGAGGGAAGATAAATTTCATAAATGGCGAAGTAGGTGGTGGGAATAATCAGCAAAGCCAGGATGCGATAGAAGCGGATGACTTCATCGATGGTGGCATCCGCATAGGCCGTGAAGAGCGCAATCCCCGCCACGGGATAGAGGAGATAGCCTCTGGCCCCAAAGAGAGCGAGGATGGGATCATGAAAGCCGGTCAGAATGATCACCGGCACGAAAAACAGAATAGTGGTGATATAGGCGCCCCAAATGAAATCAATCGCGGGAGGACGCTTGGCCTTCATGATTTGCATTCCCATGAGAAAGACGACAGCGTCCTTGAGAAAGAAGATCAGTACGCTGGTGCCGAAGAGATTCATTTTTCGGAGCATGCCCTCAAAGGTCAGTAGAACCACGAGAAGGAGCAGCATCCGTCGAAGATGGGCAATGGCTTTGGGATCGTTCATGGGCGGGACGGGCGGATGAGTCTGAGAGCGGTGTTCTTGAGGAGACCAATAAAGTTTTTAGGGCGATTCATCAGGGAGAAGGCCCGCTTTTCCAGAGTCCAGGCGCGGCGTATAGTTTTCGGTTTACAAAAATAGAGAGCCAGTTTGCCATAGCAAATACCCAGGTTATTGGAGAGAATTTTGCGCCATGGGGCCAGCTCCGCAGCATTCAGAAATCGGGTGCGGACATAAATGGTGTTCCGCAGATTTCGAATTCCTGTGGTCATCGACCCGGAATGCGCATGCAAGCGGTAACGGGTCAGTCGACGGGGAACGTAATAAGCAGCTCCGCCGTTTTTGGTCGCGAGGTAAGATAACCAGTGATCGTAGCAGCCGCCGATCTGGCGCGGATATTCGACGCCTTCCAGAATCGACTTGCGCAAAAGAGCACCCATGGCCATGGGAATCGTTTCACGGACGACCGCCATTTCCAGAAAAGGCTGGTGACGGCCCGGAGCCAGCGTGTCGCGTCGGTAGAAGCGCGAATTGTGTTCCGTCCTTTCGTCGAGGAATCGCCCCTGCTCGTCGATGAGATGATGATCGCAAAAAGCCACATTGATCGAGGAGTCCGCTTCAAGTGGAGGAACGAGTTCAGCCAGAAAATCGGGCTCCCAGATATCGTCATCATGAAGACTGGCGACGTATCGTCCCTGCGCCTCTTGAAAAGCGGCGTAATGGTTCATCGCAATTCCGAGATTGCGGGGATTGCGGCGATAGCGAATGCGGTTGTCCTGAAAGGAAGCAACAAGCGGAGCGGCTTCACCAGGCGGCGTATCATCCGAAATCAGGATTTCGAAATCGCTAAAAGTTTGCGCCAATGCACTGGAGAGCGCCTCCGTTAAAAAATGAAAACGCCGAAAAACGGGGACAACTACCGTAACGGCGGGAGGTTTCATGAGAGCATTACGAAGGGGTTCCGGCCAGGATCGAGGCAAAATCTTCCAGGTGTTTTTCAGCAATGCGTTCGAGGGATAACTCGGCTGCTTGTTGCCAACCACGATGGGCGACCCGGGCGCGGGTAACGGAATCGGAGGTTAATTGAACCAATTTTGCGGCCAGGACGTCTGCGGGATTGTCCACTTGGTGATTAAAGATGAAGCCCGTTTCCGAATCGATTATATATTCGGCGAAGCATTTTAGATCCGAAGTCAAAACGGGACATCCGCATCCCATCGCTTCCAGGGGAGCCAGCCCAAAAGTTTCTCCTTTTTCTGCGAGGGACGGATAAATAAATAACCCCGCCTGAAGCCATTGTTTGCGCAGCTCCCTAACGTCACTCACAAAACCGATCCAAGTGATTCTCGATCGGGTTTTGACTGATGAGAATTGGCGCAATTTTTGCAGGAATGCTTCACCGCCGCCACCGAGGTTTTCCTCCCAAGGACCGACGATGACAAGATTCCATGGCTGGTCCTGGGTGGCGCAATACTTTTCGTAAGCTTCCAGCAGCAGAAGAAGTCCCTTTTCCGGATGGACCCGGCCAACAAATAAAAATTCATTGCGTCGCTTGGTCGCGCTTAGTTCTTCCTGACTGGCAAGGACATCATTGAGCAGAGGATAGGGGATTTTTTTGACAATATTTTTGCAGGCAGGGCTTTGTCGGAAGATCGCTTCAACCACCGCGCTGGATACGGTATGCAAACGAGCGGCGTGCCGATAGAAGCCCATTTGGCCTTTGGGATAACGCGCGACATGGACATAAAGGTGTCCGAAACGGTGATGACGAATGAGAAAAGGGAGCCAGAAGGTGTGAGTCACCATGATATCGGCTGGCGGGAGTTTTCGGAGAACGCGAAGGGAATAAACCAGATCAAGAATCTTGAGGATGGAGAGTGAAGCAGGCGCGGAAAAACCCGAGACCCGAATGTGCCGAACGCCATCTACAACCTCCTCATCTGGCAAGCCGCGAAAACGGCGGGAGATATGCACCACCTCATGTCCACGTCGGGCAAATTCCCGACCTAGAGCGAACCAGATCTTTTCCACCGCGCCACCCAGGAGCGCAGGTACGGGGAAGAAAGCTCCTTGGACGATGGTGATGCGCATACTAATTAATCAGAAGCGCCTTTTTCTCCGCTCTCCCGGAAAGTTTTTTCACTTTATTCTGCGTCCCGGTTTCTTGGCGATGGAAGTCAGCGTTTCCACCAGCAGTCTGCCGCTTGTTTCCCAGCCGCCCAAGCTTTTTGCGCGAGTCCGCGCGGCGGCGGACATGGATTGGCGCAGGGCTGGGTCGTCAGCGAGTTTCTGTAGCTTTTCCGCCAGCGCCTCGGCCGACCGAATTGGAACGAGAAAACCTTCCCGCCCGTCTTGAAAGAGATCTGCCCCACCGCTGTTAACGGTGGTGACCACCGGCAGGCCAAAGGAAAGCGCTTCACCGAGCACCAGGGCAAGCCCCTCCTCCACCGTGGGCAGGACGAACACGCTGGAATCGTAATAAGCGCGGACCAGCTCATCTCCCTTGAGTGTGCCGAAGAATCGCGTTCCATCGGGTGGCCTCACGTTTTCGATTCCGGTCTGCGCAGCGCGTGGGCCAACAATCCAAAGTTCCTTCTTCGGATACCGCAAGCGTTCAAAAGCATCGAAGAGATAACCAAGACCTTTTCGAACGCCGATTTGTCCGACATAGAGGACGCGAAAAATCCCATCCGCTTGCCGTGGCGGCAGGCTAACGGTTGGAAAGGAAGCACCGTAAGGAACAACAAAAAGACGATCACGAGAAAAGCCCTCACTCTCGAACGATTCCCGGACAAAGTTAGAGGGGCAAAGAATGGCGTCGGCCAGTTCGTATTCGCGGACTCTTCGCTTCACTTCACGCGGATGAAAGCGGGGAGGAGGAAGGCCCCTCAACCGATGTTCTTCTTGCATGATCCGCTCTTGCACGAGGACATGACCATTGACCGCCTCAACCATACAGATGACTCCCGTGGATTGGAGACGTTGCGCAGTGCGCAGACCGGCACCACTATAAAACAAAAAGATGTCGGACGCGCGGGCCGGTTTTTCCGCCAACCGATCAATCCAGATTTTACTGAGATAGGCCAGTTCGTCACTGATCGCGGTCGGCAGGCGCAGTTTCAGACTGGTCAGGTAGAAATTTTGGAGATGATCGGCCCGGAGCATTTTGTCCCCGATTTCCGGCAGGGCCGCACGAGGGCTGAATCGGGAAAACCCGCAGACAAATCGTTGCAGACAACCCGCACCAGCAAGCGCCGAAGCGTAGTGGTAGTGATGCGACCGGTTGGGTGAAGCGTAGGTTACCAGCATGGATTCTTTTTAAGGTAATATTTTCCAGGGCGTGTCTTTAAAGTCGATCGCCTGCTGAATTGTTTTTGAGCTGTGCCGAGGCGTAGGCAAAAATTTGCAGGTATTTTGCCGCCACGGTAGCGGGCTTGAATTGATTGAGATGGGCTTCCACTTTTTGCAGTAAGGCTTGGCGGAATTCCGGTTGAGTGAGGACGGTATAAAGAGCTTCGGTCAAGGCTGTGATATCACCCATTTCAAAAGTGATACCGCAAGAACCGACTACATCCGGCAGGCCACCCGACTGAGCAGCCACGACGATGCAACCGCTGGCGAGGGCTTCAAGTGCAACAATACCGAAGGGTTCCGGCCAACGGGAGGGTACCACCAACACATAATGGGCGTTGAGGAGGCAGGTGATTTCCTCGGGGCTTTTTGATCCGGTGAAATCGATCTGTCCGCCGACTCCCAGATCATCAGCCAGTTTGCGCAAGGCGAATTTTTCCTCTCCTGAACCAATGATCGTCAGACGGGGAGTAAGGCCACGATTTTTCAGGTCCGCCATGGACTTGATCAGCAGATCGATGCCTTTGTCCGAAACCAACCGCCCGAGATAAACAAGTTCCTTGTCGCGGACGACATTCGTGAGATGCGTGAAAACATGGTCGGAGTAAGGATTACCCACAATGGTCGATGGGACAGAGATATCATTAGCCACGGCGCGGCTGACGGTGGCGTTGGCGCCGAAGCGCAATAAAAAGCGTTTGCACTCGCCTCGCCAATCCCAATTCCGACTCAGGCGACCTATCCAGGTATGATGGGCAATGATCCAGGGACGCCGGACCAGGAGCAGGGGCCACGCATAATGGAGACTGATGTTGTTTTGAAAATAGACATCACACCAACGGGTCAACTCTATCATTTTCGCTGCGCTGGGCCGACGATAAACGGCAAAGGGCCACCCTATTCCGTCTTCTTCTTTTGTGTGGGTGACCAGCGCCACTTCATGCCCGGCTTTGACAAATTCGGGCGCCAGTAGAGCGGAGACGGTTTCGATGCCGCCAACGCTGGGCGAAAAGACATAGGAAGAGATAAGTATTTTCAAAGCAGAGGTGAAAAGATGTTTTATGGATTCGCCTGAAGCAACCGACAGAATTGCGCGGTGATTTCACCCAGGTGGGAATGGGCCGAGCGCTTCGGTAAGCCAGCTCGTAATTTAGCCTCCAGGGCATCATCGCACCGATGAAGGAGCGGATCTGTGGAAGGTGGCTCATCGGGAAGAGGGCGGGGTTGAAAATCGTCACGGGTGACGATGACGGGCAGACCGTGGTCGAGCATGGCGGCAATCGTGCCGCTTTTCCCGACAAGTTGCCAGGGCGAGGCAGCGATGCCGAAGTCCGCGCTTTGTAGAAGTACGGAGATTTTTTCGGCGGGTAGTTCGCCTGATTCGATAAAAACAAGATCGGATGGATAGGCTTGTTTTAGTTTTTCCCAAAGGGCTTCTCCAGTTGCACCGGGGCGTCCGGCGAGGAGAAGACAAATCCGCTTGTTGGCCCGGAACGCGGCTTGTTTCAGGATGCTCAAAAACGGCTCCGGTTCCCATTCAGGATGAAGCGCACCGAAAAAAATTCCCAGCCACCAATGGTCACGCTCGTTCATCAAGGCAATTGGTAGTTCCGGTTTGGAATCGCTGGCGACAACGGGAATATTGCCGAAAAGCGGAAGGAGTGCAGCGGAAATGCCCGCGTTTTTGAGGATGGAGCGGTAGGCGGCATTGGAAGTTGTCACCAATTGGGGTTGCAGAGACGAAAGCAGACGTTTAATGCCAAGGCGTTGAAAAAAGCCGATGAGATGTTGCCGGAAAGGCGCGGCCGGGGTCTGGCCGATCCATATTTCATGGAGCATGAGGTGAAGACGATGATCAGCGGTAAGGGTGCGAAAGGCTCGGGCCAAGTTCAAGACGATGCCCTTGTCGTTGAAGCCGTACGGGACAAACTGAAGACTGATCCAGTCTGGCTGAAAGTGTGACCGAAAAGCGACGGCTTGTTCCATCCGTTCTCGCCAAGTTAATTTTGCCGGAAGACGCAGAACGGGAATTTTTTGCGTTCCGGCATCATCGACTGATTCCATCGAATTGGCGATAAAGTGGTCATGCAGGGCAATGATGGCACATGAATGCCCCTGGCGGACACATTCACCAGCCAGGGATCGCGTATAATCACCGACGCCATCCCGGCTCGGCTCAAGACAGCTGCACAAGAATAAAATTCGCATCGAGTCGATCTCGAACCCGCGCCAAGACTAGAGTCTATCTCGCAAATAAGCGAGAGTCGCGTGATGAGTCGATTTTAGATCGCCCCAGAGCGTGAGGAAGAAGAGTAATCCCAACTCTTCGGACAGGATTTTTTTGCTTTTAGGTTTTGTCACTCGCTCGCCCTCCTCATGCTATACTTCGACCAAACATCATTTTTTTGACGGAGCCATTTTCTCAGGAGCCTGGAGTTGCTCCAAAGCATTTCGGGCTTCAGTAAAATGAGGGTTGATCTTTAAGGCTTGCTCGTATTGGTCGATGGCTTCTGGAATCTGTCCTACCTTGACCAGGACAACGGCCAGATTGTAGCGCGTTAGGGCCTGATTGGGATTGATTTTCAAGACCTGTTGATATTGTTCCATCGCCTCTGAAAATTGACCCACTTGTTGTAGGGCATTGCCCAGGTTGATATGCGCCTCAATATAGTCAGGATTGACCCGCAAAGCCTGTCTGTATTGGTCGATGGCTTCTGCCAGCCGATTGGTTGCAAACAGGGCGTCGCCCAGATTATAATGCGCCATGGCAAAATCAGGCCTAAGCCGCAAGGCTTGCTCAAATTGGTCTATCGCCTCCGAAGAGCGTCCCGTCCGGAGCAGGGCACTAGCCAAGTTGTAATGCGCCTCGACATCCTCAGGATCAAGCCGAAAGGCCTGTTCGTATTGATCCATTGCTTCCAACGTCCTCCCATTCTGAATCAGAATGTTACCCAGATTATTGTGGGCCATCGAGCAGTTTGGATTCTGGACCAGCGTATCCATCCAGAGCGTTTCTTTGCTCTGGTAAACCCATGCTCGCTGCCAACTCAAGACCCCGAGAGCCAGCAACAGCCCGACGCAAAGACTTGATTGCAGCCATGGCTTTTTCGAAATAACAAAATCCGCAAACTTGACCAGTCCCGCCCCCGCCAGTGCCAGCGGCCCCATACTGGCCAAATACTGTAAATGATCTCCGACAAAGGAATAGCGCAGGAAAAAATGGTCGACCAAACCCAAAACCGGAAGTAGCGCCGCTATAAAATAGGCCAACATGAAAAAACCGGGTCGAAGCCACGGCTTGCGATTCAGCCACAGGATCGATAGGACGATGATTACCGCCAGCAACGGGACATACGAAAGCGGTTGCCCGGCATCGATCTGCCAGCGCGGATAAATGAAAATCAACGGATGAGGCCACAACAGCTTACCTAGATAAAACCAGACCACGTCGCCTGCCGTCACGAGACGTTCCGGCCAACTCCTTACCCATTGCGGATCGCTGAGGCCTCCCTCCAGCTTTTGCGTCCACATCGAGACGGCTGCCGCAGCGAGGGACATGAAAAAGATCGGGCCAGCCGTCGCCAGATGACGCCAACGCCACTTGCCCTCGACCCACCAGGCGATCAAAATCAGCACGACCGGCAAAACCACCGTGGACGATTTGCTGGCCATGGCCAAAGCGGCCCAGAGCAAGGTTAAGACATAGTTCCAATAATTGGCATTTTGAGGGTCCCTATCTTTGGCTTTGAGCCCTTGCACAAAGAAAAGGATCGTCAGCAGATAGAACAAACCCGACTGCGTGTTTTTTAACTCCGTGATCCACGCCACTGTCTCGACCTGCACGGGGTGCAGTGCCCAGAGCGCAGCACCAAACCAAGCACCCCTTACCTGTAAACTCCTTAAAACTTGCCACAACAAAATCGCGTCCGCTCCGTGCAACAAAACATTGACGAGGTGATACGGTAGGGGGCGCAATCCCCACAGCGCGTGTTCCACCCAGAACGTGGTTAGCACCAGGGGACAAATCCGAGCAGCACTCGTCGTCCAGATTTCTTTCAACCCAAGCGGTCCAATAATGCAGGGATTGGCGGTGACATGCGCATCGTCATCCCAGATGAAACCCGCCTGCCAAACCGGCGAATAGGTCAGAACGACGGCTAAAACCAGTACCAATCCCCAAAGCCAATCGCGGTTCAGCCAGGCTGGCAGTCCTTGCGCAAAGGTACTTGTCATGGAAGCTTTACTAGCTACCTCACGGTCCGCTTTTTTTCTTTTGGATCGTTTCGCCATAGGGCTTCTTGCCCCAAGACAATGACGCTGAGCCTGCCCTCAAACAAGACCGGAAATGCCTCATCTCAGGCTTTATCCAATGCATCTATGTTACCTCTGATAGAGGAGAAATGGGCAGGACAGGATTCGAACCTATGAGAGTAAAAAGAGCCTCGAAATAAGTCACAACTAACTCTGTAATGACTGCTTGCGAATAATGCTGTACAAGGGCGTATGTTATGCGTTATTGTTATGCGCATGGCCAGCATTCACAAACAACCGAATCGGCCCTACTGGTTTTGCTCATTTACGAGCGCGGGGGGAAAACGTCATCTCAAAAGCACGAAGACCAAGAACAAGGCGCAAGCCCTGGTGATTTGCCGGAAATGGGAACTCGCCGCGAACAAAGCCAAAACAGGAAATCTGACCCCGGATGCGGCTCGCGAGGTGATTGCCCAGGGAGTAGCAGAAATTTTCGTCGGCGCGGATGGTGGCGGTTTACCGCGTGCAACCGTCCGTGAATGGTCTGTGCGCTGGCTTGAATCGAAGGCGCTCGAATCGGCTCCTTCCACCCTCGCCCGATACCGGGGCACGATTGATAAATTCCTCCTTTATCTCGGCAAGACGGCGGATCGGGACGTTGAGCACGTCACGTCATCCCACGTCGAAGGCTTCCGAAATCAGGAGGCTAAGCGGTTGTCCCCTTCATCGGCCAACATCGCTCTAAAGGTCGTCCGGGCGCTGTTTTCCAGTGCCGTAGGAAAGCAACTCATCCTCCGCAACCCGGCGTCCGCGTCGTTCGTCAAGACCATCGAGCGCCAGCAATCGGTTAGGCGTCGTCCCCTCACCCTCGCGGAGATCAAGCGCATTCTGGCCAAGGCCGGGGAAAAGACGGAATGGCGGGGAATGATCCTCATGGGAATTTACACCGGGCAGCGCCTTGGAGACATCGCCCGGATGACATGGCGTGCGGTCGATTTTGAAAACGATCATCTCGCCTTTACCACGGGCAAGACAGGCCGCCGCATAATCCTCCCGCTTGCGAAGCCTCTCCGCGCCTATCTGGAAGATGCACCGTCAACCGACGATCCTGATAGCCCGATCTTCCCGCAGTCGAGTAAGGCCAAGACCACTGGGCACTTGAGCAACGGCTTTCGTTCGATTATGGAAGAGGCCGGGTTAGTCAAGACCCGCGATGCCAACCACGCCAGCACCGGCAAGGGACGCACCACAAAGCGCGAGGTAAGCGAGCTATCCTTTCACAGCCTACGCCACAGCGCAGTGACTTTTCTGAAAGCCTCGGGAGCATCGGACGTGCTCGCCCGCGAGATTGTAGGCCACGACAGCGCCGCTGTGAGCCGGTCGTACACGCACCTAGCCACGGAAGACTTGCGGCCCGCCATTGACAACCTGCCGGACGTGACGAAATGAGTCCGCCACTGCGCGAGAGCGAATGGAATTTTAGTGGCGTGCGGGATGAGGAGGTATCAGCCTGCCATCACTGGGAATTTTCGCGTACCGCTGTCCTGGAAATTGACCCTCCTTATGTTCATCAAGAAAACAATTCTTTTGCAAAATACGGCAGCTTTCCATCGGCATGGCCAAAAAGTCCATTTCTTGAATACCCGCAGGATTGTCGAGAAGATTTAGCCAAACGGTATCCGGCTTATCAGTTACGATGCCCTTACGAGTAACGCGATACTCGCCAGCAGCCCGAAGATCGTGCTCAAAGACCGAAGCGGGGATCTCACGCACTCCACCTGAGACGAACAGTTCGTACTCTCGAATACGGCTCGGGTAAAAATACTTTTCAATGCAGTCTTAAAGCTGATTAGATACCCTTTCAAATGAAAACAGTTTTTGTAGCCCTAGGTGTTGTCTTTCTAATTCTCATCGTAGCAGTGGGGGGATTCGTGGGTTACTCCGCTTATGTCGGGACGCAGCTAGATGCTTCGAGTAAAGCGTATGTGGACGCCAGTGTTCCGGCGATTGTCTCCCAATGGTCCAAGGACGAGCTCATAAAGCGCGCCAGCCCTCAGTTACGCGCATCTGCCACTGATCAACAGATCGACGGCTTGTTCACCAGCTTGGCGCAACAACTAGGCTCTTTTCAGAGTTACGACGGCTCGAAGGGCGATTCGAACGTGTCTTACACCACCCAGAACGGCAAGGTGACTACTGCTTCCTATACGGCTAACGCTACGTTCCAAAATGGAAAGGTGGATATTCAGGTAAAGTTAATCCAAATCAACGGAGCATGGTTATTTCTTGGATTTCACGTGTCACCGCATTCGCCAAATTAGACACTTATCTCGATATACCGGCTAATGCTGTACCATCGAGCAACAGCGATGTATTTTCTTGGCCGGGTAGAACTAAAATTTCAACCTCATCCCCCCTTTTCTTCTCGTTCAGAAAGAGAATATCGCCGGTAACCGCAGTAGTGGTGATCCGCTTATTATCCTTTCCTAGAAAGGAGTAGGTTACGGTGACTCTCGTTCGTGATGATGACGACGAAAAAAGAAAGAAGCCGTACGATCTACTAGGAGTAAGCCCTTCGAGTTGAGCTATATCGAAAACAGTGAGACACCTAATGCGTCTTTCCTCGTTTCAAAATGTACGCCTACGCCGCAAACAACGGGAAATTGACTCAAAGGAGATATAAAATGGGATCTTCCGCGCTGCATCAAAGCCGCCACATACACTCAAGTAGGCGATTTATTTTGTTGTTCGCGGAAATTCACGAGAAGGAATTTCTTCTAGTCGTAACGCCAGCTGGAATGAGCCATTGTTGGCGCGAGGGCAATTGCTCACGGCTAAGGTTTTGGCATTCTTGTCCCCGCCTTTAGCTCGTTCAGGGCATGGGCCGGCTCGAAACTTTCCGGTGGGGAAACGGTATCTAAATGCACCCCGAAAGACTTGATCGTGGGGCAGGCAAGCGCCTTGACAATCGTAAGGCGGACTTTTGATGCGGATACTTTGGGGAATCGATCCAGCTTACGATAACCGATGGTGGTACCGGAGCTGATTTGCTGCCAATTACCATTCACCAACGCCTCAACTTTATACTCCTCCACGCGTTGACCGAGCGTAATCATTTCTTCGCTGCGCACGACGTTGAATTCTTTCACGCCATCCAAATCAACTTCAAGCGATGCATTGGTTACACCGTCGTCGGTCGCCCAATAAGTACTTTTGTCGCCGTCGAGAGCCTTGTCCGGACCGAAAGCGGGGTCATTACCACGAACGTTGGTCGCGGTGGCTTTTTTCCCAGCGGCAAAATCAGTGCCGAAAATTTTGACCAACGCGTCATGGAATTCATGCAATCGTTGCACCGATTCATCGGAGAACAATCCGCGCTGATCCGGGGCAACATTAAGCAACAGCATGGAATTACGACCGACCGATGTGTAGTAAAAATCGAGAAGAGTCGCCAAGCTTATTGGCGCGGAATTGTCCCAAAACCAATGGCCAATCATCGAGGTATCGCATTCGACCGGGAACCAAATGGACTTTGTCTTTTGATTTTCTTGGGGCGGCGGATACACACTCCAGTTCGTCAGCGGTGCGCAGGAAAGTTCGTTGCCTACCCAGTGCACATCTTCGGTAATAGGTTGAACTTTGGGACCCTGTTTGATGATGGCCTGCGGCTGTAACGTTCGTATCACCTGAATGATGTTCGGCCAGTCGGCCACATTGGCCTTGTTGCCATCAAGCCACATCTCGTAAACGGGGCCATAGTTGGAGAGCAATTCTGTGAGTTGCTGATGATAAAATTTTGCGTAAGCGGGTTTATTTGTGTCGTAATCCTTCTGGCTGCGATCGTATGGCGAGCAATAAAGGCCAAATTTCAATCCACCCGCCTTGCAGGCGTCGGACAGTTCGCGCACGACGTCCCCCTTGCCACCTTTCCAATCGCTGGACGCAACGCTATGCGTCGTAGTCGCCGTCGGCCAAAGACAAAAGCCATCGTGATGTTTTGCCGTTAAAATAATCCCCTTAAAGCCAGATTCCTTGGCAACGCGAACCCATTGACTGCAATCCACATTGGTTGGGTTGAAAATTTTGGGATCTTCATTGCCTAAGCCTATACTTCGGCCGGTAAACGTATTCACCCCAAAATGGGTGAATAATGTCAGTTCGTCTTCCTGCCAGGATACCTGAGACGGAGATGGAACTGGTTCCAGTGGCTGGGGTGGAGTGGCAGGTTGTGCTGCGGTTGCATTTCTAACAACGACCAAGAAAATGGCCGCGATAATAGCGAATGGGACTTTTTTAAAATTGAACATCCAGAACATATCTTTTCCTGATCGAGATTCGAAATTTATCCTAAGCAAACTCAAGAACATCGTCCAATTAAAGGCGATGCTATTTTAAAAAATGGGCCTTTTACCAGTGATTGCCCGGATTCACCAGAACTTGCGTGTTACTCCCGCGATGGAAGCGGGGGTTTCCGACCACGTTTGGAGTTTGGAAAAAGTGATTGCGTTATTTGCCCATGCTATATCGGAGAACACGCCCAAAGCAGATGAGCAAGACATCGTGGCGAAAACGGGCGTGGGCAGTGATTCGACGGAACTTCGCGGCGCTGGCACTTGGCATATTAAGGTCGATTCAGCAAACGCTGATTGGTCCCTGGAAGTCGAAGAGTTCCGATAAAAATCTGCAATAGTCGAGAGCGTCGATAGAAGTCTGCTTCCTCGTCTTTTTTAGTCCGTGCTCATGACTTCGCACTGTCTTTCACGACCCTCTCCGCGCGCGCGTGCGTGCGCGAGGCAATGGTGTCCATTGGCGCACAATGCTGAATCGAGGCGCACTTGTTATGCAAATACGTTATGCATTAGCACCCGTTAATTCGTAACTTGTTTATAATCAATTAGAATGGGCAGGACAGGATTCGAACCTGTGAAGGCAATGCCAGTAGATTTACAGTCTACCCCGTTTGGCCACTTCGGTACCTACCCGGAAAACAGCGACGGACAAGCCGTCGCGAGCTCGCAAGCCTATGCGAGTCGGCGCGCGATGAAAATGCTTTTTTGCGAAAAAGAGGAACGTCGGTTGCCTGCGCGCTCCAACCGCAGCCCCTACCGGCCATGATCCGGAGATTGACCAAGATCAGAAAATACCCCTGAAGCTTGCTTTGGGATTCTTTATTTGTTGCAGTGTCCGTTGAGTCCACCAAACGGGAAGCGATCATGATTTTATGACTGAAACAGAAACAAGGCACGGCTTTCCGTTTTTTCCCATCCTCGCGCTCCTGTTTTTATGGTGCGGCTGTTTTACGACCTTTCACCTGACTTCGGTGGATAATGCCGGCATTTGTACCGCCCTGCGGAACTGGGACGAATATGGCTACTCCAATCTCAGGGGACAGTTCGTTATCAATCCCGGTGGAATCGCACCGGGCGAAGAATTGCAGCTTTATCTGGGACATCGGACATGGAGCATCCTGCCCCAATATGTCATCGGCCATCTCCTGGGCGGTCCCACTCATAGCCTGCTGCCGTTTTATCTTATTTTGAGTACAACCGTCGGCCCTCTACAGCTATCTTTTTC
>Ga0206954_1181_pt1 | contig 15737 bp, 13 predicted proteins | sample Alteio_BWOrgHeat_37_FD_153250 | JGI IMG/M metagenome (GOLD analysis project Ga0206954, IMG submission 153250) | Enriched cells from forest soil in Barre Woods Harvard Forest LTER site, Petersham, Massachusetts, United States -... | ecosystem: Environmental > Terrestrial > Soil > Temperate forest >...
ACTCGATCAATGATCTGCCCGAATCGGAGCTTTTCCAGGGGAATTATTTGATAAAAAACCTGCAAACCAGTATCGTACACAATATCCCGGTAGGGTTAAGCTTAAACGTGTTTCATTATTTCCAGTTTAGCACCAACGTAAATTATACCGAACACTGGTACCTGAAAACGCTGCAGAAATCATTTGCCAGGGGCAGTATCTCGGGGCTTGACTCTATGATCACCGATACCGTTAACGGTTTCAAAAGGGCAGGTATCTATAACCTGAGCACCAGCCTTTCCACTAAGGTTTACAGCGAGATCGACTTTAAAAAAGGAAACCTGATCGCAATCAGGCACGTGATGACGCCATCGCTCAGCTTTGCCTATAACCCTGATTTTTCGGCGCCCAGCTATGGGTATTACAAGTCGGCGGTGAGCAGCGCCACTCTTCCTTATCCGTACACCAGTCAAAACTACTCCATATTTGAGGACGGCTTCCCGTCGGCCGGCAAGCAGGCGGGTATTGGGCTGAGTATTGACAATACCCTCCAGGCTAAGTTTAAACCTAAGGCCACAGATACGTCCGGCAAGCCCAAAAAGGTGGACCTTTTACAGGGATTTAGCCTTTCAACCTTTTATAATTTTGCGGCAGACTCGCTAAATTTGTCGGCCATCACATTTTCGGCACACACGGCTATCTTTAACCAAAAGGTAAACCTTACCTTTTTTGGTTCCTTCAACCCTTATGTAAACCAGGTGCTCGACTCTATATCTAACGGCCAAATCCTGAAATATACGCGAGAGGTTAACCAGTTTACGTGGCAGCACGGGCAATTCCCCACGCTCACCTCATTCAGTTTTTCCATGAGCGGGGCCTTAAACCCCAGCACCTTTAGCCCGCATGCGCCGGTCACGCCGGGCAGTACGCTGCAATCCGTCAATCCGCAGCAGGCGCAAAGGCTGGCCTTGATCAACAGCGACCCAAGTGCCTATGTCGATTTTAACGTTCCATGGAACGTATCATTCAACTATAGTTTTAGCTATAATAACAACATCATTAATACCAATACCACCAATACGGTAATGCTTAGCGGCAGTGTGGGCCTGACCGATAAATGGCAAATACAGTACAGCACCACTTACGATTTAAGGGCATTACGATTGAGCGGCGTGCCGCAGTTTACCATTTACCGCAATCTGCATTGCTGGGACCTTAATGTACAATGGGTGCCATTTGGATATTACAAATCGTATAATATAACTTTGAAGGTGAAAGCATCGATCCTGCAGGATCTGAAGCTGAGCAAACGCAGCGACTACACCAACAATCAAAACTTTAACGAGTAATAATGCTTGCTGAAATAATTACCATTGGCGACGAGATCCTTATCGGGCAGATCGTTGACACCAATTCGGCCTGGATGGCCGGCCGGCTAAACGAAATTGGCATCCGGGTTAAACAAATTTCGTCCGTATCCGACGACAGGCAGCATATTCTCACTGCACTAAAAGAGGCTGCTGTGCGTGCCGACCTAATCTTAATCACCGGCGGCCTTGGCCCAACCAAAGACGACATTACCAAAAAAACACTTTGCGAATATTTTGGCGTGGGCCTGGTGATGAACCAGGGCGCCCTTGAGAATGTGGAGAGAATTTTTGCGCGATTAAAAGGCACGCTCACTGAACTACTGGAAGTAAACCGCCAACAGGCGCTTGTGCCGGAAAATTGCGAAGTGATACAAAACCAAAACGGAACGGCGCCTTGCATGTGGTTCAATGAAGGCGGCAAAATTTATGTTTCGATGCCCGGCGTACCACATGAAATGATGTACCTGATGGAAGGGGATATTCTGCCGAGGCTCAAATCTGCTTTTAAACTTCCTGCTATTGTCCATTATACTATACTGACGGCTGGGGAGGGTGAATCTGCCCTGGCCAATCGTATTGCCGACATCGAAGACGTGCTGCCGGCGCACATCAAACTGGCTTATTTACCAAAACTTGGGCAGGTAAGGCTCAGGCTGAGCGGTTACGGTGAAACTGAAGATATTTTAAAAGAAGAAGTGCAAGCCTACGCAGCCAAAATAGTAGAAAGGGTTAAAAATGTGGTGGTGGCGGAAGAGGATATACCTATTGAAAAGGCTATCTTAAACCGGATGGAGAAGGACTCCCTTACCTTGTCGGTTGCTGAAAGCTGTACCGGTGGATATCTCTCTCATTTGTTTACACTGCATCCCGGATCATCAAAGGTTTTTTTAGGTGGTGGCGTAACGTATTCAAACGGCTTAAAAGAGACCATATTAGGTGTTAAAAGTGAGACTTTAGAATTTTTTGGGGCAGTAAGCGAGGAAACAGTGAGAGAAATGGTAGAGGGCGCGCTTCGGAATTTCAATTCGGATTATGCGGTAGCGGTTACGGGCATCGCCGGGCCGGACGGCGGCACCCCCGAAAAGCCTGTTGGTACGGTTTGGATAGCAGTGGCAAATATTAACAAAACCTTTGCAAAGAAATTAACATTTGGTAATAAACGCCGCCAAAACATCGAAAGAAGCGCAATTGCGGCTTTGAATATGTTGAATACTTTACTCAACGAAAGTGGAAAATAATCGGAAAATCCGCTAATTTTGGCCATCAACTCTAATATTGTCTATGGCTAAATATAAACTGTTACTGCCCAAAATGGGGGAAAGCGTTGCAGAGGCGACGGTGATCAGGTGGACCAAACGTCCAGGGGATCACGTTGAGGCTGACGACACAGTAATGGAAATAGCCACAGACAAGGTCGACTCTGACGTCCCCTCGCCGGTTTCGGGCAAACTGGTTGAACAGCTCTGCAAGGAAAATGACGTTGTGCAAGTAGGCGCCGTGATTGCTATCATTGAAACCGCCGAACCCGAAGAAGCTAAGGACACAGCTGTTGCGCCGGCTCCGCCCGTTGCTGCGCCCATACATGCAGAACCCGCGCCAACCTTTCACATTAACGAACCTGTGGCCGAAACCCAGCGCCCGTTTTTTGCATCGGCATCGGCAGCCGCAACGCCGCCCCCGCCGGTTGAGCCGGAACGGCACTTTTTTGAAGAGCCGGAACCGGAACGAGAAATAATCGAGCCCGAAGAACCCAAACAACCCGTTTTTGCTGAACAACGCGAAGATGTAACACCGCCTGTTCCTTATATTGAGCAATTAGTGCAGCCGGAGGCGCCTAAGGCAGAGGAAGCGCCAAGGGGAGAAGGGCGTTTTTATTCTCCATTAGTTAAAAACATAGCTGCGCAGGAAGGTATCAGCAATGCCGAACTTGATAAAATTCCTGGTACAGGAGCTGAAGGCCGCTTAACCAAGGACGATCTTTTAAATTATATTGAAAACAGGTATCAGCCTGCTGCTTCAGAACCTGCACAAGCTGTTCCCGAAGCCATCAAGGAAGAGGTGACCTGGCCGGATTTAGATATTGACGTGTCAGCCCCACACGTTGTTGAATCAGTATCTGCGCAAGCACCCGAAACCGCCGAGCCGGAACCCATTGAAGTAAACCCCGAACCGGTGATTGAAACGCCTGAACCGGAGCCGGTATTCGAAGGGCCCAAACCGGAAGCCGTTGTCGAGACGCCAAAACCGGGGCCGGTCGCTGAAGCGCCGAAGGTAACGGCGGAGCCACCAAAAGCAGCGACTTCGATGTCGGGCGGCGATGAGATCATCGAGATGGACCGTATGCGCCGGCTCATAGCCGACCACATGGTAATGAGCAAGCATACGTCGCCGCACGTAACCTCGTTTGTTGAAGCGGACGTTACCAACCTGGTATTATGGCGCGAGAAAATAAAAGGGGCATTTGAAAAACGTGAAGGTGAGAAGATCACTTTTACACCGCTGTTTATTGAAGCGGTGGTACGATCGATAAAAGATATGCCGATGATCAACGTACAGGTAAATGGCACCCAGATCATCAAAAAGAAAGATATCAATATTGGCATGGCCACTGCTCTGCCAAGTGGTAACCTTATCGTTCCGGTAATTAAGCGGGCCGATGAATTAAACCTGATCGGCCTCACTAAATCGGTTAACGACCTGGCCGGTCGCGCCCGTGCCGGCAAACTAAGGCCAGATGACACACAGGGCGGTACGTTTACCATCACCAACGTGGGCACATTCGGCAACGTAATGGGTACGCCTATTATCAACCAGCCACAGGCCGCTATATTAGCCGTCGGCGCCATTCGTAAGAAACCTGCAGTAATTGAAACGTTGCAGGGCGATATGATCGGCATACGCCACATGATGTTCCTTTCGTTGTCGTACGACCATAGGGTGGTGGACGGAGCGCTGGGAGGTTCGTTTGTAAGAAGGATTGCCGATTACCTTGAAAACTGGGATCCGGGACGAGAAATATAAGGGAATTGCGTTTAAAAATTAATTGCGTGTTTCCCTAAACAAACGGCCTTCAAACAGGTGTTAAAGTGTTCACGTTTTGCACACATACACCCTGTAAACAGCAACGAAAACGACTGGCTTTTAGCTAATTAAAATTTGCACTTTGTCCAAATTGATACGTTTTTGAGAAATTTCGTGAACACCTGAACCAGAAACCTACACTATAGCCGCTACGGTATTTACCCGGCAAAATTTTAAAGCGATTTTCGCGGTGTCCGGCGGAAGATAAATCGGTCAGATGATCTGATGTCAGGCCGTCGCGGTTTCTCTTGTGTCCCCGGTGAACTTCCTGGTAACCGTTTCATAAATTATTTTAAACCAGATCAATACGCATGGCAATGCCTTAAGCTTATAGGGTTGCACATAGTTTAAACGGATGGATTTTGGAAAGAGGTCGGAAGGTGAGAATACAGTTAATACGATACAGAACACCAGCAAAAATAATTCGAAGCCGGTGACGGGTCTATCCAGGTTCATGAACCAAATAGCCACGCCTGCAACAGCAATAATATAGGTTGGCGACTCGGATGAGCTGCTGAAAATGATCACAAAGATCAGTGTGGAGGCAAGGAGCAAAAGCTGGTAGGGCAGGAGCCTGAAATATTTTACCCTTAAATACCATAGGCCAAATAGCAAAATGCCGGGGATGATCACGGCGATATTTGATAATTCCCTATAATTAAAAATATTGCGGATGAGCCCCATTAATGAAATATCCTGGAAGCTCGGGGCAATGTTATGCAGGTTTTTGTTCAGCAGGTCGCCATACCAGTCGTGATAATTTTGAATAATGTAAGATGGCGATGTAATAGCCATCGGAGCCAGGAATAGGATTACTGACCAAAACACCATGCTTAGTATAAACTTCGGTTTGTTTTCCGACAGAAAAAAGAAGGCCAACCCGATAATGCCGTACAACTTTATAAAGGTGCCGATACAGATCATCAGCGCCGCCCAAAAATCTTTTTTATCCCTTACAAAAACAAAGCTTAGAATAATTAGTGCGCCTATCAGCGGGTTGATTTCAACGTTTGAAGATGAGGTCATTAACTCGTGCGCGCAAATAAGCAATATGGGCAGGTAATAGCCCTCTTTCAGCGGCAGCAGCTTCACAGCGTAATACAAGGCCCAGGCATTAAACATTACCCAAAGGATTACGCCCATGCCATCAGGCAATAAGGCAAATGGCGCCATTAGGACTGAGAAAACAGGGCCATAATGAAATTGATCGTGCATTGGCCCGCGCACTGGACCGAATGGCGTTTGCTGGTGAATGATATCGAAAAATGCGTGTTTATAAACAAAGTAATTATCGTGGATGTGATTTACGATCACGCTTTTAACTACCGCAAACAGGCTCAAACCAAAATAGGCGATTAAAACAAAAGGCTTATTATAAACGATTTTGGATAGTTTCGACATCATCGAATTAAGCGGTTTGCGGCAAATATAACGAGAAAGGCCCGTTTAGTTTTTAACACAATAGCCACAAAGAATTCACAAACATGCAAGAGTGTAAAGATCTGGCCTAAGTATATTTACAGTTCGAAGTAACCACATAGCATTCCACCGCTTTTATAGGTTTAAATTAAAAAGGCTCCTTACGGAGCCGTTTTAAAAAACTAAAAAACTAACAAAAAAATATTAGAATGCTTCAGCAGCTTGTTTCACTTCTGAAGCCAAATTCACACCGCTCAGCTGGTCGGCAAAGGCGATAAAGGCTTTACTATCGGCTATCAGCTGCGCATTATCGATCAGGTTTTGCAGGTTGATCTTGCCGATCACAAACTTATAGCTGCCCGAATAATAACGCTCGTGGATATGCCTGAAGTTTAATGCATCCAGCAGGTTTTCATCATGATAGCGCAGGTAGATATTTAATTCGATGTTGTTGGTAAAGTTAAGGTCCTTGCGTTCCTTGGCTTTTTTGTATTCGTACTGGTAATCATAGCGCAAAGCGGCAATATCCGAAAGTACTGCTGATCCTGTTGGGTGACCGCCTGCGCCTTTACCGAAAAAGAATTGCTGGTCGGCAAAAGCAGCTTGTACAATTACGCCGTTATATTCGTACTCCACGTTGTATAAAAACTCTTTGTCGTTTACAAATTTGGGCAGTACGAATAAGGCCACATGCCGTTCGTCAAGTTCTTTCGCCACAGGGACCAGTTTTATTTTCAGGTTCTTTTCCCGTGCGTACTGCAAGTCATGTGCCGAAAGGTTTTGAATACCCAGGTTAAATACCTCATCCGGCTGAACCACCACGCCGTAAGCATGTGCTGCCGCGATAACCAGCTTGTACTTGGCATCAAAACCGCCCACATCGCTGGTTGGGTCGGTTTCTGCGAAACCGAGCTCCTGTGCCTGTTTTAAGGCGCTGTTGTAATCCAGGTTTTCGATAAATCCTTTGGACAGGATATAATTGGATGACCCGTTAAATATCCCGCTGATGGAGTGCAATAACTCGTTGTCATAATACTCTTCCAGGTTGCGGATAATGGGGATGCTACCACAAACCGCACCTTCATACAATAAAGATGTACCGTATTTATGCTGCAACCCAATGAGTTCATCCAGGTGCAGCGCGATCATCTTTTTGCTTGCCGAGACGACGTTTTTGCCGGTACTTAGGGCTCTTGAAACAATTTCAAAGGCCGCTTCGGTATCGTTGATCAGCTCAACAATGGTATTGATCTCCGGGTTGTTCAATATCTCATCCCGGTCAGTCGTAAACAAATGCGAGGGAAGTGAACGTTTTTTGGCGGGATCCTTTATGGCGATCTTTTTGATCTCGAGGTTCAAATTTTTGGTGCGTATAATATCATACAAGCCCTGGCCCACCACGCCAAAGCCAAACAGCCCTATATTTAATTTTTTACTCATTATGCAGTACGTTGTAATTCAATCACTTTTCCTTTTACGTCGGTTTTAAAAAAGGAGTTAATAATATTGGTTAATGCGCCGGTCTCAATTAAAAAGCCATCATGCCCATAAAATGAATCCAGCTCAGCGAAAACCGATTTCGGGATGTGCTGAAAAAGATATTGCTGCTCTTCAATTGGGAACAATACATCTGATTTGATGCCGATGACCAATGTGCGCGCTTTGATTAAACTAAGTGCCTTTTCAACCCCGTGACGACCACGCCCCACATTGTGCGAGTCCATGGCCTTCGACAAATACCAATAGCTGTATGCGTTAAACCGTTTTACCAGCTTGTCACCCTGGTAATTTTGGTACGATGATGCTTTAAAATCATCCACTAAAGTATCTCTCTCTTCCTGCTGGGTTATCGAATAGGTTTTATAACTGCGGTAGGACAAGAGCGCGATGCTCCTGGCAGCTTTTAACCCTTTTTGGCCTCCCTCGGGACAGTTGGCATAAAAAGTGCGGTCGGCGGTTATAGCCAGACGCTGTGACTCGTTAAAGGCCACACCCCATGGCGAATGCCTGGCATTGGTGGCGATGAGGATGAGATTTTTAATAAAATCAGGCGCCATGACGGCCCATTCCACACATTGCTGCCCGCCAAGTGATCCGCCTAAAAGTATTTCGATGCTTTTGATACCCAAATGCTCGGCCAGCAGTTGGTGCGCTTTAATAATATCTCGTACAGTAACCTGCGGAAAAGCCAGGTAGTAGGGTTGGCCCGTAACTGGATCTGTACTTAACGGATTAGTGCTGCCGTAAGGCGAACCCAGGACGTTTGCGCACACAACAAAGTGCTCTTTTGGATTGAAGTAGTTATTCTCTCCAAAAAGGCCTTTCCACCAGTCGAATACATCGGAGTTTGCGGTTAGCGCATGGCAAACCCACACTACGTTATCGCCATTTTTGTTCAGCGTTCCGTAGGTGTTAAAGCCGATTTGCAGCTCCTGCAATCGTTTACCCGATTCAAGTTTAAAGACCTTTTTGTATTTATATATTTCTGTATTCATCTTTTGTTTGTGATTAGAGATTAGTGATAAGAGATTAGGATAGAAACCCAATACATCTGATCACTAATCTCCAGTCTCTAATCTAAACCAACTCCGGCTCATTAACCTTTATTTTCGCAAATGCCTGTTCAAAATCGGCTTTGATATCATCAATATGTTCAAGCCCAACGGCTACCCGTACCTGGTTTGGCAATACCCCGGCCGATAGTTGTTCTTCGTCCGAAAGCTGCTGGTGGGTAGTTGCCGACGGCTGAATGATCAGCGTTTTGGCGTCGCCAACATTGGCAAGGTGGCTTACCAATTTGAGGTTATCAATCAGCTGGCCGGCGCTCTCTTTGTCACCCTTTACTTCGAAAGTCAGCACCGCCCCAAAGCCGTTTTTTAAATATTTTTTTGACAGTTCATGGTGCGGTGATGAAGGCAAACCGGCATAATTAACGCTTGCTACTGCGGGATGCTTTTCCAGCCACTTAGCCAACTCAAGTGCATTGTCCACATGGCGCTGTACACGCAATGACAATGTTTCAAGACCCTGAATATTGAGCCAGGCATTGAATGGGGATTGAGATGGACCGAAGTCGCGCAGACCTTCCACACGTGCACGAATAATAAACTGGATATTGCCGAATGGCCCGCCAATGCCGAAGACGTCGGCAAAAACAAGGCCATGATAACCTTCGGACGGCTCGGTAAACTGCGGGTATTTGCCATTGCCCCAGTTATAATTGCCACCGTCGACAATTACGCCGCCAATGCTGGTTCCATGTCCACCGATCCATTTTGTGGTCGATTCAACCACCACGTTGGCGCCGTGCTCAATCGGCCTGAATAAATAGCCGCCTGCGCCAAAGGTGTTGTCGACGATCAGGGGAAGGTCATGTTTTTTGGCCAGGGCTGATACTTTATCAAAATCGGCAATATTAAAGCCTGGGTTACCGATAGTTTCCAGGTAGATCGCTTTGGTTTTATCGTCAATCAGCTTTTCAAGATTTTCGGCGGTGTCGTCCTTGGCAAATCTTACATCGATGCCCAACCTTTTAAAAGCTACTTTGAATTGATTATAGGTTCCGCCGTAAAGAAATGGCGAGGTAACAAAGTTGTCGCCAACCTGCAAAATATTGTTCAGTGCCAAAAATTGCGCTGCTTGCCCCGATGCCGTAGCCAAAGCAGCTACGCCACCCTCCAACGCTGCGATGCGCTTTTCGAAAACGTCAGTAGTAGGGTTCATGATCCTGGTGTAAATATTACCAAACTCTTTTAAGGCGAACAGGTTGGCGCCATGTTCGGCGTTTTTAAATACATACGATGTAGTTTGATACAGCGGTACGGCACGTGCGCCGGTTTCGCCAACTTCCTGGCCGGCATGCAGCTGGAGGGTTTCGAATTTCAAGTTTTCAGCAGACATAGTTTTAAGTTTTATTGTTTTTGATAGATTTTGTTTAGTCGCAGGGGACAATGGCGAATGTATCGCCTGGCGCGGACACGTATTTTTCGGGAAAAGGAAAAATGAAACGTGTTAAGGCATTAGCAGCAACACATGCAAATTCGGCTATTTACATAGCAATAAGCAGGTTGCGGCCTTAATGGCGCCTTAAAAATGTTTTGGAGAATGCAAATTAAACTTTTCATGGTTGTTAATTTATATTTCCCGGGATATTTACCGGGCCAGGAATTGGCACCTTCTCCACCATTGGAGGGTTGCCAGCGGGTAACTGAGCCTGATCTCTCGCCGCTTCTTTATAAATCAAAACCTGTTTTGAGAGGTAATGATCGGTTTGGTATCGCTACCAAATATTGTTGCAAATATAAACGGATGGATGTGAGTTTTCCAAATTAAATTTTCTTTTTTGAGTCCAAAAGTCCGAAAGTCGGTAAAGTCCGAAAGACAGATTTGTTTCATTCCCGACATTTTACTCCGCCTTTTCTGAGGCATGCCTGATTTTTTTGGCTAGTCCAAATCCATCTTTCGGACTTTCCGGACTTTTCCGACTTCCGGACTTCCTGTCGCAAACCGCCCCTCACGTTGTCGTATTTACACCTAACAAATACTATTATTTAACCATACATTTGGTTAACCAATAAATAAAATCATGTCATCAAAAAAACAACTCCTGGCGCAGTACGACTTACATAATGTGTTGTACAACAATGTAATTGCGGACATCAGCGACGAAGAATCGAACAAATGCATCGCCGATCCGATGAACAGTGTAAAATGGCTGGCCGGGCATTTGGCCTGGGCGCAGCTTAATTTGGCTAATATTGGAGGCGTGCCGGTAGAGTTTCAGTGGCGTGATCATTTTCATACCAAACAAGGTGCTTCACCGCAGGACCTTGCCGCGCCGCCAAGCGAAATGCCTACCCTTGAGCAGATCAAAGACAAATGGAACGAAATGGGTCCTAAGATCAGGGTTGGGCTGGAAAACCTGCCTGAAGAAGCTTTAAACAGCGAGGTGCCCATACCGCACCCCATCGCCCCGTTCGACAAAACACTCGGCGGACTTTGGGCGTTTATTAATCACCATCAGGCTTATACTATCGGGCAGATCGGGATTTTGAGAAGAGGCCTGGGGAAAGATGCGATGAAATATTTTTAGTTCATAGTTGATGGTTCATAGTTCATGGCTGCATTTTTCACCATGAACCATGAACCATGAACCAAAAGCCACAACCACATGTCAGCAAAAAAAAGATTACTGGATCAATACGATCTGCACGCCCTGTTGTTTAATAATGTTTTGGTGGATATCAGTGAGGAAGAATCGGCTGTCCGCCTGGTTCCTGGTATTAACAATGTAAAATGGCTTGCGGGTCATTTGGTTTGGGGACAGGGTGGATTAGCGCGAATGGGCGGCGTTGATTTTAATATTGCATGGCTCGATCATTACAATACCCAACTGGCGCAGGCGCCCGGACCGGAACTACCCATACCTGCACTCCAGGAAATTAAAGCAGCATGGAATGAATATGCCGGCCCAATACGGGATGGGCTCGAAAAAGTATCACAGGAAGTATTGGATAGTCCCATCGAGTTCCCGATGCCGGCATTCGCAACGCTGGAAGGTCTTTGGACGTTTATCAATCACCACCAGGCGTATACCATAGGGCAGATTGGCATTTTGCGGCGGGCGCTGAGTAAAGATGCGATGAAGTATTTTTAAGAAGGTGAAAGCTGAAAGGTAAAAGGCAAAAGGTTGATTCGATATTCTTTCTTCCCACAATGCTGCCTTTTACCTTTCGCCTTTTACCTAATTTAACAATACATGGTTGATGGTTCATGGAAGCTGCATTGGTTTTGCTATGAACTATGAACTATGAACTATGAACTATCAACCATCAACTAATCCAGCGCCTGGGTCATATCCGCGATCAAATCATCAATATGCTCCAAACCAACCGACACCCTTAACAGGTTAAGCGGCGTTTTGGTATCGGGCCCTTCAACAGATGCCCGATGCTCAATCAAACTTTCAACACCGCCGAGGCTGGTGGCGCGGGTGAAAATATTAAGCCGGTTGATTACGCGCTTTGCTTCCTGTTCGCCATCTTTTAGTGTGAACGATAACATACCGCCAAAACCGCTCATTTGGCTCTGCGCTATGTTGTACTGCGGGTGGGAGGGCAGGCCGGGGTACATCACCGCTTCTACCTTGGGATGTCTCTCTAAAAATTCCGCAAATAACTGTGCGTTGTGCATGTGTCCGCGCATGCGGTAAGGCAGCGTTTTTATACTTCGCGCCAGCAAATAACAATCAAGCGGTGAGGGTACGGCCCCGCCAATTTCCTGCACCTGGCGTATTTTTAACCACCAGTCGTTTTTTACAGGTGTGATTAACGCGCCGCCGGTAAGGTCGCTGTGCCCGCCGAAGTATTTGGTAGCAGAGTACATTACAAGGTCCGCACCCAGGCTGAGTGGCTGCTGGCAGACCGGCGTGGCGAAGGTATTGTCGCAGGCCACTTTTATGCCGCGCTGATGGGCGATGGCCACCGTCCGCTTAATGTCGGTGATCTTAAGCAGCGGGTTCGACGGTGTTTCTATCCAAATTAAACCGGTGTTGGGTTTAATGCGCTGCTTTAACAGCGACTCATCATCTACATCGATAAAATCAAACTCCAAAATACCCACAAACAGGTTTTTGATCTGGTTACGCAGGCCATGGTACATATCCTCGGTAGCAATAATATGTGTGCCGGGCTTTAACGACTGAAAAACAGCCATGCCGGCAGCATTCCCTGTGGCAAATGAAGCTGCGTCCATGCCGCCTTCCAGTTTTGCCAGCACTTTCTCCAGCATGGTGCGGTTTGGGTTGGCTGAGCGACTGTAACTATATCCCGATGGGAAAGTGCCGTCTTCGGCCCGCTCAAAAGTGGTGGAAAGTACAATGGGCTGTATTACTGCACCGGTTTTTTCGTCTGTTTGATTCCCGGCGTGGATGGCAATGGTTTCGATATGCATTGAGGATGGAATTTTGTACAAACATATTAAAAACGGGCTTGCAGGAGGGTATTTTTTTGCTGTTTAAAGCATTTTGGACTACTTTAGCCGAAAACTATTTACCCGATGAAAGTAGGAAGAATTCCTGTCGCCGCAATTGCCTTGCTGCTGGTGGCATTGCTTAGGTTTCTGGCCAAATATTATTATGCCCCAATGCAATACGCTTATGTATGTTTTGTTTTGGATGGGATGCTGATCGGTGTTATGCTTTGTTACCTGCTTTATTACAGCAATATTTATGTGTCCGCATGGCTGAAGAATCGCAGAGACGAAAGGACTGTTTAATCGTTTACGATAGCTGTTGGTTGTTGCCCCGGCAATTATCCGTTCAGATATTACACGGCCATTACACTAACATTTCCTATTTTTGCTGAAATTCTTTTGAATGGAAGCCGAAGAAAATTTACAAACCCTGCTTCAGGATCCGCGTTTGCCTGCCGATTTAAAACAAATTGCTAAAAAGGTGCTCCACAGCGAACGGATCACCTTTGACGAGGGCGTTTTGCTGTTTGAAAAAGGCGAATTAGGCTACCTGGGCGTTTTGGCCAATTATATCCGCGAAAAACGGCATGGCAACAAAACCTATTTTAACCGCAACTTTCATATCGAGCCAACCAATCTTTGCGTTTACGACTGCAAGTTTTGTTCATACTCGAGGCTGATCAAACAACGTTCGGAAGGGTGGGAGTATACCATGGATGAGATGTTCGACATGGTGAAAAAGTACGACGGCGAACCGGTTACCGAGGTGCATATCGTTGGTGGGGTGCTACCGCAATACGATGTGGCTTTTTATAGTGAGCTCTTTAGCAGGATACGCGCCCATCGCCCTGAATTACACGTAAAGGCGCTTACGCCGGTTGAATACCATTACATCTTTAAAAAAGCCAAAATCGATTATGCTACCGGCATGAAATTGATGATGGATGCCGGTTTGGGCTCAATACCCGGCGGGGGCGCGGAAATCTTTCATCCCGAAATACGCGAACAAATAGCAAAAGATAAATGCACCGCCGATCAATGGCTGGCCATCCATGAAGAATGGCATAAACTGGGAGGCCGGTCAAACGCTACCATGCTGTACGGCCATATTGAGGAATATAAACACCGTATAGACCACATGGAGCGGCTGCGTCAACTGCAGGATAAAACGGGTGGTTTCCAAACGTTTATCCCGCTCAAATTCCGCAACAAGGATAACCAGATGTCGCACATACCGGAGGTTTCGGTGATTGAGGATTTGAAGAATTACGCTGTATCGCGTATCTACCTCGATAATTTCGACCACATAAAGGCCTATTGGGCGATGATCAGCCGTACTACCGCGCAGCTGTCGCTCAATTTTGGAGTAGATGACATCGACGGAACGCTCGACGATACCACAAAAATTTATTCGATGGCGGGCGCCGAGGAACAGCACCCCGGCATGAGCACCAAACAGTTAGTTGAATTGATAAAACATGTAGGCCGTGAACCCATCGAACGGGATACTTTATACAATGTGGTTACGGATTACACCCATTTCGAGTTCGCCGAAGAGGCGAAGCCGCAATTTTACAAGCTGCCGGTGATTAATTAGTTCATTGGTTCACTGGTTCATTGGTTTATTAGTAAACAATGACTCAACAAATAGGCTAACCAGCTAATCACCAATGAACTAATGAACAAATGAACTAATGAACAAAACATTATACATCGTCCGCCACGGGCAAACCGATTTGAACAGAAGGGGTATTATCCAGGGCAGGGGTATGGATACCGACCTGAATGACGAGGGTCGAAAACAGGCGCTTGCTTTCTTCAATGCCTATAAATCTGTTCCTTTTGATAAAATCTACATCTCCAAACTGAAACGTACGCAACAAAGCATACAAGGTTTTATCGACCTGGGCATTCCTTATGAAAAATTGGCGGGACTTGACGAATTGGGCTGGGGCATTCACGAGGGCCAGCCTGCGACACCGGAAAACAGGGGTGAATTTTTGCAGATCATGCGCGATTGGACCGCGGGAAAGCTGGATTCTAAATTTGAAGGCGGTGAAAGCCCTAATGAGGTAAAGGCGCGCCAACTGGAAGCGATGAAGGTGATTATGAGCCACGCGGAAGAAAAAACAGTGCTCATCTGCATGCATGGCCGTGCGCTGCGGCTACTTTTATGCCTGCTTACGAATAAACCGCTTACCGAAATGGATTCCTTTCCGCATCAAAACCTTGTGTTATACAAAGTTGCATACGACGGCAAAAAATACAAGATCATCGATTTTAACAATGCCGATCATTTAAAATATTAGTTCATTGGTTTACTGGTTCATCAGTTCATTATTAGGATGATGGATCAGTACGGCAACAAATCGCAGAAAAATCACCAGTGAACTAATGAACAATTGAACAATTGAATGAATAAGATCAGAATTTCAGCAGTTAGCTATACCAATACCAAACCCTTTATATACGGCCTTCAGCATTCGGGGATGCCCCGGAAAATAGAACTAAGCCTGGACAATCCCACGGATTGCGCCCAAAAATTGATCGATGATGTGGTGGATATCGGCCTCATCCCGGTGGCAGCAACACTCAATTTACCGGCGTGGGAGATCGTATCGGCCTATTGCATCGGCTCGGTGGGTGCGGTAAACTCTGTTTTTGTTTTCAGTAATTGCGACATCAGCGAGGTACAAACCCTGCAGCTCGATCCCCAATCCCGTACTTCGAACAACCTGGCAAAAGTTTTGGTAAAGCACTTCTGGAAGGCAGACCAGTTGCAGTTCGCCGAAAAAGCAGCTGACTATGCAGCATCAAATGACCCGCATACCGCTTTCGTACAGATAGGCGACCGTACTTTTGGCAAAAGCAGTAAATATCGCTTTGTGTACGACCTGGGCGCCGAATGGCAAAAAT
>Ga0206954_1183_pt1 | contig 15509 bp, 13 predicted proteins | sample Alteio_BWOrgHeat_37_FD_153250 | JGI IMG/M metagenome (GOLD analysis project Ga0206954, IMG submission 153250) | Enriched cells from forest soil in Barre Woods Harvard Forest LTER site, Petersham, Massachusetts, United States -... | ecosystem: Environmental > Terrestrial > Soil > Temperate forest >...
ACTTTTAAAGAAACGCACGGCTGCAGCCGTATCGTTTTGATATGGTGCGGTTCAACCGAGATATACTACGAGTCATCTGATATCCACCAAAGCCTGGCAAAATTTGAGCAGGCGCTGCTGGATGACGACAAACGCATATCGCCCAGTATGATCTACGCCTACGCAGCCTTGAAAATGGGTATCCCGTTTGCCAATGGCGCGCCTAATCTTACGGTTGACATACCGGCGATGATCGAACTGGCAAAATTAACCGAAACCCCTATCGCCGGAAAAGATTTTAAAACCGGCCAAACGCTGATGAAGACGATTTTGGCGCCGGGGCTTGCCGCACGCTCATTGGGTGTGCGGGGCTGGTTCTCCACCAATATCCTGGGCAACCGCGATGGCCTGGTTTTGGACGACCCGGATAATTTCAAAACAAAAGAAGTATCGAAACTTGGCGTGCTGGAAGATATATTAAAACCGGAGGCAAACCCCGAATTGTACGGCAACCTTTACCACAAGATCCGCATCGACTACTACCCGCCGCACGGAGACAACAAAGAAAGCTGGGATAACATCGACATCTTCGGATGGCTGGGTTATAAAATGCAGATCAAGATCAACTTTTTGTGCCGCGATTCAATTTTGGCTGCCCCTATAGCACTTGACCTTGCCCTGTTCAGCGACCTGGCAAAAAGAGCTGGCTTAAGCGGTATACAGGAATGGTTGTCTTTCTATCTAAAATCACCGCAAACAGCACCCGGCCTGCCTGCCGAAAACGATATTTTTAAGCAGTTGATAAAACTGCAGAACACCCTGCGCCATTTAATGGGCGAAGACCTGATCACCCACCTCGGCCTGGATTACTACCAGGAATTGGTGGATGCTTTGTAAGTTGATTTCGGATTTCGGATGTTCGATTTCGGATTTAAGAATTTCGGATGTCGGATGTTCGATTTCGGATGTAAGAGGATTTTTAATTTGACTATTGCCTTAGCTCATGCAGAAAAATAAAAATTCCGATCCCGATAGCTATCGGGACGAAATTTCGAAATCCGAAATTCTACACAAACTCTTCTCCTCCGTCCTCGGCATCGGTTACATCAAAGGTGGCGGCACTATTGCCGCGGCGGTATGCTGCGCTTGCTGGTACCTGGCGTGGAATGGCACCTACCCTCCCCTTTTGCTTTCGATATTAATTACACTGGCGGTAACCCTCGCCGGCGTTTGGTCGTCTTCGGTTATGGAGCAATTTTGGGGGAAAGATCCTTCAAAAGTGGTGATTGACGAGGTTGCGGGGATGTGTGTAAGCCTGGTTTTTCTGCCGGTGAATGTAAAATATTTGTTAGCTGCATTTATTTTGTTTCGATTCTTCGACATCGTAAAGCCGCTCTATATCCGTAAAACAGAAGCTTTGCCGCGGGGCTGGGGAATAATGCTGGATGATGTATTAGCGGGTATTTATACTAATATCTTACTGCAGTGCGTTTTGTGGTTTAGGTTGCTGTAACGAGGCAACGCCGGAAAACGAATGGCGGGCAAAGGATATTTGACTTTTTGACCACACTAGCCGTAATGGTTTTTTTTTACCTTTGCCGCTTGAAAAATAGGGTGTGCTGTTAAACTTTTGTAGGTTTTTTAAGTTTAATAGCGCGGGTAATACCGAAACATTTTGTGAGCATTTTGCTTTGATTTGATAGATGATGAGCGGATCCCTTAAATTATTAATTATTGCGGCTAATAATTATGAAATGACGTCCACCGGTTTTCAGCAATTAATTCAGTTAAATGGTTAATAAAAATTGTATCTGCGTAGTTTAAATGGAGTTTAAATTTTCTTACAGGAAGCTGTTATCCTTATCTGCGCTCATTTTTGCTTCTGCTTTTGCTTTTGCTCAAAATACTATCGTAACCGGACGGGTTACTGATGCCGCCGACCGGAAACCGCTTGCCGGTGTTGCAGTTACCTTTGCCGGCACTATGTCCGGGTCGACTACGAATACCAATGGCGAGTACCGAATTATTACCGATAAGGTGGTCACCCAAATAAAAGTTTCATTCCTGGGATATAAAGATGCTTTCTATCCGGTCAAAGCCGGCGTCACCCAGGCAATTAACATCAGGTTGGTAACCAGTTCCAGCCCGTTGAAAGAGGTATTAGTCAAATCCGGTAAAAAACCAAAATATCGTAACAAGGATAACCCTGCGGTCGAACTGATCCGCAAAGTTATTGAGAACAAGGAAAAAAACCGGCCGAAAGTTTATGACTATGTAGAGTATAAGGAATATGATAAAATGACTTTTTCGCTCGTTAACGTGTCCAGCTCGTTTGCAGATAAAAAGATATTCCGCCCTTACAAATTCATGTTCGATAATCGCGACAGCACTTCGGTGCCGGGCAAATCGCTGCTTCCCTTTTTCCTTAGCGAAAAGGTTTCACAATACTACTACCGCAAACAACCCGAAAAGGAAAAAACAACTACACTGGGCGAAAAAACAGTAAACTTTGGCGGCGCTATTGACAGCCAGGGCCTCGATGTATATTTCAAGTATATCGTTGCAAAAGTTGATATTTACGACGACGATGTCTTTTTACTGGGGATGACTTTTTTAAGCCCGATTGCCGGCAACTCGCCAACGTTTTATAAGTTTTTTATTACAGACACTGTTGTGGTTAATAACCAGAAGCTGGTAGAATTAAGTTTTACGCCCCGTAACACAAGCGACCCATTGCTGGAGGGTAAATTATACGTAACACTCGACGGAAACTATGCGGTTCAGGGCGATGATCTCACGATGAATAATCACATCAACGTGAATTTTTTGAACTACATGAAAATAACGCAGGCGTTTGAACAAAATCCGGACGGGCGTTACCACCTCAGCAAAAGCAACATACTTGCCAATTTTGCGTTGACCCAGGGGCGAAAGGGAGGTATGTTTGGGATGAGGGAAATAGTTTACGGTAACTACCTCGTCAATACGCCACACCCCGACTCGACCTATCAACACACGCAAACAGCCACACAGGAAGAAACCGAGCACCGAAGCGAGCAGTTTTGGCAGCAAAACCGGCTGGACACGCTAACCACCGCCGAATCGAAAGTGTACAAAAATACGGACAGCCTGCGGAATATGAAATCTTTCCAGCGGACGCTGGATTGGGCCACATTTTTCTTAGCGGGCTACAAGGATGAAAAGTGGTTCGAGATCGGTCCTTCAAATGCCTTTTATAGTTTTAACCCGATCGAAGGAACCAAATTACGCTTTGGCGGCCGCACAACACCGCTGTTAAGTAAACGATATTATTTTGAAAACTATGTGGCGTACGGCACCACAGATAAAAAGTTTAAAGGGTTTTTAAGTGCAACGTATTCTTTCACCGATAAATCCATCTACCAGTTCCCGCAAAACTATTTAAGGTTCAATTTTCAATATGACACTTTTATCCCTGGAGAAAATTTTCAGTTTGTGGATGAGGACAACCTTTTGCTTTCATTTAAGCGGGGCAATAACACCAAGTTCGTTTACGACCTGAACTACCGGCTGAGTTATGTGCATGAATTTGAAAACCATTTCTCCTACAACGCAGCATTTCAAACGCAAAACCTGTCGCCTACCGGCTCACTCTATTTTCAGAATTACAATACTGCCGGCCAGTTAACCAATACACACAACCTGCTGGCAACCGATCTTTCGCTCGGCCTGCGTTATGCCCCAGGCGAGCAGTTTTACCAGGGGAAAATATACCGTTACAGTGTGCCCAGCCCGCATCCTGTGCTGTACCTGGATTATGACGAAGGGTTTAAAAATATACTTAACGGCCAATACAGCTGGCAAAAACTGCATGCCCGTATCGATAAACGTTTCTTCTTCTCGGTATTCGGATACGCGGATGTTACCACGGAAGCAGGCCATTTATTTGGCCAGGTGCCTTACCCGCTGCTTGATCTTTTTCACGCTAACCAAACGTACTCGTACCAGATCTATTCGTACAACTTAATGAACTTCCTCGAATTTGCTGCCGATCATTACGAGAGTGTAAGTATCGACCAGCATTTCCAGGGATTTTTCTTTAATAAAATACCCTTGCTTAAAAAGTTAAAATGGCGCGAAACAGCTTCCTTAAAAGCTATTTACGGCGGCTTAAGCAACGAAAACAATCCATCACTGCACCCGTCGCTGTTCCAGTTGCCTATCGCAGGCAACGGGCAGCCCATCACCTATGGACTGGGCAACACCCCCTATGTGGAGGGCAGTGTTGGTATCGAAAACATTTTTAAATTTGTACGCATCGACCTGGTACACCGTTTCACCTACCTGGATCACCCGGACGTGGCAAAGTGGGGTATCCGTACGTTGGTGCAGCTTAGTTTTTAATACAGGTAAATTATTCATGCAGGGCCAAACATCCATACGCACAAATCTTCAGCTCGGTATTTACCGGGTGATCGATCCTGTGGTAAAGGTTTTCATAAAACTGGGTCTTACGCCCAATGTGGTCACCACCATCGGTTTTTTGCTGAATGTAGGCGTGGCTATCATCTTTATCCTGGGCGCCGAAGAAGGCAACCGTGGCGATCTCTCCTACGTTGGCTGGGCAGGCGGCCTTATCCTATTTGCCGGTTTGTTTGATATGCTCGACGGGCAGGTTGCGCGCCTCGGTAACATGAAATCCACATTTGGCGCTTTGTACGATTCAGTGATCGACCGTTACAGCGAACTGATCATGTTTTTAGGGATATGCTACTACCTGGTTGGCCACCACTACTTTTTAAGTTCGATATTTGCCTTTATAGCGCTTATCGGCTCCATGATGGTAAGTTATGTAAGGGCACGTGCTGAAGGGCTTGGCATAGAGTGTAAAGGCGGCCTGATGCAGCGGCCGGAGCGTGTAGTCACCATCGGTCTGTGCGCCGTATTATGCGGACTTACTTCAAGGTATATCGGCGGAGATTATAAGTTGTACATCCCCGGCATTAAATTCCATGTGTTTGAAACCATGTCGATATTTACTATCCCTATCGTCATTGTAGCCATATTGACGAATATTACCGCTTTCCGACGGCTGCTGGATGCCAAAAAGGCTATTTTGGAGAAGAATAATTAAGGTTCGGCCTTTAAATATTCGATTTTAAACCACGAAGGGCACAAAGGTCACAAAGAAAAAAACTTTGTGACCTTTGTGGTTTTCACTTCGCGGGCTTTGCGGTAAAAACTGATCATCATAAAGTAAAGCACTTTAGTTCGAATAAATTTTAATGTATCTGCGTTGGAGAGGTACAGGTTTAGTGGTTCGCCGAACAAAGAATTGTCGTATATTCGCAACAATTGAACATCATCATTTCATATTAACAAAATGTTTACTAAAATTGAACGAACATTCAAATTTTAGCAACACCATTAATTTATTAGCAGGCAAAAAGATCATTAAAAATTTTTAACCTGGATGCAGCCATGAAAAAGAAATATGTATCAAATTCACAGGACTCGGTAAGGATGTTTAAGAGCGACTTCCTCGAAGCGCTGTCAAAGGTTCATTTTACCGTCCCCCTGTATATTTTTGTTCCGGTTATTGCCTTTTGTATCTACCAGGACTTTGCATTATCCATCGGCATCCTGAAATTCATTGAATTATTTGCACTGGGATTGTTTGTATGGACGATTGTTGAATATATAATGCACCGCTTTGTATTTCACTACGCCCCGGCCGATAAACCCTGGGCACAGCGCATCCACTTTATCTTCCACGGGGTTCATCACGATTATCCAAGCGATGCCAAAAGGCTGGTATTACCGCCATCGGTAAGCATCCCGCTGGCCCTTATCTTTTATTTCCTGTTCAAAGCTATTTTGCCGCCCAACTATATCTGGGGATTTTTCCCGGGCTTTATTCTGGGCTATTTGTTTTATGATATTTCCCACTACGCCATACATCACTTTAACTTCAAGGGCAATATCTGGAAAAAGATAAAGCAGCACCACATGCTTCACCATTACCAGGACCCCGATAAAGGTTATGGCGTAAGCTCACCCCTATGGGATAAAATTTTCGGGTCCGATTTTGCCAAAAAGTAAAATGGCTCCGTTGTTAGGCGGCGGCGCAAAAACCACTGTAAAACAGGTTATTACAGTTTCTTCACTGGCGGTACTTTACCTGCTGTTGTCGTGGTGGCTGGTGGGCTTTAAATCCGACCAGGTTTTTTTAGTAGTTGTGGTCAACCTGTTATTTTATATTTCGGTCGTAACCCGAAAATTTGTCACCGGCTTCGCCATTTTTATTGTCTATTGGATCGTCTTCGACTATATGAAGGCCATCCCCAATTACAATTATAACCCGGTACATATTGCCGATCTGTACAATTTCGAAAAAAACCTGTTTGGTATCAACTTCAACGGCAAATTACTGACCCCTAACGAATACTGGCGCGCAAACACCACTACCTTTTTAGATATTCTTGGCGGCATTTTCTATTTATGCTGGATACCCGTACCGCTCGCTTTCGCAGCATATCTGTTCTTTCATAACCGAAAGCAGTTCCTGTATTTTTCGCTCACGTTTGTATTGGTCAACTTTTTAGGCTTCATCGTTTATTACCTTTACCCTGCAGCGCCGCCCTGGTATGTACAGTTTCATGGTTTTACCTTTTTGCCTGGTACGCATAGCAACCCGGCCGGCCTGGTACGGTTTGATCAATACTTCCATATCGGCATTTTCAAGTCAATTTATTCAAAAGGCTCAAACGTTTTTGCGGCCATGCCTTCGTTACACTCCTCGTACCCCGTAATTGTTTTGTATTATGGCCTTAAAAACCGGTTGGGATACATAAATATTTTGTTTGCCATTGTAACCCTGGGCATTTGGTTTACAGCAGTTTATGCAGGGCATCACTATATTGTCGACGTGATTGCCGGGGTTATTTGTGCCGGCTGCGGTATTACTTTATTTAATATTTTGATTAACAAGGTAAAGCCCTTTAACAGCTTTGTCGAAGACTATAATACTGCGGTTCAGTAACCATCTTTTACTCATCGGGCCGCCTTCGGCTACCGTCGATTTTCGACTAGCAGATGTCGTAAAAATTCAGGTATCAACACCTGTTGATACGTATAACCTGATCAATTATTTATTAAAAGCAAGGCAAAATACCCGTTTAATTAATAATTTAGCATTTTAAACAAAAACGCGGTGCAATAAAGGGAATGGGCACGTATTTTGCTGGCAACAAAGCAAAATACGATGAAGCATTGAAGAGCTTAGCTTATGAAAATAGTATTTACCACTGTATTTTTATTCTTCTGCCTGAAGCTTTCAGCTGTTGCGCCTCATATCCTTTTGCCAAAACCGGCCGCCGAGGCATTGGTACCGCAGCAGGACACCTCGAAAACCAAAGCTGCTAAAGACAGTGGTAAAACTGCGGCAACGGCGCAAAAGCAGGACACCATTAAAGTAATAGCCGCCATTAACCCGTCCAGTGACATCAATCAACCTGCATCAGTATCTAAAACTGACAGCGTGGTAACAACGTTACGTGTGGTTGAACCGGACAAATCAAAGCAAAACTGGTTTTATACCTTACCGGCCGTCACGTTTGTTAATGCAGTTGCGCCGCCGGTTGAAGCCGAAGCGCCGGAGCCCGTTGACAACAACCCACCCATAATTTCAATGATCCAGTTGGACAGCCTGAAGAATGCTGTGATACTGGAACACATACAGGAGGAAAATTTACGTAAACTGATCCTGCGCAACGAACAGATAAAACTTGCACGTATTTTGCAGATCAATAACCTGGACAGCCTGAAACTGGAATTAAAAACTGCAACTATAGACACTTTAAAAGGTCTTTTGTACAGCAGGATTGCGCAAAAGTACATGGATGATGATACCTTGAGCGAAGCAACAAAACGACTGCACGCTCAAAATGCCGCTATAAATTACACGCTATTGGCTATTCATGAGTATTCGCTTTATAACGATTCGGTTGGCTTACGCGACTCTTACACCAATCTTTCAAAAGTGTATTACGCCCAAAGGAAATACACGGAAGCTAAGTGGTTCATCCTGCAGTCGAACACGCTTTCGCGAGCGAGAAAGGATACGCCGAACATTATTTCAACACTAATAAAGCTGGCGGCCATAAAAAGCGAGATCAAGGACTATACCCTGGCGATGGGCGACCTGAACGAGGCCCTGCAGCTCTCGATAGATAATCACACGCCACAAACGGAATTAGAAATACTAAAAAGTTACGCCTTGTTATATAGCAATATGCAGGATTACCCCAAAGAGGAAATGGTTTTGAAAAAGCGGGACGCGCTGCTCGACAGCCTGCACAAGGCCGAGGAGGCCGAACTGGCCAAAGCAGCCGCTTTGAAAAAGAAGCAGGACGCACTCAACAAAAAAAAACAATATTTGGCCAGCTTAAAGAAACCTTCCAAAACTGCCTCACCGGCAAAAGTGGCTTCATTATAATTTTAATTTTTGTTGTTTTTTCGGCCCTGATTATTTTATTTGTCGTCAAAAAAAGAAAATAACGGCGATCAGCTTAAATTAAACACGGCGATAAATAACACCATTATAAAAGGTTATAATTTTTCGTTCCAATTAAACTTATCTCGTTTTCGACTGTCCATTTCGATATGAAAAGATTGCTTACAGCTGTTCTCACTTTTATTATTTTCCTGTCGCTGGCGAATATTTACGCCCGGCAAATTATCAGCACGCCACAGTTCAGGGCTTCGTTTTTAGATAAAATTAACACTGCAAGGGCGCGTGGCTGCAATTGCGGCGGTATTTATATGCCCCCTGCCCCGCCTTTGGTGTGGAACGAGCAACTGGAAGTTTCGGCGGTTCGGCATGCCAATGATATGGCCGCCAACGGGTACTTTAGCCATACCAGCCGCGACGGCCGCACTATGCAGGACCGCATCCACATGGCGGGTTATACCTATAATGGCTTTAAAAGCTACGAAGTAGGCGAAAATATTGCCGAGGGGCCACAAACTATTGCCGATGTGATGGACGGATGGCTGAAAAGCCCGGGGCACTGTAAAAACCTGATGAACCCCGGATTTAAAGAGATCGGCATTGGCTACAGTAACGGTTACTGGGTGCAGGATTTCGGCGGCCGGATAGCATTTTCAGCCGAGGTACAGCGGATGATAAAAAGCGGCCAGTACCACGTGATCGAAAAAAATTAACGGCTGTACGTTCCGCCTCACCCCAGCCCTCTCCAAAGGAGAGGGAGCAAAAGGCTTTTAAAGTCCTCTCCTTTGGAGAGGATTTAGGTGAGGCGAATAGCGCGGCACTATTGAACCTATTGTAACAAAGCTGTTGATTTGGCGAGGTACTATATCCAAAAAATAATAAAGCTCGCTTATCGCAGTTAAAACTACAGGGCATAAAACATTAACCCTTGATTCGCTGTTTCTTAAAAAACAAAATGCGAAACGGCTTCACATAAACTGCATCTATGTTTTCTTCTTCTTTTTCCTCAAAAAAACAACATTCCGGGCTACCGATTTCGTGTAAACTTAAAATCATCGTATTCGCAGCCTGTGTTATGCCCTTTTTGGCTAATGGCGAGGGCATCAAGTTTAACATCAAAAACACCACTAAAAATGTGGTGACTGTTTTTTACAAGATCGACAAAAAATCGGGCGTTTATAAGCTCAGGTCGCTGGTGAAATTGGCGCCTGGCGAAGAGAAGCTGAAGGAAGTTTCCATTAGCAAAGGCGATACCATTGAATTTTATGGCCAAGACCCGCAGGATCAAACCTCCGTCATTATCCGCCGCGATTACGAATTGCTGGATAAAAACAAAGACCAGGTTTACGACATTCCCATCCTTATTCCCGAAAAGGAAAGCTCGAATTTTGAATCGATGCAGGCATTGAGCCTGCAGCTGGAGCACAATAAAGTGCTCAGCTTTTTAATGAAGCTCGACTCCAGCTCGATGAGCAGTCTTTCGCTGCTGGAGAACAACTTTCAAAATGTTTATCCACTAGGCACTTTCCTGTTTGTGGATACTAAAACTAACCGCCTGCTATTGCCGCCGTTGGAGCCATCATTTTGGAACAATACCGAAAACTACTTTACCATACAGGACAGTGTTTATGCCCTGGTGGATAATGCCCACGGACTCAACGGCGGGGCGCAAGTTTCGTTCATCGCCAAACTGTTCGACTCGCTGAAGGTGAGCAACGCCGAAGAACTTGCATTTAAGGCCAAACTGTCGCTGCTACGGTGGAAGCCAAGCGCCAATGCCGACATTTACCAGATACTGAACGATAAAGCTTTTGAAGCCTTCCTGCAGAATTGTTATGACCAAATAGACAACCCCGACGCACAATACCAACGCTATCGGCTGTATTTTTTATCATCGTATGAACAGGTGGACGACCTGGAGATCTCGGGCAAACAGTTCTTTAACTATGGCAACGAAGCCGACATCGGCCTGCAGGCGGGCAGTTCAACTTTTTCCTTATTCAGCACTAACCTGGGTACGTTGTATACTAAAAACAAAACGCTGAGCAATTATTATTCGGTGCAAAATTCCATCTTGCGTACAAAGGCCTATGATTTTACGGCGCTGCTTTTCAATAGTTTTAAAAACAATGTAAAGCAAAAGCTGATCGAGGACGCGTATCACACCCAAAAAAGGCTTGCGGCCGATATTATAGGCGAATATATCAGCCTTGTGGGTTATAACCCCTCGCCCGAAACACTTAACCTGGTAAAGATAGATTTGAAAGATACCACAGCAGTACTTACGCCCATTATTACAACGGTAAATAATCTTTCTCCGTTTTTATACGAAGTAGCCGATACGAGCCAAACAGCAGCAGGTATCGCCAAAAATCAAAAGGTTGGTGCATTTAACAATAATGCGCGGATATTTAATGCGCACCTGAAAAGGCTTGACGACCTGATCAGAGAACTTAATCAAACCAATTCGGATATTGCAAAGATGTCCGAATCAAGGGATACCCCCTATCGCAATTATGCTAAAAATTCATCAGGCCTGTTGAAAGAGATCGAGGTGAGTAACGATATTATCCGAAAGGAATAAGTAGGCAGTTGGCAGTGGGCAGGGGTTGATTGGCCTTTACAACTGCCCACCGCAAACTGTCAACTGAAAACTGCTACTGCTACTACTTACTGCCACTTTCTTCCCCCTTCGGCCCTCGCATGTAAATAACCAGCCCGTTTAAAAAGTTGCGGAGGATCTGGTCGCCGCAGGGTTTAAAGTTGGGGTGATCTTCTTTGCGGAAGATGGCGCTTAATTCCGTTTTAGTGACCCTGAAATTGGCCAGGTCTAACACTTTTATAATATCGTCGTCGGTAAATTTTAAAGCTACCCGCAGCTTTTTCATGATATCGTTGTTGGACATAGTACAAATCTAAGTAAAAAGCACGATCATCTTACTGCACCTAAACGCACCGGAACTTGTTGATGACAATACCATGGGTGTTCCGAAGATTTGTGTTGCAGCTAAAATTCCTCCCCATGGGGAGGGGTACGGCTGGCTGAGAAGTGGCGGGAGGGGTTTTGCCACTGTTTAGGCGCGTGGTAAATGCTTGAAATGGTTGCTTGCATAGTTCGAGAAACCCCTACCTTCCCTTCCCCATGGGAAGGAATCGCACGTGGCCACGGCTTCTTTTTACCTTCCGAACACCCATGATCACAACACCAGCAAGGGTGATGGCGTTTCAAAAAAACGCACCTCGCTTTTATTTTAATATCGTGATAAACAGCATGTTAAAAACAATATGAAACATATATGGCAACTGACTGTGGTATACCCAAACAAAATACACAATGAAAAAATTAATTTTTACACTAGTTATCTTATTGAGTTGTCTTTCCGCCAAATATGCTGCGGCACAAGTAACGGTTGGGGTCGGACTAAATATTGGCAGCCAGCCCGATTGGGGACCAGTAGGTTATAACAATGCCGCTTACTATTACATGCCTGATATTGGCGCTTATTACGATGTTAATGCCCACATGTATATTTACAATGAAAACAATGTTTGGGTTCATCGCGGTTACCTGCCGCCGAGATACAGAAATTATAACCTTTACGGCGGATATAAAGCGGTAATTAACGATCGTGATCCATGGATGCATGATAATGATTACAGGACCCGGTATGCAGGGTATAGGGGTCGCCATGATCAGGCGATGATCCGCGACAGCCGTGATGCAAGATATGCCAATCACTGGAGAGGCGTTAGGGAAAACGAACGGGCTAATCATTTGAACGCAAGGGTCCATAACGAAAATGTGCGCAACCGGGATGAAAATCAGCGGGCTGCAAATTTAAACCGCAGGGCGAGGGCTGAAAATCAGCGCAACCGCAGGCAAAATCAACGTGCACGTCAAGAAGGAAAAGACCGGCACCAATAAAATATAATCTTAGTAAAAGACCGTCTCATGAGCAATTGTGGGGCGGTTTTTGATTTTTAGCCGGCATCGGCTGACCACGGCGGCTAATTATACAGGTCAAATGCATAACAAATTAAAGCTTATTGGGGTCGAATAGCAGAAGCGAGGGCATTTAAATACTTGATTTTTAAACACAAAATGCACTAAGATTTCACAAAAACCACGAAGAAAAAAGCCTTGTGATCTTTGTGGTTTTCACTTTGCGTACTTTGTGGTTAAAACAATCATCGTACAATAAAAAGGATTTGTCCCGGTAATATAGCAGACACAATTATTGAATAATTTTTAAAGAGTTTGCGCTGCCTAATTATACTGCTCGTTCGGATGTACAAATACTTTTTTTATCTTTCCGTTTTCATCGAAAATAAAAAGGTATTGCGTGCAATTATTATACGCAGCCTGGTCCTCGTGGCTTAAGTTGGCGTCGTGTTTTTCGGGCATCGCTTCTGCTATCAACAGGTTGCCCAGGCACACCCGCGAAAAATAAATAATGTGAGCCGGTTTTGCCCCTTTAGTACGTAATTGTTTCAGGAAATCTAACTGGACTATTTTATCCGCCTCACTGTCCCAATCTGAGCTGTCGGCGATCGTTTCGGTAGCATCACCGGTTTTGTGCCAATAGCCGCTCAGTTCATCCTTATAGGCATATAGCGGAAAACTCACCAGGGTGTCGCCTGCAAATAATTCCCGGCCCTTGTTTAAATCCCGGACATAGCGGAATGCGGTTTGATAAAGATTTTCGGACTGGGAGAATGCGCACTGACAAAGAAAGATGGCGACTGCTAAAACCAGCGCTTTTTTAAGGGAATATACTTTTTTCATGATTGATAGGGGTTTCAATTATAAAATGCATTGGCTTTTAGGTTTAGGCTTAGGGATCAAACCCGTCAGAACAGCGTTCCCTGCAGCAGAAAGAAAATGCCCACCGCAGCAAAACCCATACTCACTGCCCACAACTCTTTTCGTTTGATGATGATGGAAATAGCGCCGATGGCGATAGCGATCTGGAACAAGGTTACACCCCTGGCTAATATTTTGTGCTTGTCGGAGTGGTCTTTTGATTCTTTCTCTGCGGCTTTGGCTTCTTTCATGATATCTGCCTGCTCTTTTTTGTTGGAGGCTATTTTGGCCGAGTCCTGCGCAGATGCCTTTTTTGCCCATGGCCAACAACAGTTTATCACCTGAAGCAATAACATCTGATTTGATGCCTTTGGCCTGGTAAAACGCCCATTGGTCGGATGCGTGGATTTGCGATAGCATGGCTTCGTCGGCATGGTCGCCGGCTAACAGGCCGGTAATGGCTGCCAATACGGCGATCACGGCAGTGGTCATGGCCACCCAGATCACCCATTTATCTTTCTCGCCGCCATGATGAGCGGCATGTTCAGCGTGTTCGTTGCTGTGCTCGTGTATGTTTTCGGCGTAATTTTCAAACTCGTCCATAGCAGTAATAAGCTGTTGTTATTAATTCGACTGCAAATTTATAGTTTTAGGTGCAATACCACCAGTGCTAACCGTTAAAGAAATAGCACCTGGCTTACCGGTAGTTTTAAGGATCACCATACATTTACCTTGCCATGCTTTCCGTTGTGGCAACTGGTAACTTTCCAAACTCCTGGGGTTGGCGTTACCTACCCCTACTATGGTCGCCGCGCCGCTTACTTTAAAATGCACAAGGCTTTCGGCAAGCGGGTTCAGGTTGCCGTCTTTATCCAGCAATTCAACGGTAATGTAGCTTAAATCCTGATTATTGGCTTTTAGTTGGGTATTATCGGCCACCAATTTAATTGCAGCAGGGGCCGACGCAGTATTAAGCGTTGTTTTGTTGACCTGTTTGCCGCCATCGTAACCAATTGCCTCCAGTTTGCCTGCCCGGTAGGGCACGTCCCAGGTGGCCATAAATTTGCTGCCGCGATTTGTTTCTTTTCTGCCAAGCGATTGCCCGTTCAAAAACAGTTCAACCGCTGCACAGGAAGAATAGGCGCTTACCTGTATGGGCTTGGCTTCGTATCCTTTCCAGTTCCAGTCGGCAACGGCGTCGAGCCAGTTCCATTTGGACCATGGCTCAATATGCGGGTTTGTGGCAAATGATGGCTTGGGCGGAGTTACAAATATGGATAACTGATCAGTCTTCCAGAGCACATCGCGGTAATGGGATTGCGGCCGTTTCCATCCGCAAATGTCAATATCGCCGCAGTAAGCCAGGTTCCAGGGATAAAAGCTACTCTCCTGCTGGTAGCCCAGCCAGCCGATACTCGCCTCGCCGATATAATCCCAGGCCGTCCATACAAAATCGCCAATCACATAAGAATGATCTTCAACCGCCATCCAGCTGCCAAATGCTTCTAAAGGATAAGATTCCGTGCCGACCATTATCCTGCCCGGCGCCCGGTCGTGATCTTCTCCATAAACATCTTTTCGCCCGCTGTCACCGCCCACAGCGTAGTTGTAACCGCTCACGTCCAATGTAGCGAAATAAGGATCCTTATCGGGCTTAAGATCATTGACCGCCGAGGTTACCGGCCGGGCGTTATCAAGGCTTTTTATATACTCCACCAGCATTTTGGCTGTTTTCACACCTTCGGGTGTTGCACGCTCCGGTATTTCGTTACCTATGCTCCACATGATCACGCTGGGGTGGTTCCGGTCGCGGGTTACCATGCTTTCCACATCCTTTTGCCACCATTGGTCAAAGTACAGGTGATAGTCATAAGCATTTTTGCCATATCGCCAACAGTCGAAAGCTTCATCCATCACCAGCATGCCCAGACGGTCGCAGGCATCCAAAAACGCCGGGCTGGGTGGGTTGTGCGAGCAGCGTATTGCGTTATACCCACTGGCCTTTAGCAGTTCGACTTTGCGTTCTTCGGCCCTGTCATACGCTTTTGAACCGAGCGGTCCATTATCGTTGTGGAAGCAGCCGCCCTTTAGTTTAACGGCTTTACCGTTCAGTGTAAAGCCGTTTTCTGCATCGAAATAGATTTTCCGAATGCCGAATGCTGTTTTTTGCCGCCCGACTAAATTGCCATTGTAATATATCTCTGTGACGGCAGTATACAACTCGGGATCATCACA
>Ga0206954_1184_pt1 | contig 15467 bp, 6 predicted proteins | sample Alteio_BWOrgHeat_37_FD_153250 | JGI IMG/M metagenome (GOLD analysis project Ga0206954, IMG submission 153250) | Enriched cells from forest soil in Barre Woods Harvard Forest LTER site, Petersham, Massachusetts, United States -... | ecosystem: Environmental > Terrestrial > Soil > Temperate forest > O...
GTTTAAGCTGCGTGGTCCCGCGAGCAATGCTGCCTTGAACGTCATTGCTCGGACACCATTCACCACAGTCGCTTTGGCCGGGCGCCACAGTGTCGCGGACCTCGGTGTAACGATCGAAGAATAAGCCATTCAGTTCGGGATGGCCCGGGATGGTGAGGAAATCCGCATAAAACAGAGGCCAATTGCTCTCACCCGGCTGGGGCGTCTCGTACAGGCGATAGGGACCGGCCACGAGCCACGGCGCGGGCGGGTTGGCATATTCGACGGAACCGGGCACCACCTCGATCGGCACATATTCGACCCCCCAATTCCGCAAATAGGGAAAGGCATTAGGACCGATCTCGGAATAGTGAGCAATCACGTTTTTGCAAAAGGGAATCGCGTTCGTTAAATGCCACTGGGTCCCGACGTAAAAATTGTTGGAGATAACTGTGTCCGAATAATTGGTCTCGTGCTGGTGATCGAAATAAAACAGCGTCGACGCGGTGAACGAGTGAATCGAGGCGCTCACATTCCCGTTCGTGACTTGGGACCGTAAGTCCGGAATGTTCGTGCGTGAAATGTCCGAGATGAACAAGGCCAGAAACGGTTTGAATCCAACCTCGTTGGCAATGTGCGTCCAGGCGAACGGTCCCGCCGAATCATCGACGCGCATCGCCGCGAAATTAGGAATACCGCGCATTACGAACGGCTTGCGCGCCGCCCAGACCAGGCCGCGCCAAACCAGGTCGTCGAGACCGTTGATGGGGCCCTGCACCGCCACCGACATCCAATCATAGTTGCTCCACTGCACCGCCCGGCCCGCCCCGAACGATTTCACCGTCACCAAAGCCCGCCCGCCACACGTCGCCACCGCGGTGGAATTCGAATCCAGCACGAGTCCCGCGACTGACATGCTGTTGGTCAGCGGGATGGTCTCGTTGGTGGCGTGAAGGCTCGTGACGTAATGCATCCCGCCGCCAGGTTGGATCGTCGGGAACCCGACGCTGGTGCCATTACTCGCGTTCCCATAGTTGAACCCGAAAAGATCCTGAACAAATTGATAACGCGGCGCTCCAGCCACCGATAAATCGCTGTCGAAATTCACCAGCCCAGCCCCGTTCGAAACCGCCAGCGAAAGGGCGGATTGCACGACCGGCGTCAGAAAGGTGTGGTTGGTATCAAACTGCTTGTGGCCCACGATCAGCAGAGCATAGCGCGAAAGGTTTGTGCCCACCCCGTTTGTGGCGAGGTCCAACACCGAATACGGCACGCCAAAATTATCCAGATACGGTTGGATGAAATGCTGGAAATCGGCGTATTTGGAACTTGCGGAATTGACCAGCACCGCGGCGTCCGCCCCCGTCGTGACCGGGAGTATTACTGTCAGGGTGGCCACTGCACTCGTAATCGACCCGGCGCTGTTCGTGACGATTACCTGGTAACCGCCCGCGTCCGAAAGCTGAACCGATGAGAGCGAAAAGGCCATTGATCCCGAACCTGGTATGACCCCGCCGAATCCCAGATCCACGCCGTTTTTGTACCATTCGAATCCCAGAGGCATCGTGCCGGTCGCCATCGCCGGCAACACCACCCCCGCGCCGACCGCGGTCGTTTGCGAAACTGGTTGAACGGTGAGGGAGGGCGCCACGGGCACGGGACTGACCGTTAGCACGGCCGGAGAACTCGTCACTGATCCGGCCAGGTTGGTGACCACCACGCGGTAGCTTCCGGCGTCGTTGGTCGAGACGGCCGCGAGGCTCAAGACCGAGCTGGCCGAGCCGCTTACATTCGGCCCGTCTGCCAGGTCCGCCCCGTTCCGCTGCCAGCGGTAAGTCACCGGCAACGTGCCAATGATGCCAACCGAAAAACTGACTGGTGCACCCGCGGCCACATACTCATCCGCAGGCGGCGAAATCACCGCCGGCGCAACCACGACCGTCAGGATCGCCGAACTGCTGGTCGCCATGCCCGCGCCGTTGGAAGCGACCAGGCTGTAACTACCGGCGTCGGTCGCCTGGAGGTTTGCGATCGTCAGCACATTGCTGCCGGCTCCGCTCACTCGCAGATTGTTCGTCAGGCCCGTGCTGTTAAAAAGCCATTGGTAGTTCAAGGGAAGGCTTCCGGTGACGCTGGCGTTGAAGACCGCCGTTGCGCCCGCCACGTTGGTGACGGATACGGGCTGAACCACAAAAACCGGTGGCGTCAATACCGTGAGCACCGCTACGGAACTCGTCACCGAACCCGCCGCGTTGCCGATGACCACGTCGTAACTCCCTGCCGCCGCGGGTTGGATATTTGTCAACAACAGGCTGGAGCCGGTGGCGCCCGGGACCGGACCCGCGTTGAATCGCCACTGGTACGAAAGTGGTGCGGTGCCGGATGCCGTCACGTTGAACACAACATTGCTCCCAACCGGGATCGACTGGCTCCCCGGAGGCACCAGGACGCCCGGCGGTAGAATCACCGTCAACGTTGCCACTGCGCTGGTCACCGCACCTGCTCCATTCGTGACCGCCACAGAATAGTTCCCTGCGTCCCCGGCTTGCAGGTTGCTCAGGCTCAAGGCTGAACTGCTCGCGCCGCTCACTCGCGCACCGTTTGTGATCCGTGCCCCGCCGAAAAGCCATTGGTACGCGAGCGGCGCTGTGCCGGCTGCTCCCACCGTGAAGTTCGCCGTGGATCCTGCCGCGTTGGTCTGGCTCATTGGAGCAAGATTAATCGATGGCGGTGTCCACACGGTCAGCACCGCCACCTGGCTGGTGGCGCTCCCCGAGGTGTTCGTGACAACCAATGCGTAACCACCGGCATTGGCCGGCTGAACGTTGGTGATCACCAATGTCGACGCGTTGGCCCCCGGCAGGTCCGAGCCGTTGAATTGCCATTGGTAGTAGAAAGGACCCACACCGGCTGCCACCGCGGCAAACGTCGCCGTGGTTCCCATCACGTTCGTGATACTGAGCGGCTGTTGCGTGATCGTTGGGATTCCCACCACGATCAACACCGCCGGACCACCCATCGCCATCCCGAAACTGTTGCTCACCGCCACACCGTAATTTCCTCCATCGGACAGTTGAACATTGGTCAACGACAAGCTCGAGGCCGTCTGGCCGCCCAGATTTGTTCCGTTCAAATTCCATTGATACTGCAGCGGCGCCAACCCGGTGGCATTCACGGCGAAGACCGCAACGCCCCCCACCGGCACTGTCACGCTTTGCGGCCCGGCCGTAATCGTCGGGCCTTTGCACTTCGCCGAGGCGCCCGCGGCAAAGATCGCCGCGATCTCGTTCGAAGCCAGCGCCCGGTTGTAAAACGACGGTTCGTCCAGCGCGCCCGCGAGCTTATGATCCCACGAGGCCTGGCCGGAGGTGCCGAAATAAACCGGCAACGAACCATAATTCTGCGCGAAACTCACGTTGGTCTGTTGCTCCAACGCCCCGTTGACAAAGAGTTGGAGCGCGCCAGCCCCCCTCACCGCCGCCACGTGATACCAGACCCCGGTGGAAATGGCCGTGAATGAGCGGACCTCCGCCGTCTGCGCCGTGGCTGACGAAACCTGGAAACTGAAATTATCCGCGCCACCCACTCGATTCTTGGTCAGGGCGAATCCTTCAAAAGTCGAGCTGCGCGAGTTCTGCTTGAACAGGATATATTGTTCGCCCGGAGGCGACCCGCCGGAGCCCGCCGAATCCAGGGAGTTGAACTTGACCCACGCCTCCACCGTCAGGTTGGAAGCGTGAAAGGCCGAAGCATCCGGGATCTGCACATAACCGTTCGTACCGTCAAAACCGAAGGCCGTCCCCGAAACTCCCGAGGCCGTCGCCGTCGCGCCGCCCTGAAGGATGCCGTTGTAGGAACCCACCACATCGTTGGCGTTTCCATCAGCGGGCCACCAGGCGACCAGGCCCGTCGGTGCGGAATCACAGGGCGGAGGCGGAACAACGTAGGTCAGCGTGGCGATCGCACTCGTCGCACTCCCGACGAAATTGCTGGCGACCACGAAGTAGCCGCCGGCGTCAGAAGGCTGCACATTGGTGATGGTCAACACCGGGGTATCGGCTCCCGAGATTCGCCCGCCGTTTGTCAGGTTCGTCCCCCCAAAACTCCATTGATACAATAGCGGCAGACTCCCCGTGGCTGCCACGGTAAAGGTCGCTGTCGTCCCTCCCAAATTGGTCCGGCTCATCGGCTGCGAAGTGATCACGGGCGGCGCAATAATGGTAAGAGCCGCCGCGGCGCTGGTGACTGAGCCGGCCGTGTTTGTAACGATCGCCACGTAACTTCCAGACGCAGACAGCGGTACGTTGGTCAGTGTCAGCGCGGACCCCGTGGCGCCCGCCAGCGGGCTGCCGTTGAAAACCCACTGGTAGGCCAGCGGTGCCGTGCCGCTCGCACCCACGGTGAAGCTAACCGTGGTGCCCGCCAGATTCGTCTGGCTCTGCGGATTGAACGTAATGGCCGGGGAAACCCACACCGTCAGAATCGCCACCGAGCTCGTCGCCGCGCCAACCATGTTCGTCGCGATCAAGGTGTAGGCCCCGGCGTCCGTGGGTTGCACATTGGTCCGCGTGAGTGAGGGACCCGTCGCGCCGACGAGATCAGCCCCGTTAAATTGCCAGCGCAACGAAAGCGGCGCCGAACCGAAAGCATTTGCGAAAAAAGAGGCGGTCGTTCCCACAAGGTTCGTAACGCTTTGAGGTTGCAGCGTGATTTGTGGCGGCACCAATACCGTCAGCGAGGCCACCGAACTGGTAGCCCAGGCCAGCGGATTCGTGACCACGAGCCAATAGTTTCCAGCATCCGCAAGTTGCACATTGGCTAAGGACAGTGTCGTGTCCGTTCGACCCGCCAAATCCACACCGTTCAGTTGCCATTGAACCCCCAGTGGCGGCGAGCCGGTCACTCCCGCAGTGAACACCGCCGTGGTCCCGATCAGGTTCGTGAGGCTCTGCGGCTGCATGGTGATTGCGGCAGGAGCCAACACTGTCAGTAAGGCGACGGAGCTGGTGACGACTCCGGCAACATTGGTGATCACCACCGAGTAGGCGCCGCCCGCCGTCAATTGGACATTCGTCAGCATCAGATCGGGGCCGAGGGAGCCCGCCATCGGCGTGCCATTGAACAACCATTGATAAGCCAGCGGCACTGTGCCGACCGCCGTGACATGGAATGCCGCTGTGTCGCCATTGGTCACCAAAACCGATTGCGGGCCCGACACGATTAAGGGCGGCACCCAGACCGTGAGCGTCGCCAAGGTGCTCGTCGCCGCTCCGGCCATGTTCGTGATCGCCACAAAATAATCGCCCGCGTCAGCCAGCTGAACATTGGTCAGAACCAGACTGCTGTTGGTGGCGCCGGCCACAACCGCACCGCTGTGGAACCAGAAATACTGCAGCGGATCCGACCCGGCCGCCGTCACATTGAACGTCGCCGGGCTACCGGCGAGATTCGTCGTGCTTTGCGGCTGCGTTACGATGATCGGAGGGCCAAGTATCGTCAGGGTCGCCACAGAACTCGTCACCGCCCCGGCCGCATTGGTCACGATCACCTCATAATTGCCGGCGTCACCCGCTTGAACCGCCGGGAGCACAAAGGCGCTTTGGGTTGCGCCCGTGATCGGGGCGCCGCTGAACACCCACTGGTAACTGAGCGGCAGACTGCCGGCGGCCTGGACGCTGAAATTTGCGCTGGTCCCTGGCAAAGCTGTGACATTAGTGGGCTGCACGGTAATCGACGGTGGAATCACAACGGTCAAGGTTGCGACCGCGCTCGTCGCCGAACCGGCCACATTCGTCACGACTACCCAATAGCTTCCCGAATCATTCCCTTGCAGGTTGGTGAGAATCAGGCTGGAGGCGGTGCCGCCCGGAAGCGGGAGTCCGTTCGCCGACCATTGATAGCTTAACGGCCCGGACCCAGAGGCAGTTACCGCGAAGGTTGCCGAACTGCCGGCGATATTGGTGAGGCTTTGTGGCTGGCTGGTGATCACTGGCGGCAGCAGCACCGTCAGAGTGGCGGGAGCGCTCGTCACCGCTCCAGCAACGTTTGTGACCACGACCGTGTAAGCGCCTGCATCGCCCGGTTGCACGCTCGCGAGGTTCAGTTGGCTGGCGGTTGAATTGGCCAGCATGAGGCCGTTTAATTGCCACTGGTAAGCGAACGGCGCAGTGCCGGCCGCGACGACGGTGAAACTGGCGGGTGTCCCCACCAGGTTGGTGAGACTTTGTGGCGGCGTGATGATCTGCGGGGGAAGCCACACGGTTAAGCTCGCGCTGGCGCTCGTCACCGAACCGGCGACGTTTGTCACCGAGACTGCGTAGTTGCCTGCATCCGACAGTTGAACCCCTGGTAAAAACAGCGCGGATCCGCTAGCCCCGGGAATCGCCACCTGGTTAAACGTCCATTGATAAGTCAACGGGCCACTCCCGGTCGCGCTGACACTGAACGTCGCGCTCGTTCCCGCCACATTGGTGAGGCTTTGCGGTTGCGCAATGATCACAGGCGGCACGAGCACGGTTAACACCGCCGCCGAACTGGTCGCCGTTCCCAGGCTGTTGCTGACGAGGCACGAATAATTGCCGGCGTCGGTCAGGCCCACTGACGCCAAAACCAAATTCGTCCCCACCGCCCCGGGTAGAATCGATCCGTTGAGCAGCCATTGATAGCTCAACGGCGCGAGGCCGCTCGCGGCCACCGAAAACGTCACCGCATTGCCGAGCACCACCGACTGGCTCACCGGTGAAACCAGGACTGCCGGTGCTTTGCACTTTCCCGCCGCGCCCGCGGCGAACACGGCGGCGATCTCGCTCGGGCTTAACGCCCGGTTATACAGCGTAACCTCGTCCAACCATCCGTTGAGTTTATGGTCCCAGTAATTCTGGCCCGTTGTGCCGAAATAGAACGGGAGCGTTCCGTAATCCTGTGCGAAAGCCACGTTCGTCTGGTTTTCCAGGATCCCGTTGACGTAGATCTGGGTGTAATTGGATCCGCGCACCCCTGCGACGTGATACCACTGACCGGTCCTGACGGTGCTCACCGAGCGCAGTTGCAGGTTCTGTCCGGTCGCGGACGACACTATCAGACGGAAGTAGTCGCTGCCGCCGACCCGCGTCTTGCTGAGGTCCAAGCCTTCAAAGTTTCCCGAGCGGGTGTTCTGCTTGAACACCAGGTACTGATCGCCCGCCGGCGAACCACCCAGGCCCGCCGAATCGAGCGACGCGAACTGCACCCACGTTTCAATCGTGAAGTTTGTGGGATGGAACACCGGAGCATCCGCGATTTGCACGTAACCATTCGTGCCATCAAAACTGAATGCCGAGCCAACCTCGCCAGGTCCGTTCGCGGTAGCACCTCCTTGCAATAATCCATTGCGGCCGCCCACAATGTCCGCAGCGCTCCCATCCCCAGGCCACCACCCCACCACACCCGGAGGCACGGATTGACAGGAGGCCGCACCAACGTGAGCAGAGAATCCCACCGCCCCAAGCGCGATCAAAATCCATCGTGCCAGGAGAAATGCCCAAATACTGTGTCTCTCGCTAAACTGCCTCACCTGAAAACCTGGCAGCGTAACGTTAAGAGCCCTTTCTCACGAGAAAGGGTCTGGAGTTTCCAAACAACCTGCGGCTGGGTATCGACTCATTACGAAACAGGGTACTTCTGATTGATTGAGAGTGTGGTTCGAGAGTTGTTCATAACATCCGGGGGAAATCAGGTCAAGGAAGCCGCTGGTAAGACGCGGCCGTAAATATACGGAGCGCATTCGCTCGGGCGCACCCGTTCCGGTCTCCGGATTTCGTTTGCGGTGCCTGCATCCGATCAGGAAAAATCTCCGCGGTCGGTGACACGCGCACTGTCCCGAGTCCGACTTGGCCCGATGATGCCCCAATTCTACGACACGCACGCGCACCTGGGTTATCCGGATTTCGCTGAGGAGCTTGCCGCACTCGTCGAGCGCGCAAACTCGGCCGGGATCTCGCGCATCATCACTATCGGCACAGACATCGAAAGCAGCCGCCGCGCCCTCGCCATCGCGGACCAATTCGCCGGCGTCTATGCCGTCGTCGGTTGGCATCCTTCCGAGGCCCTCGGTGCACCCGACGATCTCCGACCTGCCCTGCGCGAACTCGCCCGCCATCCCAAAGTCGTCGCCCTCGGCGAAACCGGCCTCGACTATCACCGGTTACCCAGCCAGAAGCCCGGATTCACCACCGCTGATGACGAAAATTATCGCCGGAAACAGGCGCAACTCTTTCGTCAACACCTGGAAATCGCGGCCGAACTTGGACTCAATTGCGTCATCCACCAACGCGACGCCCTCGAGGATACTCTGGCTCAACTCACCCCGTTCGCTGACCGGGTGCGTGGCGTGTTCCATTGTTTCGCCAACGACACCACCGCCATGAAACGCGTTCTGGAATTGAATTCCCTGGTCAGCTTTACCGGGATCGTCACGTTCAAGAACGGCCAGAACATCCGCGACACTCTCGCCGCTACACCCCTCGGCCAGTTCATGCTCGAAACCGATTCTCCGTTCCTTGCCCCGGTGCCCTACCGAGGCAAACGCTGCGAACCCGCTTACGTCAAGGAAATCGCCGAAGTCGTCGCCCAGGTCAAAGGCTGCACTGCCGACGAACTCAGTGCCGCAACTTGCCAAACGGCCCAACAGTTCTTCCGCGGGCTTCCAATCAGCTAAGTCAGAGCGTTCTGCCGGTCCGTGAGCCCGGCGGTAGCTAATCCGAAGCGACGGACACTGGTGGTTATACAAGGCGTCGTAAGTCCTTGCGCCGCGTGAGGGCACGCGGCCTACAGGTTGTTGCAGGCCGGGTGCCCTCACCCGGAATTACTTTTGTCGTCATGTATAGTTCGGTGCGTAAACGGACAAACATTTCGAATTCCCATCCTCGCCGTCCCTCGTCTGATTGTGCTATCTCTCACTCGTGGAACCGCCACCGAAAATCGGCGATGTCCCTGCTGAGTCCGTCCCGGCCAAGACCGTTCCGGTCGAGGTCCTCCCGCCGGAGCCGGCTCGGCCCGAGTCGGCGCCTCCCCTGCTGCCGCCGAGTGGTCCGCCGATCCACGCTCTTTCCGCGCTGGTCCTCGTCGCGGTCGATAACCTTTGGAACCTGGCGGAATGGGCTGTCGTCGACTGGATCATCACCATCCCTCTCAGCTTCATCACTGTCTTCGTCCCGGTGTTTCTGATTCAGAAGGCCTTGCGTCGGGATTCAAACCTTCGAGCGATGGCGTTCGCCACGCTGCTGGCAGTCCTGGCCGCGATCCCGACCTCCATCACCGGCACACCGGTGGGTCTTGGTTTGCTGGCCTGGAGCGGCCTGGGGCGTCTGTTGGGTCGCAAGTCTCCCGAATGAGCTACGCTCGCCACGTCCGCCCCGGCCATCGCCTGCTCCCAGGCGCCGGCGGCTCCAAACGCTTTTGCGTTCGACATCTTCCTACCTCCAAACCAAATTCCCGCTATGGTCGCTGTTAATTCTACTATGTTGCCGCTTGGAACCGCCGCGCCCGATTTCCAGCTCCCGGACACTTCGGGCAAATCGGTCGCCCTCGCCGATCTGAAACAAGCCCGCGCCCTGGTCGTTGCGTTTATCTGCAATCATTGTCCCTACGTGAAACACATTCGCGCCGGACTGGCGGCCGCGGCGGATGATTACATTCTCAAAGGCGCCGCCTTCGTGGCGATCAGCTCCAACGACGCCGTCAATTACCCGGCCGACGCTCCTGGCGAGATGAAAAAGGAAAGCGCCGCCGCCGGTTACAATTTTCCCTACCTTTACGACGAAAGCCAGGCCGTGGCCAAGGCCTACCGAGCCGCGTGCACCCCGGATTTCTATGTCTTCGATTCGCAGTTCCGCCTGGCCTACCGCGGTCAGTTTGACGACAGCCGCCCCGGCAATGGTGTTCCGGTCACCGGCAAGGACCTCCGCGCCGCCCTCGACGCAGTGCTCGGCCAAATGCTCGTGGCGTCGACACAAAAGCCCAGCATCGGTTGCAACATTAAGTGGAAGCCGGGCAACGCGCCTCCCTATTTTGGTTGAACCAGCGTCGCCGCGGCGTGAGTGACTATCTGGCGATAGAAGTTGGAGGCACAAAACTCCAGCTCATGGCCGGCGATGCCTCCGGCGCCATCCACGAACGCCGACGGTTTTCCGTCGACCGCACGCTCGGGGCGCAGGGCATTCGCGACCAGATCCAGCAAGCGTTGCCGGCCCTCATCCAGGACCGCGAAATTCGCGGCATCGGCGTCGGATTTGGTGGTCCTGTCAATTGGAAAACTGGCGCGATCGCGCGGTCCCATCAAATCGAAGGCTGGTCGGGTTTCGAACTTGGGGCGTGGCTGCGACGCCTCACCAGCCTCCCTGTCCGGGTGGAAAACGACGCCAACGTCGCCGCCTTCGGCGAGGCCCGAGCCGGCGCCGGACGCGGGTGTGATCCCGTTTTTTACATCACGCTCGGCAGCGGCGTCGGTGGGGGCCTGGTTGTCGGCGGCAAAATCTATCACGGCGCCGTTCCCGGCGAAGCCGAGATCGGCCACATCCGCCTCGACCGATCCGGAGCCACAGTCGAATCCCGATGCTCCGGCTGGGCGGTCGACGCCCGGGTGCGCGCCATCGCGGCCAAAGACCCCGGCGGCCGGCTGGCAGCATTGGTCCGCTCCGGCTCGGGAAGTGAAGCGCGGCACCTGCTGCCCGCCCTCGATCAGGGCGATCCGGGCGCCCAGCGCATCCTGCGTGAAGCCGCCGACGACCTCGCGCTGGGTCTTTCGCATGTGACTCATCTGTTTCACCCGGAGATCATCATCCTGGGCGGGGGCTTGTCTTCCCTCGGCGAGCCTCTCCGTTCGGCGGTCGAATCCGCCCTGGCCGGCTGCGTTATGGAAGTGTTCGCGCCTGGCCCACGTGTTGCCCTTGCCGGCCTGGGTGAAGATGCGGTGCCGGCCGGAGCATTGATTCTCGCCGGAGAAATGCCCTGACAATCCGGCGTTTTCGCGGCATCCTTCCCAGGTGATCAAGAACTGGATTGGCGAGTATCTCAAAAGCCAAAAAGCCGCGTACGACTCCATCCCGCACGAATCGGTTCAGCAACTGGTCGAGCTCCTGCATGGGGTGCTGAAAGCCGATCGCCAGATTTTTGTTTTTGGAAACGGCGGCAGCGCCGCCAATGCGTCACACTTCGCCACCGACCTCGGCAAAGGCGCCTCTGACAAACTCGGCAAGCGATTCCGAGTGATCTGCCTGAACGACAATGCAAGCTGGATGACCGCCTTGGGCAATGATTATTCGTACGAAGAGGTCTTCGTCGGACAACTCCGCAATTACGGCCGACCTGGTGATGTGGCCATGGGCATAAGTGTGAGCGGCAATTCGCCGAACTGCGTCAAGGCGCTCGAGTGGGCTCGACAGAACAAGTTGCACACGGTCGCGCTCGTCGGCGCGCGCCGCGGCCGAATGGCTGACCTGGCCGAACTCCCGATCGTCATCGCCGACACTCACTACGGGCGCGTCGAAGACGCGCAGATGGGAATTTGCCACCTGATTTGCTACGCCTTCATGGAGAACGCAGCCCATTACGCCGCCTGAACCTGCGCGCTTCCCCGCGCCCAAACTCCGACTTATCTCACAGTTGCCCGCACGAGTCTACCCGGTCTCTACTTTTTGACCGGCTGCGGCAACTCCACCAGCGCCGCGCGCAGTGCCGCCAGTGCCGAGGCGGTATCCGCAGCCGCCTGCGCCGCGGCCAATCGCACGTCGTTGTCGTTCCGTTCCGCCAACAGCAGGTCCAGGAGCGAGGCCCCTCCTTTCTGATACGCGAACGTGAGTGTCTTTCGTATGGACTCGGACTTCGGCCGCACGCTGTCCCGATAATTTTGCCAGCGACTGTTCGACTCGTCGTAACCCAGCCTCGCCGTTGCCAGGTCCGCCGCCGCTTGCGCCTCGGCCTTTGAAAGCGCCAGCCTCGCCTGGTCTCGAATCGCCTGCGCCGAAAGAATATTTCCCTTGTTCCGATTCCAAAGCGGGATCGGCAAGCTGACGCCCACACCGATCGTATTTGGAAGATCGGGTGGCTCGTGTTCATATTGAAGTTGCAGCGTCGGATCCGGAATCCGGTAAGCCTTCTGCAACCGCAAATCCGCCTCGGTCTTCTTCAGCGCAGCCTCGGCCGCCATCACGTCCGGTCGCCGAAACCGCGCGGAATTGGTGCTCCCGGGCGCCGCGGCCGAACACAGGGTCTCCAGGGAGTCGGTGAGGGTCACTAATCCGTCCGGCTTCGGTTCGCCCAGCAAAACCTGCAAGGCCACACGCGCCTGGGCCGCTGCCGCTGTCGCCGTCCGCGCGTCCAATTCGAATCGTTCCGCGGTCACGTCGATCTGGTCCTTGTCCGAGGAGGAGATTTCGCCCGATCGCAACCGGATCGCCGCCAGTTTCGACTCCTGTTCCAGGGTGGACGCGGATTGCGCCAACACCCGGCTGTTCTCTTCGGCCAGCGCGGCCGCCACATACGCTTTGGTCACCCCGAGATCCAACGTTCGTTTGGCGTCGTAAAACAATGCCCGCGCACTCTCGTAGCCCGCCGCGGCCGACACCTGGCGGCTCCGGCGTTTTCCGCCGATTTCCAACAATTGGTTTACCGCGAAAAAAGTGTCGTAGCTGCGCTGCCACAGCCCGTTCCCCTCGATCGTTGAGTTCGGATGGTCGTCCACACTGATCTTGGTCGGGGAAAAAGAAAACGTCGGGTTCGGGAACTCGTGGGCTACGATCTGTTGCGCGGTCGCCGCATCCACTCCGACAGCCGCGGCCAGCAAATCCCAGTTCCGCTCGAAGGCCGCCTGCTGAGCCGCGGCTAATGTCCAACTCGCCGAGGTTACGGCAGCTTCCGCTCCCGAAACGTTGGACGCGCCCAAACTCCAAGCCAGACACACTCCAATCTGAAACGCAGCCCTCCGCCCGCCACCAGGTCCCGGCACTTTCCTGAAGCGCGCGGCCCATGTCCGTTTTCCGAACCTATCCAAACCAGGCGCCGGTTCGCACAGGCGATCGGCGCCGCGACAGCAGTTATCTATCATCAGCAAAGTTGCCCGCCTTTACTCAGGGTTCCCAAATGCGAGCGCGATCGTGGCTGCGTCCGAACACTCTAACCCTGCCTGTTCCGCGCCACTTTTCAGGTGTTGTGCTCGTGACCTTGAGGCCCGGAAAGTAAGCCGTCCTACGCCCCGGCCGCAATCTTTTTCCCCCGGTCGGCCTCGTGCTCCAGGTTCTGTTCAGCTCCGTTGCAAAGTGATTTGATCTTTAATTGCGGCCGAAACCGCTCGCGTCACGGATTTTCATACCGCCGACTTTCTTGTGCTCCAAACTGTCGGTGCCTCTTCTTCCCTTCTCTTCACGCTTGGCCCTCCTTCCTGCCTGTGTTAGCTCACTGTCGCTTGAAACATCGGCGCCGTCCCCCTCCGCCGGCTGTCCCGCACGACGCCCCGGCCGGCGAGCCGATTCCACCCGCGCCGTTCCCAGTCTCCAAAGCCGCTCGCATCGCGCTCCCGTGCCTCCTGGTGGTGGGGGCGGCTGTTGCGTATCTCCCGGTCCTTCGCGCGCAGTTCCTGAACTTTGATGACACCACCCAGGTCGTCACCAATGAACACGTGAACACGGGCTTGTCCGCCGCGAATGTCGCCTGGGCTTTCTCCCACGCGTTCGCGAGCAACTATATTCCGCTCACGTGGATCTCGCACATGGTTTGCTGCCAGGTGTTCGGTCTCATCCCCGCGCCGCATCATATCGTCAACCTGCTCCTGCACCTGTGCAACGTCGCTCTCTTCTGGGCGCTCCTTCGCCGGATTCCGCTGACCCCCATTGGCGCCCTCGTCGGCGCCGGTCTCTTTGCGCTTCATCCTATTCACGTCGAGTCAGTCGCCTGGATCGCTGAACGCAAGGATGTCCTCAACTCTTTTTTCGGACTTGTCGCCTGTCACGCCTACTTCTCCTGGGCGCGCAAGTCCGGAACAGCTCGTTACCTGGCTGCCCTCGCTGCATTCGCTCTCAGCCTGCTCGCCAAACCGATGCTCGTCACTTTGCCGTTTGCGCTCCTGCTTCTGGACTTCTGGCCCCTGGGTAGAGCCAAGATTTTTGCCCCACAACAATCGGACGGATTGCCGCAGGACCCCGCGCCGCCGGACGCAGCCCGTTCTGGCGCCGACGCCGCTCTTGAGCTTCACTCCGCTCCTGCTCGCACCTGGCCGCAATTGTTGGTCGAAAAGCTCCCCTGGTTCGGGCTGGCGATTGTGTTTTGCGCGATCACGATGTGGTCCCAAACCAGCGGCGGGGCCGTGACGAGCGTTGCCCGTTATCCTCTCGCCTTCCGCCTCGCCAATGCCGCCACCGCGACCGTCGTTTATCTCCGGAAACTTTTTCTGCCGCTGGGCCTTCCCGTCTTCGAACCGCTCCAGCCCACGCGCCTCCTTTCCGCGCCGGTCATGTCCGCGCTCGCACTTCTGCTCGGGCTCACGGCGATTGCCGTGGGGCAGTCCCGGCGCCGGCCCTGGTTCGCCGTCGGTTGGTTGTGGTACCTCGGCACCCTGATCCCGGTCATCGGCCTCGTCCAGGTCGGTGCGCAGGCCTGGGCCTATCGCTACACGTACATCCCATTCCTGGGTCTCTACCTCGTCGCCGCCGCCGCGCTGGACGAATTCCTTCGACCCAACCCCGCCCGCGGGCGAATCCTCGCTATACCTATCGCCGCGACGTTGGCTGTCCTCGCCCTGCTCACCTGGCGCCAGGCCGAGCGTTGGCACGACAACGAATCGCTTTTCCGCTACACCCTCCAACACACGACCCGCAATTGGGTCGCCGCCGGTAATCTGGGAGTTCATCTAGCGGCCAACGCGCGTTACGCCGAGGCCCGAGGCTATCTCGAGACGGCACTCGCGATCGAACCCTCCCACTTCCAGGCCGCCAACGCCCTCGGCTTTACCCTTGATCACCTCGGCCAAACCGCCGAGGCCGTCGTCGCCTATCGCAAAGCCATGGCGCTGCGACCCACGGACGCTTCCACTCAGGTCAATCTGATCACGTTGCTGCTCCGGCAGAAAAAGTTCGCCGAAGCGTTTGAAGTTGACGACACCCTTCTGACCCTCGACCCATTCGAAGGCCATCTCAACCGCGGCGCCATCGACCTCGGCAGCGGAAAACCGCAGGACGCGTTGGTCGAATTCCACAAAGCGGAACAAATCGACCCATCCAGCGACGCTGTGCGGTACTACTTCGGACTGGCGTACCGTCAGGCCGGTCAACTGACCAATGCCGTCGCCGCCCTGGATCGTCCCCTCAAACTCGATTCGACCCAGCGCCTCAACCGGTTCCTCACCCTTGGCACCTCGCTTCGTGACCTTCAGCAATACCAGCGTGGAGCGGAAACACTGCGACTCGGCCTCGCCGAGTTCCCGCATTCCATCGAACTGCTCGAACAGCTCGCGCAATTGG
>Ga0206954_1186_pt1 | contig 15286 bp, 16 predicted proteins | sample Alteio_BWOrgHeat_37_FD_153250 | JGI IMG/M metagenome (GOLD analysis project Ga0206954, IMG submission 153250) | Enriched cells from forest soil in Barre Woods Harvard Forest LTER site, Petersham, Massachusetts, United States -... | ecosystem: Environmental > Terrestrial > Soil > Temperate forest >...
TTAAAAATGGTATGTTAGAATCATACCCAATTTATTCTGTTCGTAACTTTGATCCGAAGCGGCGGCAAATTTATCATTGAACTGGTAGAAGACGGATCCCGAAATCCTTTTCGTAACGGGAAAGTTGGCTTGGGCGCCGAAAGTGAGCAGGTTGTAGGAAGCGACATCGAGAAGCCCGCCGCCCGATTCACTCACGTCCTGATAACCAAGCGTGAAGGCAAGGTTGAGGTGGTTGTTGACTTTCCAGCTTGAGGTGTAATTCACATAGGTGGAATCACTCTGGTCGCCCAGGATGTCGAGTTGAAGATCGTGTCCCAGCGCCAGCCGGTGGAAGTAATATGCGTTGACCTTTTGCTCCAAACTTAGATCAGCATAGTAGCTGTCGGAGGAAGAGCTACTGGAATTGGCCTGCAGGCTGTTGGGCTGGAGAATCTGGTTGGGCGTAAGATCGTTGGCGGGAGTACTGGCATATTGGAAACCAGCGGAAGCTTCCGCCTTGATGTGATCCGTCACCTGCACTTTCACGTAGGGACCGACGGAGAATTGGTCGTAGTCTCCAGAGAATTGGTCATAGGACCGGAGGGAACCTGTCGCTTCCAGCCCGGTGATAAACGTTGAACTGAAATGGAACTCGGCCGAAGCGGAAACTTGATCCGCCGAGTAATCAAGCGCGCCCGGATTGCTCGCATGCGTGCCATTGACGTTTTGGAGGTCGAACGAAAAAAAGTTGATATGGTCGTAATTGAGATTAAGGATCACCTTATTGAGGTCCCAGGTCACACCTATTCCCGCGTCGTTGGAAAAACGGTCGAAATTGACGATATTGCTCAACACCGCCTCGGTAACCGGATCTTGTTCGTAGGAAAAATCATCGTGAAGATTGATCTTGAAATCCCCCGTGTAAATATTGAAGGAAAGACGGGAGTTGGGGGAAACAAGAGCCTGGGACGTATCGTACTTGGGATGGAAGAGGTAAAACGTATAACCCAGCGAAGTGGTCAGCGAGAGGGTATTCTCCTGGCTGACGGGCCATGACGCATCAATTCCAACTTCGGGTGTAAGGAGAAAATCCGATACCTGTCCCGAACTGCTCACCGCGATATTATCATTGAAATCTGCTTCGAGGGAGCTGTTGAAGTTTAATAACACCGGCCCAACCTTCATATTGTAATCGGTGGGTAGCGTATGATTCTGATCATCATGCCGCGCCATCGATGGACGCGGCAGTTCCTGGGCACGAAGAATGCCCGGCAAAAAAGCCGTTATGAGGCTAAAAAAAAGAAGTGAGTTCTTCACGAAGGACAGATTTTTAGGCCAATAGTGCTCCCGTGTGTTGAGCTTGATTATGAGTCATTTATAAAGGTAAGTACACATTAGCAGACTAACTAGGACAGATCGAAACGCAAACGAAATAAGTGTAGGTAAGGACATCAAAGAAAGTGTAAACAGTTTATCGGGTAAATCGTCTTTTGGATAGCGTTTTTAAAACAAGCCCAAATAATGCCAAAAAGTTTGAGAGTTTATGATTTCCAGATTTCCACAAAGATCGACACGTACAACTTGCTTTTGGCTACTTTATGCTTTAAGATTTTCATCGGTGCACCTTTCAATGCTTGAAAATAATATCCATGCTGGAACGTGCCGACCAAAAGTATGAATAAACGGATTAACTTGCTCCTAACAAAGCCATTAAGTCTTTTGGCCTTGGGGGGAGTGCTTTGGTCGCAGGCCTTACAGGCCGATGAATCCCTCGAGACCTTGGTTACTTTTATGGGACCCAATGGGGCTTATCCCGGAAGCATCGTTCAAGGCCCGGGAGGTAATTTCTACGGCACGACTTTTAGCGGTGGCAAAAACGACAAGGGTACGATCTTCGAGATCCCCCTCAATAAGCCTCTCGTAACCCTGGTTACTTTCGATGGCCCCAACGGTGCCAATCCTTCCTCCCGTCTCGTCCAATGGGTCGATGGCACTTTTTACGGAACAACCTTCACGGGCGGTGCGGCGGACAAAGGCACCGTCTTCCAGCTTACACCCGACGGAAAATTCAAGACGCTGGTTTCCTTCGATGGAACCAACGGGGCCAATCCCCAGGCGGGTCTCTTGTTGGCTCCGGACGGAAATTTTTACGGCTGCACGGACAAAGGGGGAACCGTGAGCGATGTGGTCGGCTACCCTCCCGTTTCCGAGAATTTTAGCGGAACGCAAACGGTGACGCACACCCCCAAGCTTGGCGAAGGCACCGTCTTCATGATCACGCCCCAGGGCAAGCTCAAAACCCTGGTGATTTTCGACGGCACCAATGGCGCCCACCCTCAGGGACTCAACCGCGGCTTGGACGGCAGCTTCTATGGCACAACCAGTGAAGGAGGCGCTCCCAACCTGGGCACCGTCTTCAAAATTGGCCCGGATACCAAGCTAAACACTCTCTTCTCCTTTCACGGGGCGGACGGAGCCAATCCCCGCGCTCATATGTCGCAGATGAGCGACGGCAATTTTTACGGCACCACTTTCAATGGCGGCAAGTACAACATGGGCACCGTGTTTACGATGACCCCCAATGGGGTCGTCAGCAACCTGGAGAACTTCAACGGCAGCAACGGTTCGCATCCCGATTCGAGCCTCGTGGAATGGAGCGACGGCTACTTTTACATCGAGCGGCTCTGGGAAAACATGCGCATCAAAGCCAGCACTGTGCAATGGAGCGGCCTGAATTTTGTCGGTACAACGTCAGGCGGCGGAGAACACGACCAGGGAACGGTGTACCAGGTTATTTTAAATGGATCGATCCTCACCCTCGTCTCCTTCAGTGGAACCAATGGCAACCATCTGGGTACCATCCCCGATTCGTTGATCGCCGGAAATGACGGCAATCTCTACGGAACAACCTATTTCGGCGGAGAAATCAATAAAGGGACCATCTTCCGTTTGATGTTGCAAAACTGGCCACCCACCAGCGGGGGCAATCAAAATACCACGGCCAACCTCGAACCTCTGGCCCCTCTCATCTCACCCTGATTTCCAAGGGTACCGGAATTTTTTTGAAATTCTGGCGATGGTTTTATCGATAGTTTGTTTGATCGTGTCATTGCCTATTGATCGGTGAAAACCAACTTTCATTCGTTCCTCCCATCCTTGCAGACTAGAGTTCTTTTTTTTAAATAAGACGTAGAAAACCAGTGCAAAAATACAAAAAGTCCACAAATCCGTTGTCGAAAAAACACTCATCCCCATTCGTGCTGCTCGCCGTTATGGTCCTTTGGACCCTCGTCAAGGCCTCCTCTGCGGCAGAAGCCCCGGCACCCGAAGATGGATCGAGTGCCAAGAGCGAGTGGGTCTATCCCGATTCAAGCGGCAAACTCGCCTACAAGACGACGGAAAAAGGCGATAAGATCATGGACTTCTCGTCGGCTGGTTATATGGGAGGCGGTGTTAAAATCCCCTCCGTTTCGGAAAAAGTGACGGTAAGCCCCTCAGGTGGGGACGATACCTCTGCAATCCAGGATGCCCTCGATAAGGTCGCCAAGATGGATTTGATCGATGGCTTCCGGGGCGCGGTCCTGCTGGCTAAGGGAACCTACAACTGCAGCCAACCGTTGAATCTGAATGCCAGCGGCGTCGTTTTGCGCGGCAGCGGTTCTGGATCGGATGGAACCATTCTCAACCTGACCGGGCAACCGCACGTTTGCATTTTGATGTCGGGTTCCGATTCCAATGCGGTTAAGGAAACAGGAACCCCGGCCACCATTTCGGATTCGTATGTGCCCTCCGGGGCAACTTCGTTTCAAGTGGATAATGCTTCACCCTTCAAGGTCGGAGATACCGTCATTATCCATCGACCGGTTACGAAAGTATGGATTGCGTTTATGGGAATGGATAAATTGGTCCGTAACGACAAGCCCCAAACCTGGTTGGCACCATCGAGCACCCTTAAGACGGAACGCGTCATCACCGGGATTTCCGGCAATCACATCACTCTCGACATCCCGTTGACCGATTCTTTTGACGGCCAGTATCTCTCGCCTCCAGGAGGCTCGATGGTCAAGTGCACCATCGACGGCCGGACCTCACAGACAGGAGTCGAGAACTTGCGCATCATCTCACCCCCGCAGACAGAGGGCATCGATCAGCCGGAATACCATGCCATCAAAATGAATAACGTTGTCGATGCCTGGATGAAGGATGTTGACCTCGAAGATACCGTGAACAGTGTGACCATTGACAACTCCGCGAAACGAATCACGGTCGAAAATGTCAGCATCAACCACAGCGTCGCAACCAAGGGGGCGGCCAAGCCTGCCGATTTTACCGGCAGCGGTGCTCAGCTCCTCTTTGACCATTGTTCGTCTCAGGGAGACAATCTTTTCTACTTCGTCACCGGCGGGGAAGTCACCGGGCCGGTCGTCCTCCTGAATTGCACTTTCCATGGCAATGGCCACGTCCAACCCCACGCGCGCTGGGCCACGGGCCTGCTGGTGGATGAATGTCAGGTTCCCGAAAGCGGCATCGACTTTATGAATCGTGGCACTATGGGAACCGGCCACGGTTGGACTGTCGGTTGGGCGGTGGCCTGGAATTGCGTAGCCAAAACCTACCTCATCCAGCAACCCCCGGGCTCCATCAACTGGGCCATTGGCTGCAAAGGCAAGTTGGAAAAAGAAGGTAAACCCGGCCTCGATGAGGAAGAATCCTCAAAGGATATTTTTGATTCTCCAGATCACCCGGTTGCACCAGCGAGCCTCTATCTGGCGCAATTGAGCGAGCGACTTGGCCCCCAGGCCCTTCAGAACATCGGATATTAAAAGCGAAGCCGGTGCCGCCAAATAAAACCATGAAAAAAACCATCTCATTCTTCCTCGCAACTGCCGCTTGTTCGAGTCTGTTATTGGCGGAGAATCACCCGGCACAAAAACTCACCTTTGAACGCAATGATGCCGTCTGGATTGCCCACCTTGACGGCACCTCGCCCAAAAAAATCGCGGACGGCCAGTCGCCCGATCTCTCTCCCGACGGCACCAAGCTCGCCTACAACACCGTACAGGCTGTCGGCCAGCCTGCCCACCGCCAGATTGCGATTGCCGATCTCGCCACCGGTCAGTCCACCCTTTTAAAAGACATCCCGAGCGACAACTGCATGGAGCCCCGCTGGTCGCCCGACGGCCAACGGCTCCTCTTCGATTTTTACGTCAACGATGAAAGGCGCATCGGCATCGTGCAAGCTGATGGCACTCGATTTCGTTACGTGCAGGAATCGGAACCGAAGCACCAGAATTACTGGGCCTCGGCCTGGGCGGCTGACGGACAGTCCTTTTTTGCGGAAGACATGGAAAATCTCTACCGCCTCGATCTCGACGCCAAAGTTCTAAAAAAATGGTCCATCGGAAAGCTCGTCCCCAATGGCAGCATGAGCGGCGATGTGCGTCTCGATGCCTCGCCCGACGGCAAACTGCTGCTCATGGACGTCGAGATGGACGAGAAAGAACGCAAGGATTGGGACGGGCCGCCACCTTCGATCTGGGTGCTCGATCTCACCTCGGAAAAAGTCACGCGTCTCACCCCAAAAACGCTTTACGCCTGGGACTGCCATTGGCTCGATGCGCCCAATTCGATCCTCTTGGTCAGCCAGAACCCCGGCGAAGAAAACCCATCGATCTATCGGATGTCCACGACCGGTCAGGGAAAAGACCGCAAATTGCTCATCAAAGACGCCCGCACCCCCGGTGCATCGCCGTAGCAACGATCAGCGATGATTAGATCTTTAAGGGCACCTATGTTAATGTTGAGCCGTTTCATTTGTTTCGGAATTTGGACGAGCAAGCATTCCGTTTTAACGAGCGTAACGACACCGATGGCGGCAGGTTCATGAAAGCTTGTACGGGCATTTTGGGTAAAGGTTTGAAGTACGTGGATTTAATTGGTAAAGGCGGTGAAGACCTTCATCCTGCCTAGAAGAGGTAAGAAATCAGGGAAAGAAAAGGTCATCAATTATCCAAACGATAATGGTTAAAACGACAATCAAATATGTTACTAACTTGCCATATAAAAGTAGTGCTTCATATTTCATAAAACACCTCCCCGATTTGATTCAATTTTTGATCCTGATAGCGCTGGTGCTTACCTTCGCTGAGTATCGAAAAGCCAATAATCTCACGCAAAAGAGTCTTTCCATTGGCCAAAAAAATGTAGAGCTTTCGGAAGCTAGTATTAAACTTACTCAGCAGAGTTTGGATGCAACAAAAGAAGCTCTGAAATATGCTCAAGCCGCGAATGACATCACAAGTAAAGGACTTAATGCAGGCACAACAGCTTGGGTAGATATTAAAATAGAGAGCGTCAAGGTTCGCAATTTTAACTCGATGGATATCCGCTATATTTTGACAAATCACTCTGACGTTCCTGCGGAAAATGTTTTTACTCAATGTATTCTTCCAGGAGACAAAAATAATATAGATAGAACATTTTTTGGAGAAAGAGACCCATTCGTATTGATGCCCAAAGGAGAGGGAGAATTTACCTCTAATGTGATGGTTGCCGATCCTAAAAGTGTCATGCAAAAAATAAACTCTGGAGATGTCGGAATTGAGATTTTCGTTTGCTATCACAATCCGCTTGGGAAAAGAGTTTCGTTTGTCGAAAGTTTTACAAAGCAAAATGGCAATTTTGCAATTTCTCAGGACTTTGACACAGCCGATTCTAAAATTGAAACCGATACAAGGGCGGCATTTGGATTGCCACCAATAACTCCAAAAAAATAAATGACCAAACAAAACGAATGCCTTAGCCCTTCAAAAAGAACCCGCGCTGCTTGTCACTGATCGGCATCTCCAGTCGCTCCATCACCTTCAGCAAATCCTCCCAGACTTTCCGCTTCTCGGTATTACTCTGGTTCCGCAACAGATAGGAGGGATGGTAGGTCGGCATCACCGGCACACCGCGATATTCGAGAAATTTCCCGCGCAGCGAACCGATCGTGCCAATCGGCCCAAGCAATCCCTCCACCGACGTCGCGCCCAGCGCCACCATCACGGTCGGCTTGATCACCTCGATCTGCGCGCGCAGATAGGGCACGCACGTCTCCATCTCCTGCTTTGTCGGCTTGCGATTGCCCGGCGCACCCAGCGGCATGTCGGGACGGCACTTCACAATATTACCGATGTAAACCTGCTCCCGGGTCAACCCCATCGCCACGATCATCTTCGTCAGCAGCTGACCGGCCCTCCCGACAAAAGGCTCGCCCTGTAAATCCTCCTCTTCACCGGGGGCTTCACCCACGAACATCAGCTTCGCGTCGGGATTACCCACCCCAAAGACCACGCTATGCCGACGCGCAACCAGATGAGGACACTTCACGCAAACCGAAGCCCGCTCCGCGAGATGTCTTAATTGCTCCGCCTTCGACGAACCGGTAATTTCCAGCGGCGGTTCGTTGCTCGGCGAAGGATTTTCCGGTAGCCGTGGCCGAGAGACGTGTCCCCCGAGCGACGGTGCCTTCTTTGATTCATCAATTCGGACCGCACCGTCGCTCGGAGAGCGACGGCTGCCTACAGACGGTGACAACTCCGAAGAGAATTTAACTTGTGCCACCAATCGGGCCAGACCTTGTTGCGCCGCACGGTTCAGCCGAACTTCGCGCACGCCTTCATATTCGCGCAAAAAATGCACGTAACGACGAAGGGCTGCCAGTGTCTCCGTCATTAATGTGCACCTGCTCCCGTACAGACCTTCGTCTTGCCATCCGCACCGCAGCAATTCTTGAACTTTTTGCCGGTACCCTGCGGACAGAGATCGTTGCGATTCAGCTGCGGACCCGTATGCCGGATCGGCAGGACTCTTTCCTCAGCCGCAGCCTTGCCCGTGGCCCCCTCCTGTCCAAATTCACCATCCAACGGCAAGCTTTTGGCCTGTCCTTCGGCTGGCATACTCATGGTCGACGGCGGCGCTTCATGAATGAGTCTGTGCGGCAGATTGCGCAGGAACGACTCAAACGCCGTGATACTCGCGCTGGTGCGGAAGAGTCCCGACGCAATCTCCAGATTGATCCGGCCCATCAGGTCCGAAAACATCGAGAACGCCTCCTGCTTGTATTCGATCAGCGGGTCTTTCTGCCCGATCGTGCGCAGATTGATACTGTGCCGCAGCGCGTCGATGGCGTAGAGATGTTCCTGCCAGAGCCGGTCGATGGAACCGAGCAGCGTGTAGCGCTCGAGCGATTGCAGCGCATTCGGGTCCTCGAACTTGATCTTGATTTCGTAGGCATCGCGCACCCGTTGCAGCACGGCCTCCACTATCTTTTCCGTGCCGGCCGTGAAATCGAAATCCTGCGCCGTGACTCCGAGGGGAAACGTGCTGTTCAGCCATGCGACAAAACCCTCCTGATCGGCCTCGGGACCGGTCAGTTGCACCTCGACCTCGTTCTGGACCACTTCCTGCACCACCTCGAAAATCTCGTCCCGCGGCGTCTCCGTCCTCAGGATGTCGTTGCGCCAGGTGTAAATCACCGTTCTCTGCTGGTTCATCACGTCGTCGTACTGCAGCGTGTATTTGCGGGAGACGTAATTGCGTTCCTCCACGCGCCGCTGGGCCGATTCGACGCTCTTGTTCAACCACGGATGTTGCAAGTCCTCGTCATCCTTCATTCCCATTTTCGACATCAACCCGCTAAGTCGGCGCGAATCGCCAAAATTCCGCATCAAGTCGTCCTCGAATGAAACGAAAAACTTCGAACAACCCGGGTCACCTTGCCGCGCGCAACGACCCCGCAACTGCCGGTCGATCCGCCGCGATTCGTGCCGCTCCGTGCCGATCACGTAAAGCCCGCTTGTCGCGTGTTCGGCTTCTCCGATTTTCGTCTCGGGCCCGATGATTTCCACCACGCGATTTTTCGCATTGGCGACGTAAAGTCCCTCGATCTTATTCACGCCCGGCCCGAGCTTGATGTCGGTACCTCGGCCCGCCATGTTCGTGGCAATCGTCACCGCGCCACGCTGACCGGCATTGGCCACAATCTCGGCCTCCTGCTGAACGAACTTCGCGTTCAACACATTATGGACGATCCCCTCGCGCTTCAACATGCGCGACAGCAATTCGCTCGACTCCACCGAAATGGTACCGACCAGGATCGGTTGCCCCTTGCCATGGGCCGCCTTGATTTCCTTGATGATGGCGTTGTATTTTTCGCGGCGCGTCTTGTAGATCACGTCATCGAGATCGACCCGCGCGATGGGTCGGTTCGTCGGGATGACCACCACGTCGAGCTTATAGATGTCGTGGAACTCGTTCGCTTCCGTCTCCGCCGTGCCGGTCATGCCCCCGAGCTTCCGGTAAAGCCGGAAATAATTCTGGATCGTGATCGTCGCCAGCGTCTGCGTCTCGCGCTCGATCTGCACGCCCTCCTTCGCTTCGACGGCCTGATGCATGCCATCGCTCCAGCGGCGACCCGGCATGGTGCGCCCGGTGTTTTCATCGACGATGACCACCTTGTTGTCCACCACGACGTACTGGACGTCCTTTTCATAAACGCAATAGGCACGCAACAACCGCGAGATATTGTGGATGCGCTCGCTGGCCTGATCGTAGTTTTGCTGCTCGGTCGCCTTGGCCCGCTGCTTTTCCTCCTGGCTCAATTTCTCGTCGTGGTCGATATCGTGAAAACGGGTAATCAAATCGGGCAGCGTGAACATCTCCGGATCGTTCGGATTCAAAAACGTGCGCCCCCGTTCGCTCAGATCGGATTCATTCGTTTTTTCATCGATGCTGAAATAGGCCTCCTCTCTCAGCTTATAAAGTTCGGTCTTGCGCGGGTCCTGGTAGAGCGCCAATTCCGCATCGTCCATCGCGCGGCGGATGGCTGGGTCCTCGATCATCTTCAACAGCTGCTTGTTCCGCGGCATCGAATTCTTGATCTTGAAAAGCAACCGTCCCGCCTCCTCCAGATTGCCCTCGTCGATCTGCTTTTTGGCTTCCGTCGCCCAACGATTGGCTTCCAGGTTCTGCGCCTGCACGATCCGCTCGATCGTTCCCTTGAATTTATCGTATTGATGCGTGCTGATCGTCGCTGGTCCCGCAATAATCAGGGGTACCCGGGCCTCGTCGATGAGGATGCTGTCCACTTCGTCGACAATCGCGTAGAAATGCCCGCGGTGGACCTGCTCCGCGTGGGTCGTCGCCATACCATTATCGCGCAGGTAATCGAAACCCATTTCCGCGCTCGTTCCGTAAGTGATATCGCAGAGATACTGCTGACGGCGAAGATCGGGCGGCTGGCCATTCTGGATGCAACCGACGGTCAGACCCAGAAAACGGTAAACCTCGCCCATCCACTCGCTATCGCGCGCCGCCAGGTAATCGTTCACCGTCACCACATGCACGCCAAGACCCGTCAACGCATTAAGGTAAGCCGGAAAAGTCGCCACCAGCGTCTTGCCTTCGCCCGTCGCCATTTCGGCAATCCGCCCCGAATGAAGCACCATCCCGCCGATCAACTGCACATCGAACGGGACCATCTCCCACACCACGTTCTGCCCGCGCACCACCGCCATATGCTTGCGCTCGGTCAGGCGACGGCAAGCGCTCTTCACCACCGCAAAGGCCTCGGGCAAGAGATCGTCGGTCGTTTCTCCCTTGGCGACGCGATCCTTGAACTCAAGCGTCTTGGCCTGGAGCTGTTCGTCCGTGAGCTTTTGGCACTCAACCTCGTGTTGGTTGATTTTCTCGACCAGAGGCCAGAGGCGCTTGACTTCGCGCTGATTTTTCGTGCCCAGGACTTTTTTGACAAACCATTGGATCATAAGTGGGGAAGCGGACAACCCTATCGCCCGCCAATAAAAAGAGGATGCTTATTTTATATGTTTCCACCCACCCTTGGCAAGTAAGGTCATGCCACCCTCGGGGCCCTACCTTTATCCATCCTGCGTGGAAGATGGATAAAACCACAACCCATCCTTATAAAAAATATCCTCCAAGCTACCACTCCCTGTAGGTTGAAAATATGATTATGATCAGTTAAGCCATAATGTATTATGCGTAGCATTTCATTTCTTTGCATTTTGCTGGTCCTTCAATCTCGTGGGCTATGCCAAGGTATCGACCCTGGCTCTATCGATTCCGCAAGCTGGATAAAGGGTCCCCTGGTTAAGGTATCACCCGATGTCTCAGCATCGAGCGTGATAAAGTCAGCTCATGGAGACATCCGCGCCTCTCTTGTCGAAGAATGGGCCTATGTCTCAGTATCCGATGTACCAAAATCAGAGATACTACCCATAGGACTCCCTGCATTCCAAAAGTTGTCTATTGAAAAGAGGGATGTAGGACCTGGTGAAGACCCTCGTTGGATTGTCTCAGGTGTCATTTGCGGCACGAACGCCGCACCTCGAATGTCAAATATTGCTGTTTATCTTGGCTATCCCAATGGTCAGCTAGTGCTCGCTGCTCTTTCCAACCTCAAAGGTGAGGTGCTTTTCGATGCATCTCTACAAGCAAAATGGGCAACTTCATCAGGAAAAGCAGTCGCCCCCGTTTGTCTTTACATAGGAGGAATGATCAGCCCCTCAGATGGTTCCATCTTGCGCAAATACAAATTTGAAGTTGCGAGATGATTCCACTCCTTGGCAAGTAAGGTCATGCCGCGGTAGTGTCCTAATTAGGGGAATTATATACCTATTTACCCTTAGCTCTATTTGGCAGGATACGGTTGCTCAACAATTTCTTTGGCGTGAGGGTCGCTTGTTAGGGAAGAAAATTTATCAATGGTCATTCCAGATTGCTTTAAGGAATCCGAGAATGCTGCCCAAAAAACGTTAATTTCGGACTTGGTTACATCCGTTTCTGCGTCGATTACATCCAACATATTTTTCTGTGCCTGCCGATAAAATTGAAACGTAGCCCCAAGTTTGAATAGAGGTGTTCCAGTCCGCAATCCGGAACTTGTCTCAAAGGCGTCGAACGTTATGTTCAAGCTCTTTTCACTCAGTGGGGGTGAAACGAAATACTGATCTGCAAATTTTTCCCCGGCTAAAAGGTCGGATCGATCAGAAGAGTCATCGGCCTTCGCCGCATGGAACAACGCAATCGAGAATACTAACAACAGGAATGATGTCTTCATAAGATGGTTCTCCGCATTTATGATTTTTTTGAAGGCGGTTTTTGTAGCACAATCGCTTCTTTGCGTGCTTTCAAAGCTCGGGCTGCTTTCTTTCCCTTACCACTACCCATCGCAATAGCTGCAAGAATGCTGCTGAAATCTCCCTTGAGGGGCTGATGCATCTTTTGGGGTCTACTCATGCGATTAGCTCCTTGTAGGAAAGGCGAGTCCCTACCGACATCTTAGCAATCAATTCTGAGAATCTCGCCTGCATCGACTCTTCTTTGCGGTTCCAGCGAAAAGTAAACTCATTGACGTAACGTTGCAGGTGCTTCTTGCTCATCTGGTGATAGACGCCGTGATAACCGCGCTTAAACAAGGCCCAAAACGATTCGATGCCGTTAGTGTGACAATCCCCTTTGACGTACTGTTTCATGCCGTGATTGACCATAACACGCTTGTACTCGCGCAAGCCACGATAGGCAACCCATTGATCCGTGTAGAGCGTTGTGCCAGGGACGACGTTCTCCTTGATAGCGGGATGAATATCAACCGCACCAACCGATTTAACGACTTGGGCGCGAACTTCACCTTCGCGGCTCTTTAGTCCGAAGATAGGAGTCTTGCCTGTGCCGCCCGTTCCCTTGATTGCGGCGAGCCGCTTTTTCTTGTGCATGTTTTTGGAAAGGCCACCGATGAAAGTTTCATCGGCCTCGACTCGACCGAAAAGTTGTCCTCCGTTTTGTTGCATTGCCTTGCGGATGCGGTGATCCATGAACCAACCCGTCTTTTGAGTCACGCCAACATGCTTAGCTAGTTGCACGGAAGAAATGCCCTTGCTGGTAGTTGAGAGCAGATAAATCGCCATGAACCATTTCCGCAGAGGCAACTTGCTTTCGCCAAAGACCGTTCCGGTTTTGATCGTGAAATCCTGTTTGCAACCTGCGCAACGATACCGTTTGCCACCCTTGAAAGTGTAAATCTCCTCATGGCCACAGTGCGGGCAATACTCCCCGTTGGCAAAGCGGACAGAGGCGAAATGCTTTAAGCAAGTCTCCTCATCACAGAAATAATCCGTGAACTCCGTTAGGGTCTTAAACTCAAATATGTTTTTCATTCTGGTAGCAATTTACCCTAGATTATTAGGGTTGTCAAGTGTCAAAAACAAATTATTTTACCTCTGAAAATGGAGATTTATTAAAATTAAATTTTGGGTTAAATTGGGAAATCGTCAAAAGTTATACTTTGACAAATTATGCTAAAACGTTAGTCTAAAAAAAGAAACGGGATGCAGTAGGTTTCCCTACCGCACCCCGCCCTTAGGTGAGATGGCCACTTGGCTAGCGTTGGCGCGCTAGTCCGCCTCTAATGATGAGGCGTTTTTTGACCTGTCTCCCCAAGCCTTTATAAGCCAACTGCCTTTCCGTCAAATTCAAGAATCCCGTCAGGTTTGGCAATTAGACCGAAAGTATTTGGGCTTGGCTTCGTAAAAACCTTTCCTTGGCGAGCATAGTTGCTCAGTGAGCCTGAAACGGAAGCTCGGTTCTTTAGTGTATCCTCTTTTTGAAGCCCTTTCAGAATATCGCTGATATGAAGCGGCTTTCCGGCTTTAACAATCACGGCCTGCGCACGAGCCATTTCGCTCCCGGCCCTTAAAGAATAATTTGAGTCTTCTGGAGATTCATTTTCTTTTGGATGGAGTTTTAAAACATCTTGCAGGGCCTCTACGTAACTCTTGCGCTGAGAAATAGACCGCTCTAAGTCAGCGATCTCATTCAATCCATCTTGAATCTTCTTTTCGATTTTCGATCTAACACTCATTATTTCCATGAAGGTAGACATGGAAAATTAAACGGTCAATGGAAAATGCGGAAATTTATCTCGTATTTTTTCTTTGTATGCTTAAGTTAATTTAATAACCTTGTTAGGGGTAAATAGGTATATAATTCCCCTAATTAGAATCCTTTCGATAGGCCCAATCCATTTCGAGATTCTTTCGATTGGTTTCTGCTTCGCGTCTAACACATATCACCCTATCGATGAGGCGGGGGGTTATCTTTGAATTAGGCTTATCAAAAAGTGTTTTCTCGATTGCTTTTAGTTTTCTCTCAACAGACCTTGCGTCCGAAATACGTTTTTTAAGCATTTCATCTCTCATAATTCAGTCTCTACTTTGCTCCCGCATTTTTCCGAGCGGGGAGGGCTCCTAAGTTGAAATGCGTCCAAAACGATTCTCGCTTGGACCAACTTCTTCCCCTGACTGTTTCTTCACGACAAAACCAGTATTTTCGACAACGGGGGAATCCGCCAGAATCAAAGTGGTACACATAACGCCTCCATTTTCTTCGGTAGCAATGCGATTACCAACATGAGTTACGTCCCAAGTAACCGGATCGCAGTCTAGCAGCTCCAAGTGACCGCCCTCCTGGAAATTTGGAAACGGAGTTGAAGCAACGTATTTCGCCATTATTCCAATCTCTGGTCGAATGCACTGAACGATCAGCAGATATTTCATCGGTTTTGGTTTCATGCTGTGATGCTTCGATCCCGATTCTCCCGCGAATTTTAAAGGTGTCAATTTAGGACACTACCTATGCTCGCTCAAAAATTGTCGCCTCCTCCAATCCCATCCTTGCCTCATTTCGTCCCGTTTGCCATCATAGCCCCTTTTCCATGAGTGCCGAATATAACGAGTACGTTCTCTCGACCGCCTATCACTCCGGGTGGATCACCGCCGAGCAATACAACGCCGCCGCGACGGCCCTCCAGTCCATGCCCCATCTCTCGGCCATCGATTTCCTTCACGAGCAGTCGATCATCAATGCCGGACAGGCCGAAGGCCTGCGTCAGGCCATCGCCCAAGCCTCTCCACGCCTGCCGCCAGCACCGCCGCTGCGGTCGATCCGAATACGTTGCCCGCGGGCCTCGGCATCAACGATCTCCTCCGTTTCGGCCACGAGGCGGGAGCTTCCGACGTTCACCTCGGCGTCAGCGCTCCTCCACTCATGCGTCGTCACGGAACGCTGCAACCTCTTTATCCCGACGCCCAGCCGTTGACCGCGAGTTTCTTTATTCAACACGATATCACTGAGAGCGACCACGAGGGCCTGTCCTTACACCGAACTACGTCGTGGTCGGAGACGAGCTGATCGGGAAGCATCGTCCAATGCATGATCATGATCGGTCAGAATTGAGTTGGCATCACTC
>Ga0206954_1188_pt1 | contig 14689 bp, 15 predicted proteins | sample Alteio_BWOrgHeat_37_FD_153250 | JGI IMG/M metagenome (GOLD analysis project Ga0206954, IMG submission 153250) | Enriched cells from forest soil in Barre Woods Harvard Forest LTER site, Petersham, Massachusetts, United States -... | ecosystem: Environmental > Terrestrial > Soil > Temperate forest >...
ATTTTGGCCTGTTTGCATTTTTGGCTGTATTCTATTACAGCGTGCTATGGCTTAGCAGGGGAGCCGCTCAGCGGTCGGAAGACCCTTATTTCAGCATAAAAAGCTTCCTGAACTGGGGCGGTATAGACTATATCCTGAAGCTATTGTTCAGCCTGCCGGTCTGGTGGCTCATTTTTATTAAACTAAGACAGGTAACACTTTATAAGCGCCTGTTGATACATTTGGTCGTGCTGCCTTTATTTGTTTTTACCTGGATGAGATCCTACTATTTCCTGTTAGACAATTTGAAGATGTGGCACCTTAAAGACCAGGGCCGTGTCTGGGATGTATATATCTCGGTTTTATTTTACACACTCCAATTCGGAATTTTACACGCTTACGTTTATTTCAAACAAAACCAGGAGAAACAGCAGGTGGAAGCAGCATTGCGCGAGGCCGCACTGAAAAGTGAGTTGTCGTCGTTGAAAGCCCAGCTCAACCCGCATTTCCTGTACAATGTTTTTAATACCATCAATGCTTCTTTACCGCCGGGATCAGAGCAAACGCGCCAAATGATCGCCGAATTGTCTGACCTTTTCCGTTACCAGCTAAGGGCCTCAAAAGCCGAACTGGTGCCCCTGAAGGACGAGCTTGAATTTACAGTAAAGTACCTGGACCTGGAAAAGGCGAGATTTGCTGAAAGGCTGCAAGTTGAGGTGCAGGCTGACGATGATCTCATGAATGAACTAATTCCGCCACTGTTACTGCAACCTATTGCTGAAAATGCAGTAAAGCATGGTATTTCAACGCAGATAACCGGCGGGAAGATAACTATTCAGGTTAAACGTAAGGATAGCCAAATTGAATTCTTTATTATTGATACCGGCAAGGGGATAAAAGACAAATCGCTGTTGATCGGGAATGGCATTGGTTTGACGAATACTGAATTGAGGTTGAACAAGATGTATGGCACATCGATCAACTTTACAGATACGCTGCCACATGGATTGACCGTAAATTTTTTGATAGGATGAAAAAAGTGATAGTCATAGACGATGAAGCGGCAGGTAGGTCCCTGATTATTGAATACCTGGCATTTTATCCTGAACTGGTATTGGTAGCAGAAGCGAATAACGGGGTTGATGCCGTGCGGCTGATCAATGAGTATAAGCCTGACCTTATATTCCTGGATGTTCAAATGCCAGGTATGAATGGCTTTGAGCTATTGCCGCATCTGCGGGAAATTCCACAGATAATATTTTCGACCGCCTACGATAAATTTGCGATACAGGCTTTTGAGGTACATGCGGTCGACTACCTTTTAAAGCCCTATACCCAGCAACGCTTTCAGCAGGAAATAGAAAAAATAAGGGATCCGTCCTACAACAATATCGCTCAGCCTTTCACTGAAAAGCTGATCATGGACCAGGCGAAATATCCCGAAAGAATATTGGTGCAGGCAGGAAAGAAGTTAATAACGATAGCGACCTCAGAAATTGTATGGATCGAGGCTTATGGCGATTATTCCAAATTGTATACAATGTCGGAATCGTATCTCAGCAATTTCGGTATAGGCGCGCTTGAACTTAAATTGAACCCCGGCTGGTTTATGAGGGTTCACCGGTCATCCATCATCAATATCAATTTTGTAAAGGAAGTGAATAGAAACCCCGGCAGCTTCGATGTGCTGATGCAAACGAATGATAAAGTAATAGTGAGCCGTCGTTATATGGATAGTTTGAAAAAACTGATGTTTTAACGACCCACATTAAATTGGGGGAACGTTCGCAAGTGCTACGTCACCTGCGAACGTTTACGGAGAGAGGCCCGTTTTTTTCTTAGGTTACATTTGCCCATTATCATTTGGGTCAAATTCCACAATCCATTCAATACCATATTTGTCTCTAAACATTCCGGCGTAGGTACCCCAGGGACTGTCGCCAATGGGCCCCTCTACCTCTCCGCCTGCCGATAGGCCGTTAAATATTTTGTTTGCTTCTTCGCGGCTTTCGGCAGCCACTGAGATTTTAGACCTGTTCTCATTTTCGTTTACCCGTCCCATAAATTCGGGAACGTCATTGGCTATTAATACATTCTTTTTACCAATAGGCAAAGCGATGTGCATGAGTTTGTTTGCCTCATGTTCCGCTACCGAAAATTCAGCGCTTGCCAAATCTTTAAAGCGGATGATCTTTGCGAACTCGCCGCCAAAAACTGATTTGTAAAAAGTGAATGCTTCTTCGGCATTGCCATTGAAGTTGATCCAGGGATTAATTGCTCTCATAGTGCTTCTATTTGAATGGTTAAATTTTATACGTAAGCTCTCCGGTTTCAGGCATTCGCGTTGCGAATGTGCCCGACAATCTTCTTCCTGTAACTATTGCGATAAGGAAGCCAGGAGTTCTTCCAGGTTTTTCAAGGTCATGGTGAAACCTATTTTGAAGCCCTCCGATAATTTTTCGAGTCGCTCAAGCGATTCATTGAAAGTGGTAATGTCAACCCTGGTAATACCATTTTGTTCGCTGAAATTGTAATCCCATTCAGAACCTGGCAGTTCACGGTTTCCGTCTTTATCTGAAAACGCGTTGTACATCTTAAAATTGGTTTTCGGGGTAATGGAAGTAAATTCCTGTACCGACCAACGCTCCTGCCCGTCGGGGCTTATCATCGCGTAAAACCGCCGCCCGCCAACTTTAAAATCCATGTACCTGGTTTTGGCACGCATAGGCGCAGGCGCCCCCCATTGGTCCAGCAGCTCGGGCTTGGTAAAGGCATCCCATACCAAAGACTGCGCAGCATTAAATTCCCTGGTGATGTATACCGTCTTCGCTGCCTTGTCCACGTTAAAATCAAATAGCAAATCGTTGTTCATCATTTCTGTTCTTTAATTGTTATTAATAATTGGTCGAGTTGGTTAAATTGAGTTTCCCAGTTCTGCCTGAATTGGGCTAACCACTGGTCAAATTCCTGCATTTTTTTAGCGTTAAAGTGATAATAGATCTCCCTGCCGCTCTGCTCAGATTTAATCAATTCGCATTCGTGCAATACTTTAATGTGTTTTGATACTGCCTGGCGGGTCATATCAAATTTTTCCGCCATTGCATTTGGTGTTAATGCCTGTATAGCGATTAACGTTAAAATAGCCCTGCGTGTTGGGTCTGATATGGCCTGGAATATGTCTTGTTTCATCCTTACTTATTAATTGCGCAACCCTCAGGTTGCAAATATATATGCAACTTTTGAGTTGCGCAAATATATCTGCATTTTTTGTCGAGATAATGACGGGAAGTTGAGTGGTTATTCATAACCATATCATTTTCAACTGTTTATATTGAATTTACAGGAGTTATTATGAACAGAGATCGTTCAAAAAGAATAGCCTGCTAAGAATCAATTCTTTAGCAGGCTATGTATGAAGGCGGAGAGGGCGGGATTCGAACCCGCGATACCCTTTCGAGTATACACACTTTCCAGGCGTGCTCCTTCAACCACTCGGACACCTCTCCGGGAATGGCGGCAAAAATAAGGGATTCGGACCTGTTTTAAGGTGGTTAATCAGGCTTCTGTGCGTGAATGATCCGCTCATGCCGCCCCACCGGGTGGGTATTCCAGTCGGGATCATATTTTACGAACCAGCTCAGCCACAATGATCGCGACAAGCGCATAATAGGCGGCTGCAAAAGAATCATCAAAAGCCCGTTGCCAACAAGCCAATACCACATCCTGTTGTCGTCGATGGCGAAAGACATGCCTATCAGCACCCAGTATGCTATAAAAGTGGTTACAGAGAATCCCACGGTCAATCCGTAGCTCACAAAGCCGGTACCGTAGTAGAACCCTACCTCGATCTCTGTAGGTTGTCCGCAGGAGGGGCAGTACTCATGCATGTCGAGCATTCCGGTCAACCGATAAGGATTGTTGTTTTTGAAAAGACGGCCTGTGCGGCAGCGGGGACACCTGTTGGTGAGTACACTCCAAACGTACCAGGGACGCGGAGTTGGTAACGGTTTGCCGTTCATAGTGCAAAGCTACTCCGTTTGTCCGACATCATTTGTTATAAGGTCCGGCAGCAGTTTTTCCATTTTCATGCTGCGGGATCCCTTGATGAGTATATGGGCTCCATCAAAATGCTGTTGCCGAAACCATTCGGCTGCTTCGGCAGACGTATTGAAATAAAGATAGGGGGCGGCAACCGCTGAAAAACCTTCTCCCACCAATACCACCTGTTTCCAGTGATATCTTGAAATGAGATGCACCAGTTCTGCATGCTCTGCCGCGCTCGACGGCCCCAGTTCCATCATACTCCCTAAGATCAGCACCTTATTTTCCTCGCGCAACCCTGCAAAATTTTCTATGGCCGCTTTCATGCTGGAAGGATTGGCATTATAGGCATCCAGGATCACCTCATTGCTTCCCCAGTTCACCAGTTGCGACCTGCTGTTCGAGGGTCGATAGCCTTCGATCGCTTCCCTGATCTTTTCCGCTGGCACACCGAAATGCATGCCGATACAGATCGCGCACAATACGTTGGGCAGGTTATATTCCCCCACGAGCTGGGTATGTAACGAAGAAAAAGGAACGCCGCCATGCATGCTGATTTCGAGGAAGGGCTCATTGCCCGATACGGTGCCAGTTACTTCGCCTGCGCGAGTGCCATAACGGATCACCCTGCTGATGCCGCGGCTCATGTCTGCGAGATAGGGATAGTCGGAAAAGATAAACGCAGTGCCATTTTCCACTGTCCGCAGGAAATCGAACAGCTCTCCCTTTCCTTTGCGCACACCTTCCTCACTGCCAAACCCTTCGAGATGCGCCTTGCCGCAATTGGTGATGATGCCATGTGTGGGCTGCGTGTAGCGACAGTAGCCCTCGATCTCCCTGAGGTGGTTGGCACCCATTTCGATCACGGCCATTTCGGCATCGCGTGGTACGGCCAGCAGGGTAAGCGGTATGCCAATATGGTTATTGAGATTACCCTTCGTAGTGGAAACGCGATAGTAGGAAGAGAGTACTGCATTCACCAGTTCCTTGGTGGTGGTTTTGCCATTGCTGCCCGTAATGGCAATAAACGGAACATCACGGAACTGGCGGCGATGGTAGCCAGCCAGTTGTTGCAGGCTGTCCAGCACATCCTGCACGAGGATCAGCCTTTCATCCGGCGTGTCGGGTGATTCGTCGATCACGCAGTAAGCGGCGCCGGCATCCAGCGCTTTGACAGCGAAAAGATTTCCATTGAAGTTGGGCCCCTTCAACGCAAAGAAGATATCTCCTTTTTTCAGCAGCCGTGTATCGGTCTGAACGGATGGATGTTTGAGATAGATATCGTAGAGTGCTTCGGTGGTCATGCCAGCAAAGGTATTTCATGTGGGCAAGCAATGGGTGTGGGCAACAAAAAAGGTATTGATCTGCATCAATACCTTTTTCAAAGATCGTAATACGCTTATCGCTTGGCGCGGGCAGGCGGGAAGAAATTACCCGTCTGTGCTTTGCGCGTGGTGCCTTCAGCGGCCCCGAAATGGGTCATCGCGCAGCGGAAACCGATGGTGTTGCTGCTCTGGTCTTCTTCCAGGAAGCGGCGTGCGCCAGGACTGAGCCAGTAGGCCATATCGTTCCAGCTGCCGCCTTTTACCACCCTTGATTTGTCGGAGATGAGCGTGGTGATACCGTAGCCATAACTATTGGCGCTGAGTGAATCACCATCCATATAATTGATCGCGTAAGAATGCTGGTAGTTGCGCCTGTTGTGCAGGGCCGAATCGCTTTCGGGGATCATGATGATCCTGCCGAGGCTGTCGCGCCGGCTGCCTTCTTCCTTGCTCATATCCACTTTCTTGAACACGTTACCGCGGAAGGGGTTGAAGTCGGCTTCATCGAGGCTCGTCTGGGGCCTGAACACATCGGCGACCCACTCGCTCACATTACCGCTCATATTATAGATACCGAAACCATTGGGCTCGAAAGAGGTTACTTCACCGGGGATGGCGGCATTGTCGTTCAGACCACCGGCCACACCCATGTTATCGCCATTCGTGCGTTTGAAGTTGGCCATGAATGCACCCTGGTAGGCACCAGCGCGCGTGGCACGCAGGTTATCAAAACCATCGTTCTTCCAGGAATAGATCTGGCGGTTGGCTGTCAGTTCCTCTCCGCGTTTTTTGGATCCGGGCACTTTACGCTGGGGGTTCTGAAGTATGTATCCGTACGCGGCATATTCCCATTCGGCTTCCGTTGGCAGGCGATAGTCGCCATAGAGAATGCCATCGTCGAACTTGACGGTGGTCCGGGGGCGTCCCTGCGCATCTTTCAGCGGGTTGCTTTTAGAAGTGGCGAGCTTGCTGGGCTGCACCTGGTATTCACCCATCAGGTAGCTCTTCGTATTGAAGTTCTCCTGGCCGCCACCATTCATTTCCGTCTTGATATTGTTCGGGTTGATATATCCCTTGTTCTTCAGCTCCAGCTCATTCACACGGTCAGTACGCCAGATACAGAAATCGGAAGCCTGTTTCCAGCTTACGCCAACAACGGGATAATAATTATAGGCAGGATGGCGGAAATAATATTCTACATAGGGCTCATTGTAGGCCAGTTCGCTGCGCCATACAAGGGTATCGGGTTTGGCACCTTCAATCACCGCTTCGTACTGAGGATCGCTGAACACGCTTTCCAGCCAGTTCAGGTACTCGCGGTAGTGCACATTTGCCACTTCGGTACGGTCAATAAAGAAGGAGTTAATCGTGATCTTCCTGGGAATATTGCTCCAGTCGAACATCACATCTTCCTGGTTGGCACCCATGGTAAAGGCACCACCCTGCACGAATACCAGGCCCGGGGCTGCTTTAATGTCCTTGGGCTTGGCCACATAGAAATTACCCTGTGTTTTATCGTTGTAGTTCCAGCCGGTGACAGCGGATTTTTCCGGCTTTTTCTTGAAAACATTACAGGAGGCAAAACTGCCTGCGGCTGCTAACAGTAAAACACAATTTCTTACACCTTTTTGCATGAGCATAGCTGTGGTTTGAGGTTCTGGATCAGTAAAATATTAAGTGTAGAGGTTTGTGTTATGCGAATATAGGAGATTTATTCAAAGCAAAAAGCGGGGCGGCCTGTTAGTGAAATCTTAATATTCATTGTGTTATGGGCCTCAAAGCGTGCTTTTGATCGTTGCAATTAATTGTATTTTAGCGCCATGCAGTCTTCCCTGGCTTTCCAGTCCCCCGACGAAATCAAGCGCCTGCAGGAGCATGGTCTGCGCGGGCTATTGACCTACCTGGAACAATATTCGCCGTATTACCGCGACCTTTTCCGGGAGAAAGGCGTGGATATCCATTCGATACACACACTGGAAGACCTGCAGACCCTCCCCTTTACCGGCAAGGAGGCTCTCCAGCAGCGGAACAACGATTTCCTGTGTACCGGCCGCGATCGGATCATCGAATATGCCTCTACCTCCGGCACCCTGGGCAGTCCGGTTACCGTTGCGCTGACCGAGAACGACCTCACCCGCCTGGCGTATAACGAATACCTTTCATTTACCTGCGCAGACGGCAGCCCGGCGGATGTATACCAATTGATGCTTACCCTCGACCGGCAGTTCATGGCCGGTATCGCGTATTATTCCGGCCTCCGGAAACTCGGTGCCGGCATCATCCGCCTCGGGCCCGGCGTTCCCTCCCTGCAATGGGAGACCATCCGTCGCCTCGGGCCCACGGTAATCGTGGCGGTGCCCTCTTTCATTCTGAAACTGCTCGAATATGCCCGCGAGTCGGGCATCGATCCCAACACATCATCGGTCATCAGCGCGGTTTGCATCGGAGAGAATATCCGGAACAACGATTATTCGCTCAATATCCTGGGCAAAAAGATTACCGGCGCCTGGAACATCCGCCTTTATTCTACCTATGCCTCTACCGAAATGCAGACTGCATTCACGGAATGTGCTGCGGGCCGGGGCGGACACCTGCAGCCCGAATTGCTGATAGTAGAACTCGTAGACGAGGCCGGAGAGCCCGTACCACCGGGTGTTCCCGGTGAGGTCACCATCACTACGCTGGGCGTGGAAGGCATGCCCCTGCTGCGATACCGCACCGGCGACATATGCGTATACGATCCCGCTCCCTGCACCTGCGGCCGTCATTCGCTCCGGCTCTCTCCCGTGATCGGCCGAAAAAAACAGATGATCAAGTTCAAGGGCACCACGCTGTACCCGCCTGCGCTGTTCGACCTGCTCAACGAAATGGAGGAGGTAAGCGACTTCGCCGTAGAGGTATATTCCAATGAGGTAGGGCTGGATGAAGTGCTCCTGTACCTGCAGGCGGCAGACACGGAAAAGGGCACCGATCACCGTATACGTGCTTACCTGCAGGCCCGTCTCAGGGTGAGCCCAACGATCAGGTACGTAACGGCACCAGAATTGCAACAGATTCATTTTCCTGGCAGCGGGCGCAAGGCTGAGAAGTTCATCGACAGGAGAACAAAAAGAGAAGAAAATGAAACGGGCTGGCAGCCCGGGGCCTGATGACGACGTACAAACCACCTACATAGATTTATTTCACTATTTTTATGCATTTGTAGATTGCCCCGAAAAAATAAACGAACCTCATGGTGACTGTTGGACGTAGTAACTTCTCACTGAAAGATTTTTCCGATATCCTGTTCAAAAATGAAATGGTGGCACCCGACAAGGGAGCGCTCGGGAAAGTGGACGAGGCCTTCCGGTTCCTGCAAACTTTTGCATCCGATAAACTGATCTATGGCATCAATACCGGGTTCGGTCCGATGGCGCAGTATAAAGTGGCACCGGAGAACCTGCTGGCACTGCAGTATAACCTCATCAGGAGCCATAGTTCGGGCAGCGGAGACCTGCTGCCGCCACTGCTGGTAAAAGCATTGATGATCGCCCGCCTCAACAGCCTCATGCAGGCATATTCAGGCGTGCATACGGAAACAGTGGAACTGCTGTGCGAGCTGATCAACAAAGATGTAAGCCCCTGCATTTACGAACATGGCGGAGTGGGCGCCAGCGGAGATCTCGTTCAACTGGCGCATCTCGCACTGACGCTGATCGGCGAGGGCGAAGTAGTTTACCGGGGCGAAAAGCGATCTACTGCTGAGGTGTACCAGGCACTGGATATCCAGCCACTCAAGGTACATATCCGCGAAGGGCTGGCCATACTCAATGGTACTTCCGCCATGACGGGCATTGGCCTGGTGAACGTGATACAGGCAAAGAAACTGCTGGGCTGGTCCGTGATGCTGTCTGCCATGACCAACGAGATCGTGGAAGCCTTCGATGATCACTATTCGCCTGAACTCAACAGGGTAAAAAAACATGAGGGCCAGAACAGGGTGTCCGCCCTGTTATGTAATATTTTAAAAGGCAGCGGGATGATCCGCAACCGCAGCCGGCACCTGTACCAGTCGGGCGTTCCGCAGGAAGTGGTGGTGGAAGATAAGGTGCAGGAATATTATTCGCTGCGCTGTATCACACAGGTAATAGGGCCTGTATACGATACCATTGGCAATGCAGAAGAAGTACTGGTGAATGAGCTGAACTCTGTGAACGACAATCCCGTGATCGATGTGGAGAACCAGAACATTTTTCATGGAGGTAATTTCCATGGCGACTATGTATCGCTGGAAATGGACAAGCTGAAAATCGCGGTAACGCGGGTGTCCATGTTATCGGAGCGGCAGCTGAATTACCTGCTGAACGACAAGCTTAACCAGAAATTCCCTCCCTTCGTGAACCTGGGCGTGCTGGGCCTCAATTTCGGAATGCAGGGCATACAGTTTACCGCGGTGTCTACGGTGGCGGAAAACCAGACGCTTTCCTTCCCCATGTATGTGCACAGCATTCCGAACAATAATGACAACCAGGATATTGTGAGCATGGGATGCAATGCGGCGCTGATGACCCGCAAAGTGATCGAAAATACATTCGCCGTACTGTCCATTCAGTTGATGACGATACTGCAGGCAGTCGACTACCTCGATGCATCATCCCGGCTGGCGCCTGCTACCCGTTCCGTATATAACAGGGCAAGGAATATTTTTCCCCGGTTCGTGGAAGACACGCCGAAGTATAAGGATCTCGAACGGATGATACACTTCCTGCAGGAAGAAATGCCCACTGATCTGAAATGATGTCACGGAAGATATTGATGTTGCAACATTGAATTTTATTAACCCCTCGATAGATATATGACATGTGCGCTCGTTACAGGAGGTTCACGCGGTATCGGCCGGGCCATCTGCCTGAAGCTGGCAGCCATGGGGTATCATATATTGATCAACTATCGCAGCAACCTCGATGAAGCCAATCTTACACTTGCGGCCCTCCGCGAACAGGGCGGCGATGGTGAGCTATTGCCATTTGATGTGGGAGATAAGGACGCTGTAGTGCGCGGGCTTTCTGCATGGCTGGAAAAGAATACAGATAAGAACATAGAAGTGCTCGTGAACAATGCGGGGATCCGGGAAGACGCATTGATGTCATGGATGACCGATGAGCAGTGGGAGAATGTGTTACGTACCAATCTCGACAGTATCTTTTACGTTACCCGGCAATTGTTGCAACCCATGCTGGCCAACAGGTATGGCCGCATCATAAATATTGTGTCTTTATCCGGCCTTAAGGGGGTGGCGGGGCAGGTAAACTATTCGGCCGCCAAGGCCGGGGTTATCGGCGCCACGAAAGCGTTGGCGCAGGAAGTGGGCCGGTTCGGCATTACGGTCAATGCCGTAGCGCCAGGTTATATAAGGACCGACATGACCGAAGGGATCGATGAAAAGCAGGCCAGCCAGATGATTCCCGTGAGGCGGTTTGGCATGCCGGAAGAAGTAGCGCATGCCGTGGCATTTTTCGCATCCCGCGAAGCGGGCTATATTACGGCCGAAGTGCTTTCCGTGAACGGAGGGCTTTATTCATAGCCTCATCCACCAAAAAAATAAAGGCCCGGATGTTATCGATAGAAGAAACACAACAGCTGCTCCCGCAGAAAAAGCCTTTTGTGCTGATCGATACGTTGGTGTGGACAGATGGTAAACGCACCCGCAGTTCTTTCCGGGTACCGGCTGATCATGTGTTACTCGAGAACGGAAAACTCACTGAAGCGGGGATCACGGAAAATATTGCGCAAACCGCGGCAGCAGGAGCGGGCTATACCTGTATGCAGGAATCGAGGCCAGTGCCGGTGGGTTATATCGGGCTGGTGCGTGCGCTGGAGATATTCTCGAGGCCGGCGGTGTCCGACACGCTGGTGACGGAAGTAATGGTGGATGAAGCGATCGGGAGCATTACATCCATTTCCGGTAAGATCCATTGCGGCGAACAACTGGTGGCGCAGTGCGAAATGCGCATCTTCTCCTGATGGTTTAGTCCGTATGCGCGGAAAGACCGAAATTTGCTGTTACCACCCAGCGCCGCCGTTCCATGTACCAGGTTTTTATTGCCTCAGATAATATTGTATCCCCCCTCGGCCGTACCACGGCGGAAAATTTCATGCAGTTGCGCAAAGGCCATTCCGCGGTTGACATCTATCCGGAGAATCATCTTTCAGACCGGCCATTTGCCGCTGCGTTGTTTCCCCCTGAAGAACGAACAGACGATGCGGGCACCAGTTTTTTTGAACGCCTGCTGATCCAATCGATCTCAGGGGCGCTGACGGAATCGGGGCTTGATCCCCGGAGCGGAAAAATATTACTGGTCCTGTCTACAACAAAGGGGAATATCGGCCTGCTCGATAGCGGCAGTTACGTCCCCGAACGCCTGGCGCTGACCGCGTCTGCAGAAGTCGTCCGCCGCCATTTTTCATTCATGCATACTCCATGGATCGTTTCCAATGCCTGTATCTCGGGATTGGTAGGCATGATCGCAGGTCTGCGCCTGATCCGTGCCGGAGAGTACGATCATGTGATCGTGGCGGGTGCCGATACCGTTTCGAAATTTATCCTCTCCGGTTTCCAGTCGTTCGGTGCCGTAAGTGAGACCTTGTGCCGCCCTTTTGATGCAGCGCGCAATGGCATCAACCTCGGCGAGGGTGCGGGCACGGTGATACTATCCTCCGATAAAAAATTCAGCGGAGGAATACAATTGAGATCGGGTTTCGTGAGCAATGATGCCAACCATATTTCCGCCCCATCGCGTACGGGGGAAGAACTGGCGGGTATCATCCGCAGGTCCATCGCCTCGGCGGGTCTTACACCGGGAGAGATCGATTTCATTTCCGCCCATGGCACTGCAACGGTATACAATGATGAGATGGAGGCAAAGGCCATCGCACGTTCCGGTCTTTCGCAAACGCCGGTGAACAGCCTGAAGGGGTATTATGGGCACACGCTTGGTGCGGCGGGGTTGATCGAGTCGATCATCGCGGCAGAAAGTCTGCGTGAACAATGGATCGTGCCGACCCCGGGTTTTGAAAATACGGGTGTCAGCGAGCCCATAAATGTTTGTTCGGAATGGATTTCGCGGCCGGTCCGTCATGCCCTGAAAACGGCATCTGGGTTTGGAGGCTGCAATGCCGCCATTGTATTGAGTGAATAAAAAATATATGACCCACCAGTGCATCACATCCAGTTCCAGGATACATCGCGGTGTCGTTTGGAAGAACGGCGACCGGGTCTTTACGGGCTCGTGCAGTGATGCGCCCTCATTTCTCCGCTCGGCTTATGAGCATTTCAATTTTGGATATGCACGCTGGTATAAAATGGATTCGCTTTGTAAACTGGGCTGGCTGGCGGCAGAACTGTTGCTGACAGGTAACGAAACCATCCGCGCAGCGGCACCGGAGTCAACCGGGATTATCCTCGCAAATTCAAATTCCAGCCTGGATACGGACCTCAAATATGCCGCATCCATGAAGGAAATGTCCAGCCCGGCACTGTTCGTATACACGCTGCCCAATATTGTTATCGGGGAAATCGGCATCCGGCACCAGATCAAAGGAGAGAGCGCTTTCTTTGTGGCGGCGGACTGGGATTCGGAGCAGATGGAAAAATACATCAGCGGGTTGTTCCGTTCGGAAGTGCTCACCGCGTGTATCTGTGGCTGGGTTGACTGGCTGAATGATGAATATTCCGCGCTCTTGTTCCTCGTTGAAAAATGTGCGACCGGCAGTCATCTTCCTTTCAACGCTGCGGTCATGGACGGTCTTTTCAAACAATCTCCGAATGATGCTTCGAAATGAGCTTTATACCGTTCTCTCGATCAGCCAGCTGCCCGGTGCCATCGATGCCACGCTGCAACTGGATCCTGCGCATGCCATATTCGAAGGGCATTTCCCGGGGCAACCCGTGCTGCCTGGTGTATGCCTGATCCAGATGATCCGCGAGATCCTCGAACTGGCTACCGGCGGTAAATGGGCGCTTCAAAAAGCTGCGCAGGTAAAATTTGTACGGATGATCGATCCCCGGATCAACCGCGAACTGGTGGTCCATATCTCCTATGAAGAAAAGGAGGAAAGAATGCATGTTACGGCTGCGATCTCTGCAGGCGAGCCTGCCTGCAGGTTCCAGGGAATTTTTGTAGGGGGCAAATGATCGATTTATTCCGGCAGGGTGATGAGTGCAAGGCTGTGTTGTGTTCCGGTCCAGGTATTGTAGAGAAGCACACTCCTGCAGGGGGCGGCATTCGCTTTTCTTTTCATCAATGCACACGGAACGGCTACGGGCAATAATGACGAATCGGAAAGCAGGGCCATGATCCGCGTATTCGGGACCGTACCTCCTTTTGGATCTACCAAATCAGGAACGGGTCATACACTCGGCGCCGCCGGTGCGATCGAGGCGGTGTACAGCATTCTTTCATTGAAGGAACAGCAAATGTTCCCGCAGCTCAGGTTTTCCGGACCCATCCCCGAAACGGCGCTTCGCCCCGAAACCATTCTTCGCTCTGCACCCCTGCAACACGTCATGTCTAATTCTTTCGGTTTTGGCGGCAACTGCACATCGCTGATCTTCTCTAAATCCTGACGCATGTACATCCATCGAAGCAACTGCATATCGCCGCAATCCAGCTTTCCCCGGTGGGATCCGTTACAGGAGTATGCGCCGGTAAACAACTTCCTCAAAGCACATGAACCGGCGTACACGCATATTACACCCGGTGCGCTTCGCCGGATGGGCAAGGCCGTTCGCATGGCCGTCGAGGCCTCGATGCCGCTGATCACCCAAAACCCGCCGGACGGCATCATCATGGGAACCGGAAGTGGGGGCACATGTGATGGCGACCGGTTTGTTCAACAGGTGATCGTTTATGACGAGGGCATACTGTCGCCCGGCGGATTTGTACAAAGCACTCCCAATGCGATCAGTGCCCAGATCAGCCTGTCATCTGCCAATACATCGTACAATATCACGCATGTTCACCGTGGGCTTGCCTTTGAAAATGCAGCGATGGATGCAAGGATGCTGCTGGCGGAAAATAAAAATGCGCACTACCTGCTGGGTGGTGCCGACGAGATCTCCGAATACCAGTATCACCTGGATGAGCTCGAAGGCAGGTATAAAAAAGAAGCGGTCACCGGCAATCAGCAGCTATATGCCAGCGGCTCAAACGGCAGTATTGCGGGCGAAGGCGCTGCTGTTTTTCTGGTAGGCAACCAAATACAGAATGCCATCGCACAGCTGCGCGGATTGCATTTCCTTCACGCAGAAAAAGAAGAAACGGTACGCACGTGGATGCAGGAATTTCTTTCCGCACACCCCGGCG